>ERZ807291.3897-NODE-3897-length-20465-cov-38.175698_pt1 | contig 20465 bp, 35 predicted proteins | sample MGYA00521257_ERZ807291 | MGnify/ENA primary metagenome ERZ807291 (study PRJEB31413, sample SAMN03169783) | marine metagenome | biome: Marine; feature: Water; material: Subsurface seawater | place: North Sea | collected 2011-04-28 | depth 1 m m ... | reverse complement strand
AATGAAAAAAAGTTTTGAACACATTCCTAAAGAACAAAGGAAAAAAATATTATTAGTTTGTGACGATATTAGGGTACATTCAGGTGTTGCCACAGTTGCAAAAGAAATAGTAATTCATACAGCCCATCATTTCAACTGGGTAAATGTAGCAGGAGCTATTAAACACCCAGAAAAGGGAAAAACATTAGATATATCTCAATCTGTTAATACAGAAGCAAAAATAGAAGATGCTAATGTGAAATTGTATTGTGTAGATGGTTATGCTCAATCTATTGAAATACAACAGATTTTATCTTTTGAAAAACCTGATGCAGTAATGTTAATTACAGATCCTAGATATTTTAAACATATTTTTAATATGGAGGATACTATTAGAAAACAATGTCCTCTAGTATATTTAAATATTTGGGACGATTACCCCGCACCAATGTATAATAAACCTTTTTATGAGGCTTGTGATTTATTAATGGGTATTTCAAAACAAACAGTTAATATTAACAAGTTAGTTTTAGATGGAGTTGATAATAGTAAAAGAGTATTTAAGTATGTTCCTCATGGTTTAAATCATGAACAATTCTATCCAATAGATAAAAACCATGAAGAATATAAGGAATTTCAAAAATTTAAAGATAATATTGTAGGGAAAGATACTGAATTCGTAATGTTTTTTAATTCAAGAAATATTCGTAGAAAACAAATCCCAGATTCAATGTTAGCTTTTAGATCGTTTTTAGATTCTTTACCAAAAGCAAAGGCGGATAAATGTAAATTTATTTTACACACTGACTTATCAACGGACCATGGTACAGATTTAGGAGCAGTAGCTGAATATCTATTTGGAGAAAATTATGAAGAAAATATTGTTTTCTCACACGCAAAACTTTCAAGAAAACAATTAAATTGGTTATATAACACAGCAGATGTTCAAATTCTAATCACTTCAAATGAAGGGTGGGGATTAACTTTTACAGAAGCAATGTTAACAGGTACCCCTACAATTTCTAATGTAACAGGAGGTATGCAAGACCAAATGAGATTTATTGATGAAAATGGTAAATGGTTTGAACCAAGTGCTGATGTTCCTTCTAACCATAGAGGTACTTATAAAGAACATGGTGAGTGGGTATTTCCAGTTTATCCAACTTCAAGATCAGTACAAGGATCACCTCAAACACCTTATATATTTGATGATAGATGTGCATGGGAAGATGTTTGTGATAGAATAAAAGAAGTATATGAACTAACACCTAAAGAACGTAAATCCAGAGGATTAAAAGGTAGAGAATGGGCATTAGGTGATGAAGCAGGGTTTACAGCAGAACACCAAGCTCAAAGAGTAATGGAAGCCTTTGATGAATTATTCTCAGTTTGGGAACCAAGAGGAGATTATGAGATAGTTAATGCAACAGAGTATAAAGGAAGATTTTTAAACCATAAAATTACATATTAATGAGTAAACCAGTTTTTATAATTAGTGCCCCAGTAGACACATATAGTGGTTATGGTGCGAGATCAAGAGATATAGTTAAATCCATAGTGGAGTTAGATAAATATGATGTTAAAATCTTATCACAAAGATGGGGTGATACTCCAACAAATTTTATAGAAGATCATAGTAATTGGAGCTTTTTAAAACCTTTATTAATACCAAATTTAAAATCAAAACCTGATATTTGGATGCAGATTACAATACCAAATGAGTTCCAACCAGTAGGTAATTATAATATTGGTTGTACAGCGGGAATTGAAAGTACAGGATGTGCTTCAACTTGGATTGAAGGGTTAAATAGAATGAACCTTAACTTAGTATCATCAGAACATAGTAAAAAAGTATTTTCAGATATTAAATTTGAGCAAAGAGATAAAAGAACAAATGTAATCCAGGGAATAATTAAATTAGAAAAACCCATAGAAGTTATATTTGAAGGAGTTGATTTGGATACTTATTTTTATAAAAAACCACAAGAAGTAGAATTAGATTTAGATTCAATAAATGAAACATTTTGTTATTTATTTGTAGGACATTGGATGAATGGTGCTTTTGGTCATGATAGAAAAAATGTTGGGTTAATGGTTAGAAATTTCTTTGACGCCTTTAAGAATAAAAAATCACAACCTGCTTTAATTTTAAAAGCATGTACTGGGAGAAATAGTTATATAAGTAGAGAGGAATTATTAGAAAAAATCAAAATCATAAAAAAACATTACCCTAAAGGTACTAAATTACCTAATGTTTATATTTTTAATGGTAATTTATCTGATACTCAAATGAATGATTTATATAACCATCCTAAAGTAAAATCCATGATTAGCTTTACTAAAGGTGAAGGTTATGGTAGACCTTTAGCAGAATTTGGATTAAGTAAAAAACCTATTATTGCATCAGCTTGGTCGGGTCATGTTGATTTTTTAACTCAGGGTAATTGTATTTTAGTTCCTGGTCAATTAGAACCAGTACATGCAAGTGCTGCTAATCAGTGGTTATTAAAAGAAACACAATGGTTTAAAATTGATGATAAAGCATCAATAAAAGCACTTAAGGATGTTTACGAAAATTATAAAAAATATATAGTAGGAGCTAAAAAACATGGTCATCATATAAAAACCAATTTTTCATTTGATGCTATGAAAGAATTATTAGGGAATGTATTAGAAAAGAATATACCCTTTATTCCTAAAGAGGTAAAATTATCTTTACCACAATTAATAACACCAAAACTATAAGTATGGCACAATACGATGAAATAATACAATGTCCTAAATCAGGCGGCGATTTATGTTATAAAATAGAAGTAAGCAAGGATATAACGCAATATATGAGTTTATCATGTGGGTTTATGACAAATACATTAATGAAAGTCGATACAGACTTTTATAAAGAACAGATGGTTTTACTCCCTGAATTATATAAAGATTTAGCTTGGTTAGACACCGATACGGAATTAGTATGGTTACCTAATAATATAAATGTTCCTGAATTAGGAATGGTTTATGCTTCAGGTGCTAATACAGAAGAATGGAAATGGGCAGCAGTTAAAGCTATTAAGTTAGATAAAGAAGTTACAAACAAAGATGGATCAAAGTCCTTATATAAACCAGATATGTCTACAGTAGAATATTTTGAAGAGCGTGATTATATAGATGCTCTTTCGTATATTGGGGCATTACCAAGCTAAATAAATATGAAAATAAGTTACGGATTAACTGTTTGCAATGAACACGAAGAACTTCAACATTTAATAGAGTTTATATTTCCTTTAATTGATAGAGAAGATGAGATAGTAATTGTTTATGATGATAATAGAGTTACAGGTGAAGTTTTAGATGTAATAGACCACCACAAAGATATAGTAAAAGCATTTCCTTTTGATTTCCAACAGAATTTCTTGGAAAATAAGAATTATATGAATTCTTTATGCGAAGGAGATTTCATATTTCAAATAGATGCAGATGAAATACCAAATGAAAGTTTAGTATCTAACTTAAAACCTATTTTAGAATCAAACCCTACTTTAGATATGTTAATAGTCCCACGTAAAAACCTTGTAAAAGGTTTAACAGAGGCACATATTAAAAAATGGGGTTGGAGAGTAAATGAAAAAGGTTGGGTTAATTGGCCTGATCAACAAAAAAGAATATACAGAAACACCCCAGACATTCAATGGACAGGCCATCCGGTTCATGGTATGATAACGGGGTATAAGGAATTTGCAGCTTTACCTGTAGAGGAAGGATTTAGTATTACTCATAATAAGCAAGTAGAAAGACAAGAAAAGCAAAATGAAAGATATGATAATATAGAAAGGGGAATGACATTGCAAAATATTTACGAGAGATATATGGATACAAACCCAAGTGGTGGACATGGAGATAAAGGAACTGCTCATTCTTATATTAATTCATATGAAATATTATTAGAACCTTATAGAAAAAATAATATTAATTTATTAGAAATAGGAATAGCTTATGGGGAATCACTTGAAATGTGGTATGAATATTTTAACCAAGGAGAAATATATGGAGTTGATATCCACGCCGTAGAGATATTTAGTAATGAATTTAAACCCGGGGGATATAAAAATGATGATAGATTTACAATCTGGATTGAAGATGCAACAAACCCTAAATTTTTAGATACTATAAAAGAAATTACTTTTGATGTTGTTATAGATGATGGATCTCATGTTCTTAGTGATCAAGTTGAAACATTTAAAAACTTTAAAAATAATAACAAAATAAATCCTGGTGGGATTTACATAATAGAAGATGTTGTTGATCTTGATGAAGTTAAAGATGAATTTATTGCTTTACATGATAATTGTGAAATTATTGATTTGAGAAATGTAAAAGGAAGACATGATGACGTATTAATTGTATATAAATTTTAAAAATATGGTAAGTTTAATTATACCCTCATATAGAAACCCAGAATGTTTAGACTTGTGTTTGAAATCAGCATTAGAAGGACAATCTGTAAAAAACCAAATTATAGTAATATTAGATGGATTTATTGAAGAATCCAAACATATTATTGAAAAATATCAGGATAAAATTCATTTTTTACCCCTAGAACAAAACCAAGGTATGCAAATGGCATTAAACCTAGGAGTTTGTAATGCTGATAATGAAACTATTGTTATAATTAATGACGATAACGTATTATGTAAAGATTGGGATAAAGTTATAGAAGAAGAATTAGAATATAATCACGTACTAACAATAAACCAAATTGAACCTTTTAATGGTATATTTAATTTTCCTGTAAAGGATTTTGGTTTGCATCCAAGTAAGTTTGATTACGAAGGATTTAAACAATATGAACCAACAATACGTAATGAGGTTTCAACCCCTGATGGTGGAATATTTCCTTTTGCTATGTCTAAAAAAGATTATATGATTGTAGGTGGATTTGATACACTCTATAAATCTCCATTTATATGTGATTGGGATTTTTTCCTTAAATTAGAATTAAATGGTTTAAAATTTAGTAGAACATCTAAGGCACATTTTTATCATTTTGTAAGTATGGCAACTAAAAAAGGTAAAAATAAAGAAGAAATGATTTCATCTGAATCACCTGCTGCTCAAACCTTTATATATAAGTGGGGTATGCCTCCAAATTTATTTGAAAATAATTCTCACAATCCCAAAAATGGACAAATCATTAAAGGTATAGAATATAAATGAAAATAATATATAGAATATCAGATGCAGGTTATAATAAAGTGAAACCTGATTATATCAATAATGAAAAATGTTTAACTAATGCCTTAAGAGTATTTGACGATACTGATTGGAGTATTATAGCAGATAACATTTCTTCCGAAACTAATGATATGATCCAACATCATATATCAAAAAATCATATTTTTTATGCTAGTAAGGGTAATGGAGCAGCAACATTTAATTTAGCATTAGATGAAGCTTTAACCTATGATGATGATGAAATTATTTATTTTATAGAAAATGATTACCTTCATAAACCTGGATCTCAAAAAATATTAGAAGAAGGATTTACATTAGGTGCCTCCTTTGTTTCATTATATGATCATCCAGATAAGTATATGGTACCTGAAAAAGGTGGTAATCCTTATTGTGCAGGAGGTGCCGAAGATACAAGAGTATATTTAACCGATTCATGCCATTGGAAAATAACAAACTCAACAACAATGACTTTTGCAGCAAAAGTTAGTACTTTAAAACGAGTAGAACCAACACTAAGAAAATGGACATCAGGAGTTCACCCTGATGACTTTAAAATGTTTTTAGATTTAAGATCACAAAATGAATTATTAATAACTCCAATACCAGGGTTTGCCACTCATGGAGAAACAGCTTGGTTATCACCACTTTGTAAATGGCATTTAGTATAATATTAAAAATGTATAGGTTATGAAAAAACACACTAAAAAAGTATGGTATGCACCATATAAATTTGAATCTTATGGGCAAGAAGAAATTGATGCTGTAACTGAATGTTTAAAAGCAGGATGGTTAGGAGGACAAGGTCCAAAATCAGTTGAATTTGAAAAAGCAATTGCTAAAAGATTTGGTAAGAAATTTGGGATGTTTGTAAATAGTGGTTCATCTGCTTGTTTATTAGCAATAGCAGGTTTAAACCTAAAAAAAGGTACACACATCATAACCCCAGCATGTACTTTTGCAACTACATTAGCACCCATTATACAACTAGGATACAAACCAGTATTTGTAGATGTTGGATTAACGGATTATGTTGCTGATATAGACCAAGTATTATCCGCAGTAACTAATGAAACTTCTGCTCTAATGTTACCTAACCTTATTGGTAATAAACCCGATTGGGTTAAATTAAAAGCTGGTCTTGTTGCTATGGGTAGAGAAGATATATTTCTTATTGAAGATTCTGCTGATACTATTACTGAAACCCAAATTACAGATGTTTCTACTACTAGTTTTTATGCTTCTCACGTTATTACTGCTGGTGGGGTAGGAGGAATGGTGATGTTTAATGATGAAAAACATGTAACCAAAGCACTACAATATAGAGATTGGGGTAGATTAGGTAACGACTCAGAAATAATGGATGATAGGTTTAATCATACAGTAGATGGAATACCATATGATCATAAATTTTTATATAGTGTATTAGGCTATCATATGAAAGCATGTGAAATGAATGCCGCTTTTGGATTAGTTCAATTAAACCGTTTTGAAAAATTTTCAAAAATTAGAAGAGCAAATTTTGAGAGATATTTAGAAAACTTACAAGGAGTAGGTGATTTAATACTCCCAGACGATTCTATAAAACCTAATTGGTTAGCAATTCCATTTCAAACTGAGAAAAGATTTGAATTATTAACTTTTCTAGAAGATAATGATATTCAAACAAGAGTTACATTTGCTGGTAATGTTACTAGACACCCTGTTTACAGAGAATATCTGCAAGACTTTGAAAACTCTGATCTTATTATGAAAAACGGATTTTTATTAGGTGCACATCATGGTTTAACAATTGAAGATATAGACTATGTTTGTGATAAAATAAAAGAATTTTTCAATCAATAATGAAAGTATTAATTTTAGGAGATGGTTTACTAGGAAGTGAATTACATAAACAAACAGGTTGGGATGTTGCATCTAGAAAATTAGGGAATTTAGACATAAATAACCCTGAAGATTTAAATAAGCTAATTAAAAAATATAATACGGTAATAAACTGTGTAGCCCACACCCAATCATATTCATCAGACCAATTTATACATAAGGAGGTAAATTATAAATTTGCTGTTAGTATTTCAAATTTATGTAATAATAATAAGGTTAAATTAATTCATATTTCCACTGAATTTGTGTATGCCAACAATCTAACCCCACCAACTGAAGAAGATATACCTTTTCCTGATGGTACATGGTATGCATATACTAAACTATTAGCAGATGAATATATTAAGTTAAATAGTTTTAATTATTTAATATGTAGGGGGTTACATAAACCTCATCCTTTCCCACATCAAAAAGTGTGGGATGTAAAAACAAGTGGAGATACAGTACAAAAAATGTCAAGTATAGTTATAGACTTAATTAATAAAAATGCTAGTGGTGTATTTAATATAGGAACAGGTGATAAAAACTTGGCTGACCTAGCTCCTTTTAGTACATTGATAAAAGCACCATCACACGTCCCTTGGGATACTAGGATGAATTTAACTAAATTAAATAATTTTTTAAAAAATGAGTAAAAAAGTATTAATTACAGGAGTAGCAGGTTTATTAGGTAGTAGACTAGCAGATTGGATTATTGAAAATAAACCAGAATATAAGGTAGTAGGTATTGATGATTTAAGTGGGGGTTTTGAAGAAAACATTAACCCCAAAGTTGACTTTTGGCAGATGGATCTTGTAACACATCCCATTGAAAATTGTTTCGAAGTAAATAAATTTGATTATGTATTTCACTTTGCCGCTTATGCTGCTGAAGGATTATCGCCTTTTATACGTGGGTATAACTATGATAACAATTTAAAAGCAACGGCACGCATAGTCAATGAATGTATAAAACACGACGTTAAAAGATTGGTATTTACATCAACATTAGCAGTGTATGGTCATGGAGATGGTGGTATTTTCGATGAAAAACAACAACAAGCACCAATTGACCCTTATGGGGTAGCAAAATATGCTTGTGAAATGGATATACAAATTGCAGGTGAGCAACATGGATTAGATTGGTGTATAATCAGACCTCATAATGTTTATGGTATTAAACAAAACATTTGGGATAAATATAGAAATGTATTAGGTATTTGGATGTTCCAACATCTTAATAATACGAGAATGACAATATTTGGTGATGGAGAACAAACAAGAGCATTTAGTTATATAGATGATTCATTAGAACCTCTATGGAACGCAGCAGTAAGACCTGAAGCTAGTAAAGAAATTATTAATTTAGGTGGTATCGAAAAACATTCAATTAATGAAGCAGTTGATACTTTTATGGATGTAACGGGAGCTTGTTGTGTGCGCCATGAGGAAGGTAGACATGAAGTAAAACATTCTATACCAACTTACCAAAAATCAGTTGATATACTAGGTTTTAAGCATACAACAAATTTAAAGGAAGGACTAACAGAAATGTGGGAATGGGCTAAACAACAACCTATGAGAGAACGTTTTGTATGGCCTAATTATGAATTAGATAAAGGAATTTACTCATTTTGGAAAAACAAATAATATGAATATAGGAATAATAGGTCAAGGTTTTGTTGGTAATGCTATTTACCAAAAATTTAAAAATTATTATGATGTTAAAACCTTTGATATAAAGGGTATGATGCATTGTAATAGTAGAAAAGAAGAAACAATGTCGTGTGATATTGTATTTGTTTGTTTACCAACTCCCATGAACCAAGACGGAAGCTGTCATACAGATATAGTTGAAGAAGCAGTTGCTGACATATCAACTTTAAGTAAAGGAAATATTGTAGTAATTAAATCAACAATCCCTCCTGGAACAGTAGCAAAATGGAATAAAAGATATAATAATTTAAATATAGCATTCAACCCAGAATTTTTAACTGAAGCAAATGCTGTATCTGATTTTGAAAATCAAACACGAGTTATTTTAGGTGGGCCTAGAAGTGCAACAACTAAATTAAAGACTATATACTCTAAAGTATTTCCAAAAGCTGCTATTGTTAAAACCGATTCAACCTATGCTGAAATGGTTAAATATGTTACTAATAGCTTCCTGGCAACTAAAGTATCATTTGCAAATGAAATGTATCAAATATGTAATAAGTTAGAAGTAGATTATGATAAAATAATAGAGTATGCTACGTATGATGAACGATTAGGTAAATCACATTGGTCAGTACCAGGACCAGATGGAGATTTTGGCTATGGGGGACATTGTTTTCCTAAAGATGTTAAAGCATTAATAGATTTAGCTCATGATTTAAATGTATCCCCAAGAATACTAACAGCAGTTGATTGTAAAAACAATGATGTTAGAGAAAATAGAGACTGGGAAGGAATGAAAGGTAGGGCTATTATATAATAACTTTCCTAAATAAAACAAAAAATATGAATTTAAAAATGATACCTTGTAGTCAATGCGGGGAAGATATGCCTGAATTAAGATTAACTCAATATAATTATTCATTTTGTGTTAAATGTTCAGAAGCTGGATTAGGAGGTGAAACTAAGAAAGCAATTACAGTACTAAAAGGTGAAGGAGATCATACTTGGGTTGAAACTATTATTATGTCTGATTCAGATTATAATTCTTACCAAAGTGAAAAAGATGAGGATTTTAAAAGCATGAAAGATTTTAAGACAAATATAGAAGATGACAAAAATCTTCAAGGACCCTTTACAATTATTACACCTAAAGATAAATAATGGCCGCACCAAAACCATTAAGTAAAGAACAAATAGTAGCTGCTCAAGCAAAGACTTTATCAAATATGGCAGCTGCTAGATACCTCCATGTTTCATACCAACACTATAAGAAATGGGCTAAATTGTATAAATTATTTGAGTCTCATAAGAATCAAGCTGGGGTTGGTGTGCCCAAGTTTTTAAAAGGTTCTAAAAAGATGCCTCATATGGTTGAAATAATTGAAGGTAGAATAGCTGCTTCACATTTTGACCCCAATAAACTTAAGTATGCTCTTATAGAACAAGGATATCTACCAGAAGAATGTTCTATATGTGGTTTTAAAGAAAGAAGGGTATTAGATTATAAAATACCTTTATTATTACATTTTAAAGATAAAAATAATAATAATTATAGTTTAGACAATGTTCAATTATTGTGTTATAACCATTATTTTTTACAAGTTGGAGATATATTTAATGCAAAAGATGAAAAACAAATAGAATCTCAACAAGAACATTATGGTACAAGTGAAGTTATTAATTTTGAAATAGATGATTATCATTTACAACGTTTAAAAGAATTAGGGTTAGATGGAGAGGAAGAAGATGATACTAACCAATATATAAGTAGAATATAAAAATGAAAAACAAAAAACACAAACAAATACTTGATGATTATGATGTTCAAAAATCAAATCATCTAGAAAAATTAGCATCCAAAACTTTAAGAGATGATGAAAAATATCAAAAATTAAAGGGTAAAAAACTTAAAGGAAAGTTTTTAGATAATTTTTAGTATGACTACCTACAAGTATAAAAATAAAACATATCAAATCCTGATAACAGATGAATGGGATCGTTGTAAACAAAGGGAAAAACAGATATTAAGAGATTTTAAATACTGTGAAAAAATAAATGATTGGGGTACTATTAAAAATAGAATAACTAATGGTGTCAAATGGGGGTGGTTAACTGAAATAAATTCCCCCAATAAAAATTAGGATACCACATATAATTTTCGTATATTAATATCTAAATAGATATACAATATGGATAAAGAACCTTACTTAGAATTTTTTAGTGATGACAATAAATTAGTATTTGATCACAAATTGGAATTTGAAACATCCGAAGAGATGGAAGAAATGTTTCAAAGTGATAGTCCCTTTTTACCCAATTTAATAGTAGATACAGCACTTAAAAATCTTGACACTATCTCCCCAGAAATACCAGTTATAAGAATTTATACAAAAGATGAAGATTTAACATATGATGTTATCATTGGTCGAGAAGACTTAGCTGAAACCTTAGAGGTAAATTTAGAAAATATGGAGGATCTTGAAGACTATGAACGTTGTCAAAAAATAACAGATGCAATTTATTACTTAAATACTAAATAGATATGAGAATATTAATTACATTACTAGCATTCAGTTTATTATCATTTTCATCAATAGAAAAAAAGGTACATGCTACTGTATATAACGCGGTACCTGAACAAACAAATTCGGATCCAGGACATACTGCATTTATGTTTGAGTTAGACTTAAATAATCCGTATAAACATAAAATAATAGCAGTAAGTAGGGACTTATTGAAAGAGTTTCCAAAAGGAACTAAAGTTTGTGTAATGGGAACAGATTATGATGGGGTTTACATTGTAATGGATAAGATGAATAAAAGATATACTAATCGAATTGATTTGTTAATAAATCTAGATATGAAAATAGGTAATTGGCCTAATGCAACTATCAGAATAGAAAAATAAAGTAATGCGTGGGAGGCTTGGCTATCACATAGAGGGTTCGTATATTCACATATAAGTGAGGCACGAAGTTTCATTATTAATTAAAATAAAGGTTATGAAAGAAAATAAAAGATACGTTGTTACAATGGATATGTACGTTTATGCCGATAATGATTATATGGCTAAAAAACGTGCTAATGATTTAAAATTATCAATTGAAAATAGACGACACTCAGACCAAGTTACAGTTTCTGAGATAGGTGAACAACCATTTGCTTCTATGGAGTATAGAAAATTAGATGACCCAACATTTACCCCTAAAGATACGTCTAACGAACCATTACCCTTTTAATATGAGTGTAGATAAAAGAAAATACTTACTAGAAAATGGGTGGTGGGCTCAATATCATGATGATTGTTGGTTTGAGTCATCTAAAGATGTATTTTGGGTTAATGGTAAAGGTGAAGTAGTTGGATTTAGACCTGAAAGTGAAGGTATTACATTAGAAGAAGCATATAAAAAACTAACCCAAATTTAATAATATGGAAGATAATTGGTGTCATTATTCAGGAATGCCTTCCCCAAAATCCTATATTGAAGAAGATTCATTAGGGGTAAAAATGGGGGATTGGATATTATATAATAATAAACGTAAGAAATGCTTTGGTATACACCACAATGGTAATATTTTAATAAAAATGAATGGTACCTTAGTACAAGTAAATAAAAGTAAATGTAAGACTTATGCATAAAAATGTGGCTACCGCAGTAAGGGTTCGTATATTTACACATAAGTGGGACACGAAGTTTCATTATTAATTAAAATAAAGGTTATGTCAAACGCAATTCAATTAGATTTATTTCAAGGAAAAGTATTAACAACTGAGCAGGAGCAAGAAATTGCTACTTGGATAGAAAATCAAGCTAAAAGAGCTGTTAAAGCTGAAAAAAGAATGAATGGAATCATATCATTGCTTGATGAAGCAGGTTTTGTTTATGGTCAAGATTATAGTAGTAATTTTGAAGTAGAAGAAGTTACTAAAGAAGTATCATTTGGTTATTCTTATAATAATACAAATTGGGAACATGAAGTTACTTACACACAATCTTCAGGTAATGTTTTTCTTTGGGTTAATACCATTAATAATGGTGAACTTAAAACATATAAGAGTAGTGTAGATAAAGAAGGTGATAAATTAATGTGTACTAGTATTACTAAACAATACAGACATTATAAGCCAAGTTCATTACTTGTTAAGTATAAAGAATATAACGCACGTATAGTAAGTGAATTAGAACATAATAATAAACAAAATATTGCTCTAAATAATATAGTTTCTAAATATCAAACATTATATCCTGAAGCTAAAGTTACTATTGGTTCTGATTATTATAGATCAAGAAGAAATTATACAGATTTTCCAATTGTTGAAGTTAAATTTCCATCAGGTAGTTGGGTTTCATTCCAATTAGGTTATGGTGATAACATGGAGGAAGTGAGATTTTACAAAAAGTATGATGCTCAAAGTGAAACAACAAAAGATTTATTAGATAGATTTAATAACCAAAAAGCATAATTAATTAAATAAATTATAATATGGAAAATGTAAAATGTAAATTAAGTTTCAAACATTGGGACGAAAAAGTATCAGTAAAAAGAGGTTATAGTGATATAACTTTACCTGAATTCTATCAGATGTGTAAACAATTAGCCTTAGCAGCGGGTTTTGGATCTAGTAATGTAATTGAACAATTTGGAGAAAAATGAAAATAGAAAGACAAGTTTTACATAATTGCTTGGCTCAGGCAAAAAACTTCATTATATTAGGGGAAAGGGATAAAGCCCGAGACTATGCTGATATGGGAATTGGATTTTGTGCTGCTAAGAAAGAAGGTGGAATGAAGGGTGAAGAAACCGTTGAAGGTGTTAGAATTAATTTATGGTTAGAACGTTTTTGGATGTTTTTAGAAAATAAAAATCTAATGTTGTAATGAGAAAAATAAGGGAATACAAGGGTTGTGAGTTAAATAGCCCAATCTATAGGCAAATAGTAGCAGAAATGCATTATAAAAAAAAGGGCGAAACGCTAATAAACGAATACAAAACAAAACGAGGCAAACAATCTAAATGATAATAATTAAAGATTTATTTATAGGTATAGGTATGTTTTCTATAGCTCATATACTTACCTTTTATCAATTAAACGGTCAATTTCTTAAATCAACTGATTGGTTTAAAAATAATATAACCATAGTTGCAGCTTGTGGTATAGTATTATCGTTTTTTTATATTTGGGGTACTAAATACGCTGTAAGTGGAATGGGTGGTTTATTATGGCCTGCTCGTTTTATTGGTTTTGGTGTTGGGATGATAATTTATGCTATAATGGTTAATTATTATTTTAGTGAAGGTATTAGTAATAAAACATGGGTTAGTTTATCATTAGCCTTAATCTTAATCTGTATACAAGTATTATGGAAGGAATAAAAGGAATAGTAGATATTAAACCCATTCCAGTATTAGGTGTTTTAATTTTAAACGGACCCCATTGGTTAAAACGACAAATAGAATCAGTTGACTATCCCGTTGACAATTATTTAATAATAAATAATAATGGTAAAGGTGAATTAGATGATTATATAAATGACTTAGTTTCTAAACCTCATCCTTATATTAAAAACTTTAAAGTAGCAACTATGCCTTATAATATAGGCTGTGCTGGAGGTTGGAATATGATTATTAAATCGTTTATGAATTCACCTTATTGGATTATAGCCAACCATGATGTTAGTTTTAGTGAAGGATTTTTAAAAGAAATGAATGAGGCCGCACAAGATGATACTGTAGGTTTAGTACATGGTAATGAAGGTGATTTTAAAATTGGTTCTTTCGATTTATTCCTTATTAAAGATTGGGTAATACAAAGTCACGGTTTATTTGATGAAAATTTATACCCTTGTTATGGTGAAGATAGTGACTACATTATGAGGTTACATAATAATCCAGTAAAACGTGTGTGGAATTTAGAACGTGATTATTACCATGGAGAAGGTACTGATTATTATGAAACAGGAATGAACACTAAAAAACATAGTCAGGAAATGATGGATGGTTTAAACTATTCAAATGATAAAAATTTTGAGTATCTATTTAAAAAATGGGGACCAGGTTGGAGGAATGTTAACCCTTGGAAATACCCATTTAATATAGAAGGTTTAGACCCAAGAACAACAGTATTTGACTTGGAATTTTGCAGAGATAAACATTTAGGTTTTTAAATATGTTTTGGAATAAGAGCAATAAAATGGTTATATTTATAGGGGTACAAACCGGTATTTATTTTAAAGAAGATAATACTATTAAAACTAAAGACGATTATGGAAGAATTTAAAAATCAAAAGGAAATTATTGCAAAAATCCATCAGTTAAAAAATTTAAAACCCCGAACATTAGATAATAAGTTATTAATACAAAAGTTACAACAAAAATTAGATGAGTTACAGAATTGACTTACACGGACTATCACACAAAGAAGCAATTTTATTAGTTGAAAGAGAATTAATATTAAATAATGTCTATAAACATGATACTATAGAGATTATTACTGGAAAATCACCCCATTTACAGGATTTAGTAATTGAGGAAGTTATAGAAAGATATAATTTTGATTGGTTTATACCTCCCTCAAATCAAGGAATATTAATAGTTGTAGAAAAATTCTTGTTTATATGAATTACAATATTGTATATAAAAATGATAATGCCTATCAGGTTATAAATGAAGTACCCATCCATAATTTCCTCAACAGCGATAACACAGTAAACCAAAAAGTATTAGGGTTATATGTAGACAAGTTTGATTGTAACCATGTACTACAAAAAGAAAGCAAGTTCTTAATTTGCAGGGTAATTGAAGAGGCAGTAATAATAAACGATTAAATAAAATTATAAATGGCTAAATCATGTGCTTGGTGTCATAAAAAAACACGTTTACCTAAAGTATTTGCTGCTCAAAGTCCATTATTAGAATGGATGGAGGAAAGAATAAATGCTTATTGTGAAGTTAATAATATAAGTAGAGAAGATTTATGGGGTGAAAATAGTGATTGGCACGGGATAGAATTAACCGAATCATTTGAAGCTGAATTAATTACATATGATGATTTAACAGTTACTGTAGATAGAAGACATATTTGTAGAGACTGTTTATTAGAAGATGATAAAATGTATAAAAAGTATTACCTTGATGGTGTATTTAATATTGAAGGTATGGATGATGATGACTTTGAAATAATATTAGATTTAGAATAAAAAACAAATATATAAAACAATGAAAATAGATTATACTTATATAATTAATTTAAATACACCTACGGATAAAATAAAATCCAAACTAGCCGAAGTTAAATGGCCTTATAAAATTGGCTATTGGATTTACCCAGCAATTGATGGTTGGAAGGCTGTATTGAATAATATTACTACACGCTTCCCATTTAAATTAGCTCAATGGTGGAATAGTGATGCATATGGAGATAAACCATTCTATAATAGAGATGTAACCCCAGGTGAAGCGGGTTGTACTTTATCTCATTATGAATGTATTTATGGTGCCTATAAAGATGGATTTGAAAATGTACTTATACTTGAAGAAGATTTTTACTCATTGGGTAAATTTCCCACTCAGGAAGAACTAAACTCAATCCCGGATGATGCTAGTATAATTTATTTAGATAGGACTCAATTATGGGAGAACAATCATGAAGAACGAATTAACCCTCATATAACTAGAGTAGGATACACTTACTGTACTCATGCTTACATCATCACTAGAAAAGGTATGAAGGAGGTATTAGAATCTGATATATTAGATGAAGTTATAGTTATTGATGAATTTTTCTCTGCCATTAATGGTGCAAGTGATAGAATAGATGCTGTTTATAAATTTAACAACCCACATTTTAAGGCATATGCTTTAAATGGTGGTTATTTCGGTCAATCCTCAAAACCACAAGAAAATTCATTAACTGAGTTTACACCTGAATATGTAAATAGTTTGGTGGAATCAACAGATGATGACCCATATGGTAGAAAATGGCAAATACAAGATGATAGTAATTGGGAAGAATGGAGTAAAAAATACATTCACCCCTTAATATTGAGTAAAGAATATGACTTAATTGTAGATGAATTTGCACCTCACGTTTATACATTTCCATTTTTTACAAAGGAATTTTGTGAGGAATTAGTAGCACTAAGTGAAGAATTCCCTTGGGTAAATGATAGACATGAGTTTTATCCTACAACAGATAACCTATTAGAGGTATTAAGTATGGATAAGATTTACAACAGAGTAATTAATGACTATGTTAGACCATTAGCAATAAACAAATTTCAACTAGATGGTAAAGCATGGGATAGTTTAAGAGATGAATCATTTATCATTAGATACAAACCAGATGAACAGGCACATTTAGGTATACACCACGATCATGGATCAATAACTACATTAGTTAATTTAAACCCAGGTGAATTTGAAGGTGGTGGTACATATTTTCCTAAATTTAAACATTTAGCTAACCCAAAAGAAATAGGTGCTATGACATTGCACCCAAGTAATATAACTCACAAACACGGGGCACGACCTGTAACTAAAGGTACAAGGTATGTTGTAGTAAGTTTTTGTAAAAACCAAAATATGATATGATAATAATAGACGATTTTATTAGAGACCAAGATTTATTAGACCGCATAGACAAAGATGAAACATTCTTTGGACCAAACGGTAATTTTATGTGGTGGGATGGTTGGTGGAACTCACCTGCTAACACTATTAAAAAGGAATTAATTGAGTACATTTGGAGGTATAATGATCCAACTATGGGTTATCAAATAGCAGGATTCGAATATTGGACAGGTGTTTATGGACCAGATAAACCAAATAAATCTTTAGGTTCACATTTAGATAAGGATGAAGCACTATATAAGAAAACAGGTGAATTAGTTAGCCCGGTTATTGGAACAGTATATTACCCTAAGGATGTTGCGTTTGAAGGTGGTTATCTAGAAATAGAAAGTGGTGGTGAGATAGAACGAATTAAAGCTCAATACAATCGTTTAATTATATTCCCAGCGGGTCATCTAAAACACAACGTAACTCAAGTTACAGATGGAACAAGATATGCCATTGCAATTAATCTATGGGATAAAGAATTATTGGCGGTTAAACAAGGTAAAATGACAATAGAATAATATGAAAGTATTAATATGGGTTGGGTATCAAAAGGATAGTTTCGACAAGCAAACGTGGTTAAATAATGGTATAGGTGGTAGTGAATATTGTGCTATCAAGCTAGCGGATTATTTAGATATAGATGGTTATGACGTTACAATTTCGGGTGATGTTAAGGAAGGCAATTTTTGGGGTGTGCAATACATCCATTACAACAACCTTAAGAGATATATGGGTCCAAGGGGTTTAACCAAAGTAAATGATTTAACATCACATTCACATTATGACATTGTTATTGGATCAAATTACATCAACTATTTTAAACACTTAGAAGATGAAGGTATTACATTTGATAAGAGCTACTTATGGATGCATAACGAGGATTTCTATAGATGGTATAGAGGTAATGAGTTAGATGATTGGAAACAGTATTTAAACCACCCTAAACTAAATAAAATTGTAGGTGTAAGCGAGTATCATAGCGAGATATTAAAAAATAGATTCAAAGCTTTCTATGACACACCACAACAACTTAATACGTATATACATTCAATAGATAATGCTATTTGTTTGTATGACTATAGAAATAGGAATGAATTACCTAAAGTAAAAGGTAGGATTGTATGGTCATCAAGTCCGGATCGTGGGTTGGAATTTATATTGAATAATTGGAATGATTGGAAACAAGCTAGACCCGATTTGTCATTGGAGATATGTTGTCCGCCTTATGCTGTTGAGTGGATGAAATTGGATATAAGTAAGTATGAGGATGTGAATTGGAAGGGTAACTTATCGCCTACGGAATTGAAAAATGAAATCGATAAGGCAGAGTATTGGATATATGTGAGTGATTATAATGAGACATATTGTATTTCGGCTTTGGAGATGTTAATGGGTAAGGTAAAATGTATCACTAACGGGACAGGGAATATAAAAAATATAATTACCCCGAATAGAGGAGAAATATGTGATATGAATCCAGATACGGTGAGGGATATACTAGTGAGAGATATTACGGATAAGACATTCAGTGAGGAATGGAATCGTAAGTCAAGTATAGCTAGATTGTGGGCGGTAGGACAGAATTGGGGATCGAGAGTAACGGATTGGAGTATAATGATAAACGAATAAAACATTAAAAATTATGAGCAAATCATCAATGAAAAGTAAAGTATCAACATTAGAGAGTTGGTTACAAGGTAGAAAACCGGTAGCGGTTAAAAGAAAACGTGAGGTAAGTGAACCTACAATGAGCGATATGCCTCGGTTTATTAAGGGTATGAAACGTTAAAGCCAACAATCCATTGGTGGATTGCTGTTAGACATATATGTTGCTGTTTAAAACATATAATGCGATAATATAACGTGGTTTGAATGTTAAACGCGAGCGCCTGGATTGATATAGGGGTGAGACGCAAAAGTATGACCAATACGGATATTAGTATGTCCAAATATTGAGATATATTGTAGTGGGTGTGTTGTGTGTGTCAAACGGATAGTGTGGTGTGTGGTTTAGAGGTGAGGTGGTATTAACCCATTCACATAATGAACCACACCCTTTCGACTTACCTTAAAGTATATACGAACAAAACATGAACAATTGTGTTATACGCAAGTTAAACGTAGGTAAACGTAGGTATATTGTATTATTCACCTTGGCTACACGTGTACATTTTTCTTATTCACAATAAAACGTGGTGACAATGGGGGATACTACAAGGCACGTGAGATTCATAAATGCTTATAAACGCTTCCCGCAATAAACTTGGCTACGCGAGTGGGAGTTCGTATATTTACGTGTTGGATAATTAGGTCCAGCGCTAAATTAAGGTTATATGGCAAAAATAAATGTAAATGCATCAAACAGTAAATTGATCAACGGTAGATTATTCATCACTGGTATGAAGATGCATAAATTATCTCCTGTATTGCGGGAAAGTATTAACAATGGTTCAACCATCAGCTACCCAGGTATGGGAAGAATGTTTGAATACACAGGACCATTTTCAAGAGCGTAATATGATACAGAAAATCAAACGAAATATAATACCTTTAATCACTATGGTGGTGGGGTTTGGGGTTTGTCACTTGACTGCCCTAGGTGTAACGCAACAGTTAATTCACTTCGAGTTAATATTGTCAGAAATATTATTCGCGATCATAGGGTTTATGATTGGGTTAATGGGACTAGTAAGTTTAAAAAAGTAAGGCACAGGAGATGTGGTTACCCGAGTAAGGGTTCGTATATTTACCCTGTCGGGAAAGAGCCCGGCGTTAAAACAATAAAGGTTATGAGCAAACATTTCACCGCAGCAGTAGAAACAGCATTATTCTTCAATTCTATCACCGTAGCACGAGCAATTGAGCTAGGTATTAGTGAAGAGGCATTACAGAAAATTGAAAACGATAAAGTAAACGCTGCCTGTATGGCATCATAAAAATAAAGGTTATGAAAATGTATACATTAAAGATTGACAACGGAGATAGCATTGAAAACATATGGTCGGGTAATAAAATGAGCGATGCCATTCATTATGAGGCGATTGCCATTAAGCATTGGGGTAGGGATGCAGTGTGGATCTGTAATAACATGGATGAGATAGCCGTCGGATAAGATAATACAT
>ERZ807291.3890-NODE-3890-length-20488-cov-7.224049_pt1 | contig 20488 bp, 16 predicted proteins | sample MGYA00521257_ERZ807291 | MGnify/ENA primary metagenome ERZ807291 (study PRJEB31413, sample SAMN03169783) | marine metagenome | biome: Marine; feature: Water; material: Subsurface seawater | place: North Sea | collected 2011-04-28 | depth 1 m m ... | reverse complement strand
CGTCGAATTTGCGTTGATTTACCACACCCTTCGGAACCTTCGAAGGAAATTAGAATGCCAGTTTCATGACTCATAAATTAAATAACAGTTGCTTGTTTTAGAAGTTCGATTACCTGGGCAGTGCTTGGGCTTTGGGCCGTCCGTACGTAATGCCCGGATGTGCAAGTTGCCATGGCAAGGGAAGTGAGAGGGGAAAAGCCACAGAGCCGTGCCGTGGAAAAGCCGGCATTAAAATGGTCTCCTGCTCCCGTAGTAATTTTGGGGTTTTCTGTGTAGGGACCTTCCGTCCACCACTCTCCCTCCTTGGTGGCACAGGCAGCGGAATCAATGGGATGAACCACCACACAGGAAATTTCTAATTTCCTACGAATTTCCTTGGCCATTCTTTTCAAAGACTCTTCATCTTTTTCTCCACAACTTAGCCCCAGTGTTTCACAAACCTGCAGGGCCTCATTGTAATTAAGCCCGAGGGTTGCTTCCGCATGAGCCTGAAAGCGGCTGATCACTTGCAGGACTTCAAAAATATCTTCCTTGGATCTTTTGGCCGGATCGGTGAGATCAAAAAAGAAAGACCGGGTGTCACGAGGAGGAAGGTTGGGCAGGATCCGGTCCACCAGTTCGACCAAGATGGAAGTCATTTTTGGAATCATTGTCCAGTTGACCACAGCAACCACATCCGTGTTGGCCATCATCTCGATAAACTTTCCTTCTTCACAAGACTCTATGATTCTGGAAAAATCAATTTCTTCCAGGCTTCTGGTGTTACCCAGCATGAGTTTGCCGTCTTTAAATTCCAATGCGGTTGTGATACCCGGCTCGGCGAGAGATACCGCCTGCGTTTTTTGAGCAAATTCTTCAAAAACACCATGAATGCTAGGGTTACCCAGGGCACCAATATAGCGAACTGAAAGGCCAAGGGAAAGCATGGCATTCGCCATGATGGGGCCATTCCCTCCAAGTTTTTCAAATCTTGGGAAAAGTTCAAGGTTGGCACTCTTTCCTGCTGCCGCGGAAATTCTTGCTCCTAAATCAGCAATCGTATCAATCGCATCAAAATTATCGGCAAGCCCATGTCTCTTATCCACGGGGGTAACGATTTTGTCCACAAAACCGTCCAATCCCACGACGGAAGACTTACCAGAGGTCGAGAATGGTTTTTGATTAATCTCGGAGATAATTTTTTGAGAAATTCTCATGATTGATCTTGCCTAAATTTCTTTATTGAATGGGGCAAACTTAATCGCTCGTAAAGGCTGAAACTCTAGAAAGCACTGAGTTTTTAATTGATTAAAACAGAGGAAATAGTGAGAAAAGGTAAAGGGTGTATTAAAAAAGGACAAATATGAACATGGGAATTCAACCAGACTTTGTAAATTTAGTTGTGATAGCGGATGCTGGGCTTCTCGACTATTTTGTGGACTCAAACATGGCGGGTAAAGTCGTCATCATACTCTTGGGGGTCATGAATTGTTATGCCCTCAGCTTAATGCTTTCCAAATACACCGAGCTCAAAAAAGCCGCTAACAATAACGCCCGGGATCAGAAGAGGATTAATGATCTCCCAACCATCTATGATTACGATGATGCCTTGTTCGCGGGGGAGGGGAGTCCTTATTTGATTCTTTGCTCCCGGGCAATGGATGCCGCTCGCCGAACCAAAGCGACGGGCGAAGTTCGTATGAATTATGTGGAAAACGCGATTCGGCGAGCCTTAGCCGAGGTGGGGGACCGTTACGAGGGCAAAATGTTTTGGTTGGCAACCATTGTATCAGGTGCTCCCTTTCTCGGTCTTTTGGGTACAGTTTGGGGGGTGATGGATGCTTTTGGCACGATGGAGAGTGGAGGTGCCACAATTGAGCATTTGGCTCCCGGGGTCTCGGGTGCCTTACTTACCACTGTAGCCGCTCTTTGCGTCGCCATCCCAATTGTTTTTGCCTACAATGGCCTTCTCGGTAAGGCGAGAGGAGAAATGACTAAGCTTGAGAATTTTGCCAGCAATTTGGCGGACCGAATTGAGCTGGAGAAAAACGCCTAATTTTTCCTTATGGCCAGAGACTTTAAGAGAGCCAATAAACTGGCTGTTATATCTGACCTCAATGTGACCCCCCTCATTGATCTGGCTTTCTCTCTTCTCATAATATTCATGATCACCACTCCGGTCATTGAGCAGTACAATCGAATTGATCTTCCCGATCAGGCATCGGATGCTACCCAACCTCCGCCTAAACTGGATGATCAGTTTATCACCATTGATGCAGAGGGGCTCTATCATTGGGGCCAGGCTCCGATCAGTAAGGTGGAATTGGAAGCCCGTCTGGATGAAATCGCTCTGAAAGATGGAGAAAAACCAGTCATTCATATTCGAGGAGACCGTTCCTTGAGGTATCAAAAGATTTTTGATGTCATTAATATGCTTAAGGCCCGGAATCTGACCAAGTTGAGTTTAGATACAAAAGCGATCTAGGACCATGGTTGGCCTTGGTAATCTTTAAGTAATAGGCTGAGCGATCATGGAATTACCCAATATAGATCAGGCAACAATTCGGTTAAAGGAACAACTTGGTGACCTTGTTAAAACCAATCAAGACGCTCTATTTTCTGCTTCCCATGATGGTCTGAAGATTGCGGGGGAAGCGGCTGCCTGTGTACAGGTTGAGGATTCCGGACAGGTGGGTGATGTCCTTAAATTGGCCAATGAATTTGAAATACCTGTTACCACTAAAGGGGCGGGGTCCAGTTTAACGGGGGGAGCCACCCCGATATATGGTGGTTGGGTATTAGACTTACAGAAGCTGGACTTCTTGGAAGTGGATGAACAGAACCGGATTGCCCGTTGTGGGCCCGGTGTAGTAGTTGAGGATTTACAAGAGAAAGTTCAGCAAGTTGGCCTCTTTTATCCTCCCGATCCTTCATCCAAAGGCTTTTGTACCATCGGTGGAAATATTGCCTGTAATGCCGGGGGGTTAAGATGTGTAAAGTATGGGGTCACCCGTGATTATGTTTTGGCCCTGTCTGGCTATCTGGCATCGGGAGAACGAGTAACTTGGGGTAGGGCAACCCGAAAATTTGCAACGGGTTATAATATACGAGACCTTTGGATTGGAAGCGAAGGAACCCTTGGCGTGGTGACAGAAGTCACTCTTCGCCTCATCGAATACCCCCGAAAGCGTGCTACTTTTTTGGCTGCCTTTGCTGATGACCACACTGCTTTATCGGCTCCTCTTGCTCTGTCTCGTTTGAACCTTCGACCCTCTATCCTCGAGTATATGGACAAATGGACGATTAACTGCCTGCAGGATTACAGTGGCGAAAAAATATTCGAAGGGGTTTCGGCGACCCCTATGCTTTTAATCGAACTCGATGGGGAGGAATCCGAAGTGCATCGGCAATCCCAATTACTTTTGTCCTGGTTGAAGGAAAGTTCCTTAGCGTACCAGGCAGCTGATTCGGAAAAAGAGGCCGAAAGATTATGGGCGGTGCGGCGACAGGGGTCTTCCGCAATGAAAAAATTAGCTTCAACCAAGCTGAATGAAGATATTGTGGTCCCTCTTGCCCGGCAGGTCGAGCTTGTTGGATTTGTGGAAAAGCTCCGGCAGGAGTTTACTTTGAAAATTGGCGTTTTTGGTCATTGTGGAGATGGAAACCTTCATGTTAATTTCATGTACAATGAGGAGGACACGGATGAAACCAACCGTTCCGTGCAAGCCCTTACTCAATTGATGAGCAAGGTGATCTCCCTGGGCGGGGCTATTAGCGGCGAGCATGGTGTGGGTTTGGCCAAGACTCCTTTTATCAGAGAGCAATTCAATCAGGCAGAATGGGATACCATGCGATCGATTAAGAAATGTCTCGACCCCAAGGGAATTCTTAACCCAGGCAAGATCTTTGAAGTTTTCAAACCTTGGGAAACCCAAAAACTAAAGGTTGACCTTCATTGGGAGAAATAACAAAAATTTTATTTTATCATGAATACATTCAAAAAAATCTTACCGTTCTTACTGTTTTTTATGATTGGTCATATCGGGCTTTTGGCTCAGACCTTGCAATCTTGGACCGATACCCAAGGTCGTACTTTGCAGGCTTCCTTTGTAAAACTCGAAGGAACCCTCTTAACCATACGAATGAATGGCCAGGATTTCCCCTTGGACTTATCTTATTTTAGTCCTCAGTCCCAGGCTCTGGCCCGTCAACTTGCTTCAGCCGCGGTAGCTACTCCCGCTTCTGCTACAACAGCTCCGGCCGTCGCACCACCGGTTCCCGTAACACCTTCACCCGTGGTGGAGAAACCAAAGCTGCCCAAGGTCTTGACTGATGCATCTGCCTTGGATGCAGAACATGAATGGAAAAGTGTTGATGGTCGCAGCTTGTTTGGCAAGTTTTCCTCCTTAGACGGACAAGATCTTAATATTAGACCCAAAGGAGCGGCCGCGGAGCAAACTATTCCTCTAAAGTTGCTCTCAAATCAATCTGTTGAACTGGCCAAAAATCTTCATGCCCTTTCACTGAAGAAAAATAAGGCTCAGTCCGAGTTGGCTGGACAGAGAAAGAATTTAAAAGCCCCAGAACTTAAACCGGAAGACCTCAAACGGTACCTTGATTGGACAAGCTCTGATGGAAACAAAATGGAAGCATCTTTTGTGGATGCCAGTGAAACTGCCGTTACTGTGCTTATGAAAAGGAGTCCGAATCGTCCCATGGAGATTCCCTGGGAGCGCCTGAGCACGGAATCTCAAGCTATGGCTAAAGGCTTAAAACAATTAAAAATTAAATTAACCCCCAAAGCACCCCGTCTTGGAGCTTATGTGGAAGGGGTGAGGGATGGAGAGGGTTTGTTGAAGCAATCTGCAGTTTTACCCCGTTTTTTGGATGGGGTTTGGAGGAATTACAACACCGTATTAGAGAGTGCAGTTTATGATGTGGCCTATAGTTCGAATGGTAAAGATGTAAGGATTTGGTTAAAAAACCAATCTGCAGATGAGGAATCTGCAGAAGGTGTGCGTGCCAAACGCAGTCCTCTTTCTGTTAACTTTCGTACCTGGTATGATCCGAACCCTGATGACAAGACAAGAAGTTGGCGGGATCGCAGAATTGCTTCCTTTAAAAACCCTCCACAGGTTTCAATGGAACGAGAAAAAACAATCGTCACGGGAACCTTGGATAATGGGGCTACCTTTGAATTTAATATGGATATTTCCCACCGGGGTTTAAGTTTTTGGGGGAAGGTGAATGAGAAACGTTCTGAGGAGTACCCGACCATCTTAACCATAGGTTTTTACTCTCCCAATTTTATACCGAATGTGACGAATATGTCCCTTAAAGAGATTGAGCCCTTAGTCGGGGATGGTGTGATGTATTTAGATCCACTGGAGTCAAAGAGGCAAAAAATTGAAATGATGCTCCCTTGGGCAGATATCATGAAAAAAGCTCAGGGCACTGCTTGGAATCCCATTAAATCTGCGGAATTTGCTGGCACTCCTTTTGGATCCCATAAAATTAAAGTAACCCCAGCGAGCACCCGGGGTATGTATATGACCTGGGGCAAGGGGTATAGTGGAGTTTATCCCTTTCAGGGGATACACCTTTCACACCGTACTGAGGATGCATACAATGCTCGCCAGACAAGGGACTACAAGGAATACAAGGACCGTGCGGCTATTTCCAAGAGTAATCGCCTTCAGGTAAATATTTCTCGTGGGAGATAACCGGCTTTTTTTCTCTTTAGCCCCTCTACTTTTTGCCTGCCTTTTAGAGGCAAGCACCCTGCGTATTGCCTCGGTCAATGTAGAAAATTATCTTCTCATGGACAGATGGGTGGATGGAAAATGGAGAAAGGAATACCCTAAGCCATCCAAGGAAAAGCGAGCTCTGCGCTCGATGATAAATCAGGTCAATCCCGACATTCTCCTCATCCAAGAAATAGGGGATGAACCCTTTTTAAACGAATTATGGATGGACTTAAATGTCACGAATGGGACTCAATTTTTATATTCTGCCTGGATGCCTGGATCTTATGAAGAGGAGGAACGCCATCTTGCTGTCCTTTCCAAAATCCCCCTGCAGTCAGTTTTGCAGCACAAAGATATTACCTTTACTTATTTTGGTGAAAAAAAGAAACCAAGCCGGGGTCTTATGGAAATCAATTTTCAAACGAAAGAGCAAACTTGGACCCTCTTTAATCTGCATTTAAAAAGCAAGTGGACGGAGCGAAAAGACGACCCGCAAGCGAATATTCGAAGAGAAAAAGAGGCGAGGGCAGTGAGGGATTTTATTCGTTCAAAATATCCGCCATCTAGCCAGTCTTGCTATATAATTGCCGGAGACTTTAATGACCACAAGAATTCAGCCGCGTTGAGGCGGTTCACTCAGGTCAATCAAACCAAACTTGCTTTCATGTTACCTTGCCAGGACCAGAATCGTCATTTGTGGACCCACTATTATGCCAAAGAGGATAGCTATGCCAGGCTGGACTATCTTTTGGTTTCACCGGTCATGCAAAAATATTACCTGCCTGACTCCGCTAGGATTTACGATGGTTATCATACCTTGATGGCCTCCGACCATCGTATGGTGTATGCGGACTTTAAATTTTAGTAAAAGTGAATATCTGTGCTTGTAACTCCTTTTCGACAAGGCCCAATACTTTGAAAACGCACTATTTTTTTTGCTTTGCTTGTCTTACTAATTTTTGGGTACCTCCAAGAATCATCGACTAAGATAAATCCTTTCGGCTTTATCCATTTTTCTGCCCGTTCAAAGCAGGTTTCTCGGGAAGACCATACTATGTCAGGGCCGAAAGCATCCTCGCCATCAATGACAATTAGGTCAAAATGATTGGATAAAGCGTTGAAATAATTACATTCTCTAAAGTGATTTTCACTACTGAGGTTTAGAGATTTTTTTAATAAGCTAACATTCTCGATTTTATTTAAGTCTAATCTTTTTTTGGTTTCTCTTAGCCATTTTTCATTATTTTCAATTGAAATAACTTTTTGCGAGTATTTTGATAGAAACAAGGTGGAACCACCTGAACCCCATTCAAATACTTGGCTACTTGGGCTTAGATTTTTTTTGACCCAGTCGATCGACTCAAATGACCACCACGGCAAACCTTGGTCTAATGGACTTTTCCCAAAGTAACCATACTTTATATACTTAACTATGCTTGTAGGCTTTCGAACTAAATAGCCCAGCAATAGATGTACTCTCTGCCGGTTAGTGAGATACATTACCCTGAAGTTTTAGTTGGACCAGAGGCCTTTGCTTTCAATCATGGTAACGACACATTTTGGCAGGCTTTCCTTCCAGCCATCACTGCGGGTTTTCACCCGCTCCAAAATATCGCGGGAAAACAGGTGCATGTTATTACGGTCACAGTCTTCGATAGATACGAGAAAACCGTTTTCTCTCACATATTTGTAGAGGTTTCTCAAGTTGGGGGCAACGAGGAGGTTGTCGATGGTGACAAGTCCGTCATCATCGACTTCGGTCTCCACATTATCTCCGCGACCCATCTGCTTGCGGTAGCGCTCAAAATTTTCGTGCTCAATGGGGTAGGAGTAAATTTTTACATTTTCTTTAAAAAGGACACCAAAAGCTTCTAATATTCCGCCATCTAATTTGGCGTAATATTCCTCTTTGAAAATATCGGCTAGGTTATTTAATCCCATGACCAAACCGATCGGCTTTTTCACATGCCTACGTAGGTAAGCAGATAAACGGAAGTATTCAAAATAGTTGGAGACCAAGACGCCATACCCGCATGCATTGATTACTTCAATGCGAGCGAGAAAATCCTTGTGATCAATATCACCCTCGGTGAGAAGGTTCCCCAAGGTCAGTTCCATTAAGACCTCAACCTGCTCCTCTTCGACATCTTCACGCCCAATGAATTGTGACTTTGCTTTTTCAAGCATGTCCAAGTTCACTTGGGTCACAGGCCTAAAACTGCCGCGTTCGATCAGGCATGACTTCTTGTAAAGTTCTTCTGATGCCTGCACCACATAACCTTCCCGGTCAAACATGATAGCGTTGGATAAGCCCCGTTCCACCAGTTTCAGGCACAAGATACGGTTGTCAAAATTTTCAAAATTAGGTCCATTGAATTCTAACATATCCACCTCAATCCTATCTTCCCCGATATCTTCAATCAGACTGGAAATAAATTTTTCCGGACTTTCTGCGAGGTGAAAGGCACCATATACCAAATTCACCCCGAGCATCCCAATGGCTTCTTGTTGCAGGCGATTTTCTCGATCCAGCATCCTGACATGGAGGATGATATCATGAAATTGGCCATTGGGTTCAAGTTGAAAGCGAATACCCATCCATCCATGACACTCATTGGTTTTATAATAGTTCAGTGCTGAAACGGTGTTGGCAAAAGCAAAAAAATAAGTCTCGCCCCCCCGTACTTCTGACAGTCTTTTTTCAAGCAAAGAATATTCATGGGCCATCATTTGAACCAGTCGTTTACGGGATACATACCTGCCAGCCTGACCATAAATTGCATCGCTGAACTTCATGTCATAGGCAGACATGGTTTTGGCCACGGTGCCGGCAGCTCCCCCAGCCTGAAAAAAGTGTCGGGCTACCTCTTGACCGGCACCGATTTCTGCAAAAGTGCCATACTTACTTGAATCAAGATTGATTCGCAGGGCTTTTCTTTCAACGGTTAATTCTTCAACTTTCATCTTTGGCTAACTTGCGCTCTTTTTCGAGACAGGCAAAGTTTTTCTTCGACGAATCCTGAAAATAAAGGTTTTTTATAACCACTCATGAAATCATTTTTTAAGGAAATTCTTAAACGTATGGCACTCTCTCTGGTTTCCAGTGTTCTTTTTGCCATCATTTCTCTTTTTTTACTGACTGCCTTACTTACGTCTTTGGTGGATGACGGGATCGTTGAGCACGAGCCTGACTCAATCCTTACTTTGAGCCTCACCATGAACCTGACCGATCGACCCGGTGGTATGGGCATAGAGGATTTAACCCGTCAGGCCTTGACCGATGAACAGGAGCCTCCCCAGATGCACCTCTGGGAGGTGCTTCAAGCCTTAAAGAAAGCCAAATCTGACCCCAAGGTCAAAGCCCTCTTCATAGAAGGTGGTTTTATGCCATCTGGGTATGGATGCGGGTACGCAACTGTGCAAGAGCTTGTCGATGGTATTCTGGATTTTAAAAAATCCAGTAAACCGGTGATAGGGTATATGCGTAACCCTTCACAGCTCGATTATCTGGTTTTCTCCATTTGCGACCAATTGTCTATGGACCCAAGTGGCAGTCTTCTTTTTAAAGGTCTATCCAGTGAGTCTTTGTTCTTTGGGGAAGCTTTTGAAAAGTATGGCGTGGGCATTCAGGTTGTGAGAACAGGTGATTTTAAGGGGGCGGTGGAACCTTTTATCTCCACGGAATTCAGCGACGAAAATCGCCGTCAGATTAATCGCCTCCTTCAGCTTCGATGGAAGGATTATATGGCCACTATTTCCAATAACCGTTCAGTGGATTCCAAAATACTCCAGCAGAAATTTTCTAAAAATTATCTTTTGAAACCGACAGATGCATTGGCTGAAAAATTAATCGACTCGGTTGTGCCATATGACCAAATGGTGGATCAACTTATCGAGCTAGGTTCATTTGACGATGAATACAGCTACACTGAAATTGATTTTATAAATTACCTAGACCGGCCGGACACCTCCGCCAACCTAAGCCAAGACCCAGCAGATCCTACTCCGCAAGTAAAGATTGTCTATGTGGAGGGCTCGATTATGGACGGGTGGGGGGATGATGGAACTGTGGTGGGAGGCCATCAAATTGCAAAACGTTTACAGGAGGCTCGGTCCGATGAAAGTTGCCGGGCTATTGTTTTGAGAGTGAACAGCCCGGGGGGAAGTGTTTCCGGTTCGGATGCTATCTTACAGGAACTTCGACGGGTTCGGCAGGATGGCATCCCCGTGGTTGTCTCCATGGGTCCGGTTGCCGCATCTGGCGGGTATTGGATTGCCACTGAGTGCGATCGCTTACTTGCATCCAAGCAGACCATAACCGGATCGATCGGTGTTTTTGGCTTGTTGCCAAACCTTAAAGATATTGCTTCCGGGTATGGTATGTACTGGGATGCTGTGAAAACCCACAAGCATTCAGATATCATGTCGGTTTCCCGCCCAAAGTCCCCAGAAGAGCTTGCGGTGATTCAGGAATATGTAAAATCCCTTTATGCAAAATTTGTCCAGCTGGTAGCCACGGCTAGAAAAATGGATACTGATAAAGTCGAGATGATTGCTGAGGGCCGTGTTTGGACGGGTATAGATGCTAGGGCCGCTGGTTTAATCGATGCCTTTGGGGGTATTGAAGCATCGGTAAAGCAGGCAGCCCAGCTTGCCCAACTCGGTAATGATTATGAGGTTGTGGAAGTACCTCAAGTGGAAACTCCCTTGCAGGCACTGGAGGAAATGTTTTCCGTTTCTGCCCAGACCTCCAGTCGTACTGTTCAGCAACGCCCCAGTGCTTTCCATAAAATCAAGGATGAGATTCAGCATAATTTGTATTTCCTGCAAAGTCTTAACGACCCAAGGCATGCCTATGGTGTCTTACCCTGGTACCGGCGGGCCTTTGGCTTTGTCGATTGATCCCTTCTCCATTAAAATATTTACAAATGAATAAAGAAATTACACTTCAAAAAAATTGCGTCGCCACGATTATTCCTGCCGGAGATGAGGTTACCTTGGCTGAAGGGGCGACTTTTTCCATTGCTCAATCCCTTGGTGGATCGGTTACGCTTCGAGATCCCAACGGGATGTATCGGGTGGGGGAGGATGCCCTGGATGCCTTGGGGGAAGAAGTTAAGCAACAGGTTTTATCCACCAAAGAACCTGCAAAAGACCAGGGTCCTTTTAGTGAGGATCAGGTTTGGGAGGCTATGCGGGGCTGTTATGATCCGGAAATTCCGGTTAATATCGTGGACCTCGGGCTCATTTATGACATGCAGGTTGAAGATGGAGAGAAAGGAAAGCAAATATCTGTGAAGATGACCTTAACCGCCCAGGGATGTGGCATGGGCCCAGTTATTGCTGATGATGCGAAGCAGCGCATTCTTGCCTTACCTGAGGTGGATACTGCCGATGTTGATATTGTTTGGGAGCCCGCCTGGAACCCACGCATGATTTCCGAAGAAGGAAAGAAAGTCCTAGGGCTGGAGTAGAAATTACCCGCTTATATCGTAACAGTGAATTAGTTCCTGGTCCCGCAGGTAGAGTTTTCCGTTTGAGATTACCGGGTGTGTCCAAATTTTGCCTTTGTTGCTCCGTTGCTTGGTTTGAGGAGTGATAGTGAATTCTCCCTTGGGTTTCCATCCATCTGGGCTGGCTTCGATCAGTACAATTTTGCCGTCTTTTTCACTTAGGCAATAAAAGCGGTTGTCGGCATAAGCAATGGCACCTTTGCCAAGAGCTTTCTTTTCATACCATTGCAGTTCTCCTTTTTTGAAATCAAGGCATACCCAACCGTATCCATCGGAATAACCATACAGAAAATCTCCATACTTTATAACTCCGCCATGGTGATTTTTCATGAATTTGTTCTCGTACACATCCTCTGTCTTACCTTTTCCAAGTTTTACCAATTTACAGCCTACACCATAACCGGTGGTGATAAATACATGCCCATTGTCATGAATGGGGGTGGGGATGACCGCGGTTCTTCCAGACCATGGGGACTGCCACAATAGTTTACCGGAATTTGCTTCAATGCCCACCAGGTTTTTCATCACCAATTGCACATATTGCCTGGTACCTTCCTGAGTTATGGCGATGGGGGAGGAGTATTGGGCACCGTCGGTAAATTCTCTGCTTCTCCAAATCACTTTTCCTGTTTTGCCATCCAGAGCGGCTAAAGTTCCCTTTTCGCCTCCAGGGGTACAAATGACTCGCCCTTGATCCACTAAAACAGATTCCGTGTATCCCCAATTGGGTACAGTGCCACCAAGATCCCTAACGAGGTGAACCTGCCAAATCTTTTTGCCCGATTGGGCATCCACGCAAACAAGGTTTCCTTTACCCCCAAGGGCATAGACTTTTCCATCTGCGACGGAGGGTGTCATCCTGGGTCCATCTCCCCAGCTATTTGTCAGCAAATCTCCAATAGGAATATGCCAGGTCTTTTTCCCGGTGTTGGCATCGAAAGCAAGCAGGTGTTCTTCCTTTCCAAAAGCACCAAGTGTATAGAGTCTACCCTTGGAGACGGAAAAGCCGGAGTAGCCGAGACCAGCCTTCGAAGTCGTCCATATTTTTTTAGGTCCACCACTTGGCCACTCCTGTAACAGTCCCATTTCTTTGGAGAGGCCATCGCGATCGCTCCCACGCCAATGGGGCCAATCATTTCCATAGGATGAAAATAACAAAGAAAAACCGAAGCAGGCAAAAATAGTGGATTTCATGGGATAAACCCTTTTTCAATCCCCCAAAAGAGCAAGACTAAAGATGCCATGAATTAACATAAAAAAACCGGGGCGGATGCCCCGGCTTTTAAAAAATAAACTTGGGTTTAACCAATCCTTACTTGGCCTTGGATCGAATCTTCCCAACTTTTTTCCATCGACCTGTTTTGGCAGAGTCCAAGACGGCTTCGCAAATATATTGGGTTTCCAACGCATCCCTGAAGTCGGGGCGCAATGGGCGTTTTTTGCGGGAGCCATATCCGGCGACAAAGTCAGCGAACTGGTTAATAAAGCTATGTTCATACCCAATGTTTAGCCCAGGAACCCACCATTTATCCATGTAGGGGTGCTCGCCGCCGTCTGATACATGAATGGAGCGCCAACCCCGAGTCTTGGGGTCTTCTTTGTCATGCTCAAAATATTCAAGACGGTGAAGGTCATGCAGGTCCCAGGCAAGGGAACCATCTGCACCATTTATTTCCAGGGTGTAGAGGGCTTTATGACCTCGGGCGTAGCGGGTGGACTCAAAGATAGCCAGGGAGCCGTTGGCAAACTTGGCGAGGAATGCACAGGCATCATCAATCGTTACCTTTGCTTTCTTTCCGGTTTTCGCATGTACGCGTTCCTTGATGAAGGTCTCAGTCATCGCGCTTACCTCCACAATCGGGCCGTTGAGCCAAATCGCAGTGTCAATGCAATGGGCAAGCAAATCACCAGTCACGCCGCTTCCGGCAATCTTGGCATCGAGACGCCATAAAGCTTCTCCGCCCTGGGGTAAATCTTCACTGATGGTCCAGTCCTGCAAGAAGTTTGAGCGATAGTGATAAATTTTGCCTAATCTACCCTCATCAATCATTTCCTTGGCCAAGGTAACCGCAGGGATTCTGCGGTAGTTGTACCAAACCATGTTAGGCACACCGGCTTTTTCCACTTCACGCACCATTTCTTCACCCTCCTTACAGTTCAAGGCGAGAGGTTTTTCACAAAGAATGGCTTTCCCTGCTTTGGCCGCAGCAATAGCAATTTCATGGTGTACATTATTGGGTGCCGCAATATCGATTATATCAATATCATCGCGAGCGATAAGTTTTTTCCAGTCTGTCTCAACTGACTCGTAGCCCCATTGATCCGCAAATTGCTGAGCCCGGTCTTTGTTCCGAGCACAGACAGCTGCAAGTTCTGGAGTATACTTCAACTCAGGGAAGAAGTTTGGAACTTTACGGAAGGCGTTGGAGTGGGTACGCCCCATGAAGCCGTATCCAATTAATCCGATGCGCAATGGTTTTTTCTTAGCCATAATTTATTCTATGATGGGTTATACTTTGTTTAAGTCTCAATGAGGGAGATGTTTAATTACAAAAAAACCATATCCCAAAGGATATGGCTTTTTTTGTAAAGTTAATAAAAGTAAACTTTTAAATCTCAACTGGCTTGTAGCCACCTTTTCCCTTGAAGTAAAAGATAAGAGCGAGGTAGCAGACGAGCATGAAGACAGGAAAGATAGCCACACTTGCGAGTGAACCTTGCTTTCCGTTTTGGATACTTTCCTTGACTTCACCCTGTTCTTTTTCAGGGAGGGAAGCGACCTTCTCTGCATCTACCGCCGTGTAGTCACCAAGAAAGTAGGTGCTGTCGTTGGATATTGATTTATAAGTTTCTTCTGAGGTGGAGGCTTCCACCGAGGCTTTAATTGAATCCTCAGTCATTTTACCAATGACTGGTCCGCCCAAAATACCGACTGCAAGCATACCAATACCCGCAATTGCATTGAGGGTGAGAGCACCACCTTTAGGGCACTGCTCAGATACAACTCCAAGTGTAGTGGGCCAGAAAAATGTTTTACCAAATCCGTAGAGGGTGGCGAAAACAAAGATCATGGTAAGCCCGGTTGCAGAACTTAAGAGGTAGAGCCCGGCAATGGCGAGTACTGCAGAGGTCGCTAAGAGACCTAAAGGTCCAAGCTTGGCCACAATAGGACCGGCAAACCAAAAGCGTAGCACCATCATAATTGCGGAAGTGTAGATAAGCACCCAAAGGCCATTATATCCGGCAGCCTGCATTGGTTCTTCCATCAACCCGGAGATCGCACCATCCGTACCCAGCTCAGTCGTGGCCAAGGGGATCATGATGATGCACATAAAGATGAGAAGCGGGCGACCTAAGGACTTACAGTAAAGGAAGTAGGCAATGGTTGAAACCGCCGTGAGGATATATACAACATTGTCCTCCCAACCAAAAACCATACCCAGTTGCCTGTAGATAAGGTAACCGGCAATGAGGGCACCAATCGCGCCAAACTCTGCAAGCATTTCCTTGTAAGAGGTACCGGATTCCACGCGCTCATTGACGGGGAACCTGGCTTTCATTAGCATCACAAGGTAAATAACGGCAGGGATGGCAATTAAGTAGATAAGAATTCTCCAGTCTTCAGCGGCTTGTGCCCCAAGAAGGATCGTAAGGATTCCTCCAATTACCAAACCACCTGGCCATCCAGCATGTAGGATGTTGAGCCACTTGGTTTTGTCTTTTTTAAACATGGTGGCAACCACAGGGTTTATGAAGGCTTCCACAGTACCATTTCCTAGGCCAAGAATGACCGAACCCCAGTAAAGGCGGTCATAGGCAAGACCTTGGGCCGCTTTTAATTCTTCACCAGCTAAACCTTCTGCCATGACAATACCATAGGCTTGAAATGCAAGGAAGGCATACACCGCATAACAGATGAAACTGAATACCATCGCCGCTCGGTAACCGATGTTATCAATAATCAGACTGAAGACGATAATGCTGATCGCGAAAGGCCATATGCCGGCACCAAATAACTCTTGTGCCTGGACTTGGTCCAAACCAAAAGTGCTAGGCCAGAAAGGTTCTGCGTTTACAAGGAAAGCTCTCGTAATGAAAGCAAAGGCCGTGGTGATGAGGGCGATAAAACACCCCCAAAACAATTTCATATCCGGTTCAGATTCTTTATTACTCATATATTATTTGGGCTGTGTGATTGATACTTTTGGGGTAACAATAGTTACTAAATGATTGCAAAACGATTGCCAATGGCAAGCATGAATCGAATCAATTTATTATGCTTTTTCTTACTTTTTTGCTTTTTTTACCCAACTATCCCTCATGGCGACACTCCGATTGAGGATCAGTTGGTCACCTTCTGCCTTTTTAGGATCAATGCAAAAGTATCCAATTCGTTCCAATTGGAAGGGTTGGCCAATTTCTAATTGTTGAATGCTGGGTTCCACAAGTGCGGTTTGCAGAACAGTTAAAGATTCTGGATTGAGGTAGTCGGTGAAATCTCTACCTTCCTCCGTATCATCCGGGTTTGGGACTGAAAAAAGACGGTCGTAGAGATGAGTTTGGCAGGGAATCGCAGAATTGGCATCGACCCACTGAATTGTGCCCTTTACTTTTCTTCCGTCTGGGGTATCGCCTCCACGACTTTCGGGGTCATAGGAGCAGATGAGTTCCACGATTTCTCCCTCCCTGTTTTTAACCACTTCCTTACAGGTAATATAGAAGGCATACTTCAGTCTCACTTCTTTTCCCGGGGCGAGGCGGAAGTATTTTTTCGGGGGCTCTTCCATGAAGTCATTGCGATCAATGAAAATTTCTTTGGAGAATGATATGGTTCGTGTGCCGGCATCCGGATCTTCTGGATTATTCACCGCTTCCACTTCATCGGAATGGTTTTCAGGGTAATTGTCGATAGTCACCTTGAGGGGGGTTAGTACCCCAAGTCTGCGCACGGCCTGTTTATTGAGATCATCCCGCAGGCAATACTCCAGCAGTTCCATTTCGATGATATTTTCTCTTTTGGCGAGACCAACGCGGTCGCAGAAGTTTCGAATTGAGGCGGGAGTGAACCCTCTTCGGCGCATACCGCTTAGGGTGGGCATGCGTGGGTCATCCCAACCCTCAACATGACCTTCCTCAACCAAGCGTAGCATTTTGCGCTTACTCATGACGGTGTAATTGAGGTTTAAGCGGGCAAATTCTATTTGCTGGGGGTGGTGAATATTCAGGTTTTCACAAAACCAGTCATAAAGAGGGCGGTGATGTTCAAATTCCAAGGTGCACAGGGAGTGGGTGATACCCTCCATCGAATCGGACTGTCCGTGGGCAAAATCATAGGATGGATAGATTTTCCATTGCTCTCCGGTTTTGGGGTGCTTTTGGTCAATGATACGATATAAAACTGGATCACGCAGATTCAGGTTTGGGGAAGCCATGTCTATCTTGGCCCGTAATGTCTTGGAACCTTCGGGGAATTCTCCTTTTTTCATCCCTTCCAAAAGTGCCAGGTTTTCCTCCACGGTTCGGTTGCGGAAAGGGCTTTCCTTGCCCGGTTCGGTAAGATTGCCCCGGTGGGATCTCATTTCTTCAAATGTGAGGTCACAGACAAAAGCTTTGGTTTCCCTTACAAGTTGCATGGCCCACTCATAAAATTGGTCAAAATAATCCGAGGCATGGAATAGGCGGTCTTCCCAATCAAAACCCAGCCAGCGAACATCCTCCATAATCGCTTTGGCATACTCAGTTTTTTCGGCACTGGGGTTGGTGTCATCCAGTCGTAAGTTGCAGGCTCCGTTAAATTCCTTGGCTATGCCAAAATTCAGGCAAATGCTTTTGGCATGGCCCAGGTGTAAATACCCATTGGGTTCCGGGGGAAAACGGGTATGGACGCGTCCGTCATTTTTACCTGTTTCCTGATCCTCCTTAATTTTCGTGCGTATAAAATCCAATGATTTTTCTTCTGAAATTTCTGCCTTGTCTGAGCTCATAATGATAATGCTTATGCTTAATCTATGCGGTTGCCGTACGCCGACCGATATTCTTTTTCCAAGCTTTTTAAACTTTTTTTGCTTAATCCCGCTCCCGTGTCGCCCAGTTTCTGAAGAGCGTTACGCAGGCGTACCCTGCTAAGATCCTGGCCGAGAAGAGCCATACTGTCAAAGAGGGGGAGCGAAACCGCACTTCCAGAGATTGCAAAAAAGAAAGGGCGTAATAATTCCTTCAATTTCATTTCTTCCACCTGAGCCATCCCTTGAAATAGCTCCGACAGGGTATCCCGGTTCCAGTTACTTATTTTCTCCAGCTCCCACTCGGCAATTTTAAGCAAGCGGGCAATGGCAGAGGCTTCCTGTTTACCAATCAGGTCATCGGTGGAGTAGCTTGGGCATTCTTCAAACATATGATGGGCCAGAGGGAAAAAATCGGAAAAGGTTTCAAGCCGAGGAAGGGCGAGCTCGAGGATTTGAGTAAATTTTTCTTTATTCGCTTTCCAGTTGACCAAGCGATCCACAATTTCTTCGGCAGGGAGATTCTCCCGCAAGTATCGCCCATTCAACCACTTTAGCTTGGCGAGATCAAAAATGGGCCCTCCTAGGCTCATTCTTTTGATTTCAAAAGTTTCAGCTAACTCGCTTAGGGAAAAGATTTCCCTTTGATCGGGCAGGGTGTATCCCATCATACCCAAATAATTGAGCATAGCTTCAGGCAAGTAACCCGCATCCCGGTAGTAAAATATACCCGTTGGGTTTTTTCGTTTGGATAATTTCGACTTGTCCGGATTTCGTAGGAGGGGCAGGTGGGCAAATACCGGGGCTTCCCACCCAAGCTGCTGATAGAGTAGCATGTGCTTGGGGGTACTGCTTATCCATTCCTCACCGCGAATCACATGGGATATCTTCATGTTGTGATCATCCACCACATTGGCCAAGTGATAGGTCGGGTATCCGTCCGATTTCTGTAAGACCTGATGATCGATTTGTTTCCAATCGATCCGGACTTCTCCCCGCAATTCATCCTTAAAAACACATTCCCCTTCTTCGGGTACCTTCATCCTTACAACAAACGGTGCTCCCTCTGCTTTCTTCCGTTCAATTTCTTCCGGGGCTAGGTTTAGGCAATGGCGATCATAGCGAGGGGTTTCTTTACGGGCCATCTGTTCTTTCCGAACCTGATCCAATCTTTCAGCTGGGCAGAAACAGGGATAAGCATCGCCTTGCTCCAGGAGTCGGTTTACCTCAGCTTGATGGGATTCTAACCGCTCACTTTGCCGGTAAGGTCCATGTTCTCCGCCACGGTCCGGCCCTTCATCCCATTCAATACCCAACCACTCCAAGGCATCCAAGATAGCTTTTTCGGATTCCGGTGTGGATCGCTGCCGGTCGGTATCTTCAATGCGCAAAACTATTTGTCCCCCATGCTTTCGGGCAAAGGCAAGGTTGAAGAGAGCCATGTAGGCCGTCCCCACATGGGGAGCTCCGGTTGGGGATGGAGCAATTCGAGTGCGTACAGTTGTGGTCATGATTCTAAGAGCCTACTCTTATAGGTTTTAAAATGGGTAAGGACGATCAAAATCGATTCGATTTCTCTTCGCCTGAAGAGCCTGCCTCTTTCATTTTTTTGATAGGGAATTTTTTGAAACTTTCAACGAATTATAAACTTTGTTGGGAAAAGGGACCGGTTCTTGACAATATCGATTTCCCGTCCCGTTTTTATATGGGCTAGGAGGACGCTATGCCTTGCCATGATGGAGAGAAAATCCTACTACCAACTAGATGAAGGTATTAATCGCAGGGGCAAATGGAAAAGTAGGCACAATTTTAAGCGGTAAACTCTGGGCCGCTCATGGTTTTTCCCCGGTCGCCTTAATCCGTAATTCCCAACAGCAGATGAAATTTACGGCTCTTGGAGTCCCTGCGGTTACGGGAGATTTGGAGGAAGGCGTGGGTAAGTATTTACCTGGGTTGGATGCAGTTGTTTTCACGGCTGGGTCGGGGGGGCATACAAGTCCTGAGAAAACCATAGATGTTGATCAAAATGCCGCTATTCGCTTGATGAAAGATTGTCAAAAGGAGGGAGTGAAAAGGTTTGTCATGGTGAGTGCTATTGGGGCGGACCCTGCGAGTGATTCACCCCGAATTCAACACTACTTACGAGCCAAAGGGGTAGCGGATGGTTACTTGCGCTCCACTAGTTTGGACGCCACTATCCTTGCCCCTGGCACCTTGTTGGAGGAAAGAGGGACTGGCCGGATCCAGGCTTCTGAGAAACTCGGGTTTCATGGTTATTTGCCGAGGGAGGATCTGGTTGATTGTATTATCGAGACACTCCGGAATGTATTCACTTTTGGTAAAACCATTGAGATCGTTAGTGGGGGAGAAAAGATAAAGGATGCCCTTGTGAAGGTTGCGGGTGGAGGGGATCTTCCTCCGATTGCCTAAGCGGTCAAAAAAATGCCTTCGCTTATAAATGGAGGAATTTTTTGACGAAATGTTCGAATGAAATTGATTCGAGTGCCTAAAAGGGATTTAAAGGTTTTCGGTTCCTTCGCCTTAACTTGAATGTATTGATATTTCCGCATGCCTAAACGTAACGACATCGAGCATATTTTAATTATTGGTTCAGGTCCGATCATCATCGGGCAAGCCTGTGAATTTGACTACAGTGGTGCCCAAGCCTGTAAAGCTTTACGGGAAGAAGGGTACCGCGTGTCACTGGTCAACAGCAACCCGGCAACCATCATGACGGACCCCGAGTTTGCTGATGCCACCTATGTGGAGCCACTTACACTCGAAAGCGTCACCGCTATCATTGAGAAAGAAAAACCGGATGCCCTGCTTCCCACCCTGGGTGGACAAACCGGATTGAATTTATCCCTTGAATTACACGCCGCGGGCATTCTTGAGAAATACGGAGTGGAAATGATTGGGGCTAAGCCTGCGGCCATTAAAAAAGGGGAGGACCGTGAACTGTTTAAGCAGGCTATGCTTGAAATTGGTCTGGATGTGGCCCGTTCCTTTTCAGTCAATACCTTGGAGGAGGCTCATTCTCACCTGGATGAACTTGGAGATTTCCCCATTATTTTACGCCCTGCCTTTACCTTGGGTGGAACCGGTGGAGGCATTGCCTACAACCGGGAAGAATTTGATATTATGATGAGGCAGGGGCTGGACGCTTCCCCGATCAGTCAAGTTCTCATGGAAGAGTGTCTGCTTGGTTGGAAAGAATATGAAATGGAGGTCATGCGTGACTACAAAG
>ERZ807291.3889-NODE-3889-length-20489-cov-11.395273_pt1 | contig 20489 bp, 18 predicted proteins | sample MGYA00521257_ERZ807291 | MGnify/ENA primary metagenome ERZ807291 (study PRJEB31413, sample SAMN03169783) | marine metagenome | biome: Marine; feature: Water; material: Subsurface seawater | place: North Sea | collected 2011-04-28 | depth 1 m m ... | reverse complement strand
TTTGTCTCTACTACATTCTATGTAGATGTATCCTGATACAAATCACAAATCATACCTCATTCTGCTCTACATACTTGTATCTTATTCTCCTACTACATACATGTAGTATAAACAATTCATGAGTGTATTTGTCATAAAACATGTACTACATGAATCTAGTATATGGTTTGGATACCGGGATACCGATCTCTGTTAGAGAGGGGCAAAAAATTCCCGCAATTTTTGAGTTTTTCGTGATTTTCAAAAGTGTTTTGTATGGAAATCAAAAAAGATGTGAATGATCGAATTCAGAAAAGTAAAAAGGGTTTGTCAAAATCAGGAAAACTCAAAAATTGCGGGAATTTTTCGCCCCTCTCTATTGTAACTTGTCTCATATAGATGTTTGTCTCTACTACATTTTATGTAGATAGCTTCCGATACAAAACCACAAAAAAACAAGAACTACATCATCACGATGTAAAAACATATAAATAGTCTTGTACTTATATATAAAAATCGAAGCATGTCTCACAATCTAGATGTTTCCAAATATACTTTGTATGAATTGTTAGATCTATTCGAACTAGACCACAAAAACATATCAGTAGAAGATTTGAAAAAGGCAAAGAAAAAAGTTTTGTACATGCATCCGGATAAGTCTCGTTTAGGACCGGAATATTTCTTGTTCTACAAAAAAGCATTTAGTATTATTGTTAACATGTACGACAACACATTGAAGACGTCTCAAACTGTACCAACCGATCATGAAATCGATTATGTTCCGGAAAAGGCGAACCCAGATTTGTCTAGTAAACAAATCCGGAAAACCATCGGGAAAATGGATCAAAACACATTCCACAAACAATTCAACGATCTCTTCGAACAAAATATGTCTCAGAAAGTCGATCCAGAAAAGCACAAATGGTTTCAAGAAGAAGATCCGATGTATGAAGAAACATCCCAAGTAAAATCGGTGGGCCAAATGGGGCAAGCATTTGAGACAATCAAACAACGAAACCACGATATGATCTTGTATAAAGGTGTAGTTCCAATGATGAATACAGGCGGATCGGGGAATTTGTATGACGACGATGAGGAAGAGGCGGGTGTGTATATTAGTTCCGACCCCTTTAGTAAACTGAAATTCGATGATTTACGAAAAGTACACAAGGATCAAACGGTGTTTGCGGTGAGCGAACGAGACATAGATAAAGTACCAAGATACAAATCGGTGGATGCATATCAACGCGCACGAGGAAATAATTATGTACCGATGGATCGATCGGAAGCAAATCGTATGATGGAATCTCAAGAACAAATGTTCCAAGAGAAAATGAGACAAAAACAATACCAAAGTCAGTTGCGTACGATGGAAGCCGAACAGAAAAACAAGACGGTTTTATCGAATTTCTTGAGAATTCAATCGTAGATTTATGGATTATAGAATGGTGTATCAAATCATAGAGAAGAAACATATGATTCGATAAAGTATAAATACAACACGGTATAAAGTATAAAGTAGTATTACACATAAAAATGGATTCCACGATTGATACAACACCCACTATATATACGCCAAGAATGAATGTCGATACACGAATGTATTCAGACCATGGAATGTTTGATATGTTACATGGAACTATTTGTCCATGTACACCGAAACATATTTTCTATAAAAAAGCATCTCTTATGTCTCATCAGAAAAGCAAACGACATGTAGGATGGATTCAACATTTGAATGACAATGCAATGAACTATTACCAGCAAGTATTGGAACAAGAAAAAACCATTAAGACACAGCAAATACTGTTGACCAATATGGACAAACAATTGAAACAAAAAGATACGATCATTGGGTATTACGAGACAAAATGCTTATCTTCGTGTAGTCATACAGTGGAAGATCATAATTTACTGGACTTTGATTGAATTTTTGGTTTTTGGTTTTTATAGACTGGATTGTAGTAGATTGTTTTTGTTTACAAGGATATTTAGAAATTAGTTCGTTTATGATATATAATATCTCTTTGTATTAAAATGAGTGGTTATATATCGAATCAAGGATACTATGCGAAAGGTAGACAAGTAATTGATGCGGACAAATTCTATGTAACGACCGACGACAATGTAGGAGGTGGAGGGAACATTGATATTACGCAAGTAGTTGATTTGTCTAGCAATCAAGATATTAGTGGTGTAAAGACATTTACACAGACAATCAGTGGTGATATAACGGGCAATGCAGCAACCGCTACCAAACTAGCTTCTTCAGTAACGATTGCCGGTGTTGAATTTGATGGATCTGTTGCGATAGATCTGTCGGGTGTAACAGTGGAAGGAAACCAAAACACAACCGGCAATGCGGCAACCGCCACCAAACTTGCTTCTGCACGAAGTATTGCAGGTGTTAACTTTGATGGAACAAGTAACATCGATATACCTGGAGTCAATACCACTGGAGACCTGTCTGGCAATGCGACAACCGCCACCAAACTTGCCACTGCACGAAGTATTGCAGGTGTTAGCTTTGATGGAACAAGTAACATCAATATACCTGGAGTCAATACCACCGGAGACCTGTCTGGCAATGCGGCGACTGTGACAAATGGGGTGTATACTACAGGGAGTCAAACCATAGCTGGTGTAAAGACATTTACACAGACAATCAGTGGGGATATAACGGGCAATGCAACAACTGCGACTAGTTGTACAACGTCTTTGGTAGGTGATATTAATTTTGTAAATTCTTCAGGTGTCACTAAAGGTGCATTATCATATAAAACTGACGAAACTTATGGTGCTATACTAACCGCACATAAATTGGTAGCAACGACTAATGCGGGTCTTGAGTCGCTGAGTTTTGACCCTGAAGCTGATCAGTATACTATGCCCAAATTAAGTATTGGAACCACGAGTTCAAGTTATCCTTTGCATATACAATCAGATACTTTGCCTCAATTATTCATTCAAGGTGCCACTAATTCTGATGCAGTCATTAAAAGTGGGTCTGGACCTTCCTTTACCAACAACTTCCATCAAATCAGATTCAATCACTATCAATCAGCAAGCGGTAATGAACACAATAATAGTATCGATTTTGAAGTCAATGCTGGGGAAGAGTCGACACCTACCACTAGAATGACGATCCGAGGTGATGGCTATGTCGGCATTTCTGGTGATACAATTGATATAAGTAATCATATGTTATCAGTGAAACATGGAAATACAATTTTATGTAAGAATACCGGTGTTACCCCTAAAATAAGCCTATTAATAGGAGGAGACAATGTCGGTATCGGAAATGAGATATATGCGAGTACGAACATTACTCCAGTAGCACAATATAATGTTGCAATCGGTACAACGTGTTTAAAAACTATTACATCAGGTACAAACAACATTGCGATTGGATTGCAAAGTCAAGGCACTACTTCTGGTTCAAACAATATATCAATGGGTACGAATTCACTCGGTACCAATACTACCGGAAGTTATAATACTTGTATTGGACCAGAGTCCGGTAAAAACAATAAAGGTTCAAGTGGATCTAATACATTTTTAGGATATGGAGCGGATATTGATATTGATTATAGCAATAATATCATATCCGGTTCTACTGCAATAGGGAATGGTGCAAAAATAACCCAATCCAATCAAATCGTATTGGGAACAGCAACTGAAACGGTAAAAGTTCCAGGTTTTGCACTTGTAAAAGGACTTATGGTTGAAAATTCAGAAACATCTGTGGATGCTAATGCGAGATGTATGATTAGTTATAATGAGTTTACAAAAGGAGGAATAGGCCAGATGTCTTTTTTTATAGCTAATGATGATAGTCAATTAATTACAACTCCAAAATTTATATTTCGTGCACATGAAAGTGGCGTTTATACTGATATGATGGTATTAAACACTACTGGGTTAACAGTAAATGGTAATACGGTTGCATATGTTGCCACATCATCTGACGATCGTATAAAGCACAACGAAAGACCCATTGAACATGCGTTGGAAACCATTCGTGTTCTCGAACCTTTGCGATATTTCAAGACACATGAAATGTATGATGCAAGTCACAATTTCGCCTTGGATGCGAGTGGTCAACCGATAGACATTTCTGGTAATGTGGTGAGTCATACAATAGAAGAGGGTTTAATTGCGCAAGATTTAGTGAAAATCGACGCACTTAAAGACTTTGTGAAAGTTCCGGAAGACCCAACAAAAAAATACAGTGTCAATTACAATTCGATCTTTGTTCATAGTATCAAGGCATTGCAAGAATTAGATATTGTACATACGCGAACGAAAACGGAGTTGGAACAAACGAAACAAAAACTATCCGATATGGAAACGTTGTTGGAATCTGCTTTGTCTCGGATCACTGCGTTAGAATCGTAAGAATATGAATCGATAACAGAAATATCATATAATGATTGGTGTTATGCAGATAAAATAATAACAATAGAAAAAGAATTTATATAAATACATTTTTAGATATGAATATTATATAATGAAGTTTTCAAGCAAGAAAATACTAGTAATAGGTGGATCAGGGTCACTAGGAAATGCATTTTTAAAAAAACATTTGGATGAGAATGAAATTTATGTATATTCTCGTGACGAGTGTAAGCATTGGACGATGCAATTACAGTATAACAACCATCAAAATTTAAAATTCATTATTGGAAATGTATGTGATAGATCAAAGATGCAAGAGACCTTACTGAGACATAATTTTCACTTCATAATAAATGCAGCCGCTATGAAGCATATTGATAAATGCGAATATGAGAGCAATGAATGTTTGAATACAAATATTGTAGGTCCACAAAATCTAGTAAATTTAATAGAAACCTTTAAAAACGATCTAACAAACTTAGAATGTTGTTGTTTTATTAGCACGGATAAAGCATGTAGTCCGGTAAATATTTATGGAATGTCAAAGGCAATTTCAGAATCATTATTTGTCGAGAAAGCGAAATACATAGACAGTATCAAATTCGTTTCAGTGCGATATGGCAATGTACTAAATTCGAGGGGCAGTATTATACCAATGTTACACGATCTTGGGACAAATCCAGATGTATCGCATTTTAAATTAACGGATGATAAGATGACACGATTTGTAATGACATTAGAACAAAGTGTTCAATTGATTGAAGAGGCGATAATTAATGGTGATAGTGGTGATATTGTAATACCGAAATTGGTTTCTTGTAATATTAAAGACTTGTTAGATATATTTTCCGAAATATATGACAAACCCGTAAAAAAGATTCCATTACGGGCAGGTGAAAAGATGTTGGAATCATTAATCAATGAGACTCAGTCTCTTCGTCTAATCCGAAACAATGAAACTGAATATATGTTTATCAAGCCACCTTACAAGGATGTGATATCGAATTGTGAAGTTCAAGATTACAATAGTAAAATCAATCCTCTTACAAAATTCGAACTAAAACAATATTTACAAGAACTGGGTTTAATCGAACTACCGAAAGAACAAATCATGCATTTTAAGGTAAATGCAGATAGATTTAATACCAATAAACCATTCCCTTATTTAAAGGCAGAAAATGTATTACAAGAAGATTTTGCAAACCGAATTCAAGAAGAAATTTTGAATATTTCAGACGAAGATTGGGATAGATATGACAATCCGTTAGAACATAAATACACGTTGAGAAACAAAGAAAATCTACCAACTGAATGTAGCAAATTATTTTCCATGCTTACAAGTGGTGATTTTATAGAATATCTATCAAGTATTATGGGTTACGAGATCAAAAATGACCCAACAAAAAATTGGTGGGGAGTCCATAAATATGACGATGGAGATAATCTAGATATTCATGTTGATGCTGGATTACATCCCAAATCGAAACAAAAGAAGCAACTGACACTAGGTATTTATTTGAGTAAGGATTGGAAAGAGGAAAACGGCGGCCATTTAGAAATGTGGAAAGGGGAGAATGCATCTAGTAATACCGCCTCTATTTCAGAATGTTGTTATAAAATTCTTCCACAATTTAACACGCTAGTATTGTTTGAATGTAATGATTATGCTTGGCATGGAAATCCAAAACCTGTTGTTTGTAAAAACGGCGAAAAACGCATTTTTGTAACATTGTCTTATGTAAGTGATCAATTTGACGACTTAAATAAAAAAGAGAAGGCATTTTTTGTGAAAAGACCAGAAGATCCTGAAGATGAAGAAAAAGACAAAATTAGAATGATGCGATGCGATCCCGAAAAATATAAAGAGGTTTATAGGACTTAAATATTATTCACTATAACTTTTATAAATAATGATATATATAGACAAGTTAGGACTTTGTTCTAATAAAACTTTATTAGACATACATTTTACTAATATATTTATTGATAAAATAATTTCTTACTTTTTTCAAAATATAAATGATAATTTTGTATTTATTGAGGTAGGTTCATTACATGGAAGAGATACAGTAGATGTTAAAGAACGTTATAAAAATAGTATATGTCATTGTATTGAAGGGTTAAAACCAAATTTTGATAAATATTTATTTAACTTTGAACACTTATATGGTATAACTCCTCATAATATTTGCATAGCATCATATGATGGTAAAATTACATTTCATGAAAAAAAGGGATTAGAAAGTGGAATTCACGGAATATATAATCGTGGAGACCAATATGGAGTAAAACGCCATGAATACGATTGTGTTAAATTCAGTACATTTTGTAATAACAATAACATAAATAAAATAGATATTATGAAAATTGACATAGAAGGCGCAACATATGACATATTATTTGATATGTCAAATAGTAACATACTGAATGGAGTAAAACTATTACATATTGAAACTGAAAGTTTTCCATTTTTTGAAGATCAAAAACTTGACAACGAATGTTGTAATATACTTGAATCTAATAATTTTGAATGCATTATGAAATCCGGATATAATCCCTCAAAAGACGGAGAACAATTCGATAGTGTTTGGATCAACAAATCGTATCTAAAAATTTAATCCATTTATCGCACATTTTATCAATAGAATAATATGTTTCGACAATTTCTCTTGGTATATACTTTTTATCACTATTTTTGATAGTATATACTGCTTGTTCTAAATTATCACCAATAATACCGATTTGAGTTTTTTCATCTGAATCCAAATTAGTTACGAATCCAGTGTCTCTCATTATAATAGGTACATCGCATAAACAACATTCTATTGCTGCCAGACATTGTGTTTCAGATGGAGAGCCAATAATAAAAAAATCAGAACAATTATATAATTCGCATAATTGATTTTGATTGACTTGATTATATACGAACCCGTTTGGTATATTTATTCCTTCTTTATGTTTGGATACAATTATCCAATATATATCGGGATGTTCGTGTATAATATTTTTTATTCTATTCCATCCTTTTACTTCGTTCATAGCACCAACAAATATCCCTATTTTTTTATATTTTGTAACATCTATATTTTGGTTTTTGCGCATTTCATTTTTATCTAGAACGGCAAACAATTTATTATCAACACCTAATGGTATTTGTATAGTTTTTCTCTCATTATAATAATTATCTACTTCATTACTGTTAGTTACAATGTAATCGGCATTTTTAAAATTATTCTCTTGAATATGAGAACGACGACCCATTTTTCGCAAATTGTCTTGTATCAAGGCAATTTTAGGTTTTGAAGATGGAATTAAAGAAAACCATGATCCATTTTGAATGATTGCTTTATGGTCGGAATGATATTTATCAATATATAAACTAACTTTTTTTTCGAATGAAACATTCATATTTTGTATCATATTATCTTGCTTTATCACATCAATATCCACTTTTATAAGGTTCGGAATACCTTCCAGCATAAAATCCCATAACACCCTTTCACCCATTAGTCCGTGTAAATAGTCATTTACTAATATAATTTTTGACATATTATAAATTATATTAGTTTACAATCTTTAAATGAATCTTATTTGTATCTTATTTAAATGTATCTTATGCGAACTTAATATTATCTTCTACCCATTTTTTACTACAAGTCATAACTACAGAACGCGATATATTTAAAAATTCAATATTAGTATCTGACACACCAATATCATAGTCATAGTTTTCTTCGTGTAATAATCTAGTAACTTTATTATTTTTTGGTTCTAACCATTTTTTTAGAAAATGTTTTCTAGAAACACAATCAGGACTGGAATAATTCCATGTAGATTTTTTGGGATGATAAATGACTTCCTCGCTCTCATAAATAGCAATGTTATTTTCGATACATCTACGCATAATATCACAATCTTCAAACCCCCCCCCAATAAATCTTTCATCAAAAAACCCTATTCTACGAATCAACTCTTTTTTAAACCCCAAAAAAGCGAATCTATATGTGGCTACATAACCATACCCTTCATTAATTAAATTAATCATTTTGTTTATATCATTTTGAGTCGGTCTAACTTTATATGATGCTATAATAACTATTTCTGTAGGATTATATACGATGACATCATTAATTAGTTTTGAAAAACTAGGATAATTTTTTCCATCAAATATATTAACTGGTAATGGGGTTAACGAGTCTTGAACCGGTTTAGCCAATTCTAAATCGTGGACAATTATGTTTACTGTATAATCATTCATTATTATATAAAGCATATCATATTTATATTTATTTAATTTTATATGTAACATTAAAATTAAATAAATATGACCGTTTTTATTCAAATATACAGATTATGTCTATTTTCATGTTTTCTTTTGACAATAGTTAATCCTGCTTCTGTAAGGGGCGAAAATGTTTATCCTCGCCAATATGATCTATTATATCCACACCGACACAATTTCCAACAAAAGCACTAGCTTTACTTATAGTGTCTCCTTTATAAATACCTAATTCTAAATAGTTTTGGCAATTTACTTTCTTTATTATATCTAAAATGACAGTTTCATGTCCTCCTGTTCTAGGTGGATAAAATGATTTAGATAAATTTGAATCAATTATACAATAAGTTTTTTTAAATTGTTTTCCTATATTTTATTATATAATACATTATTCTCTCATTTCTCCCTCTTGAAAATGATATACAATACTATCAAATACAGTATGATGATGGACGTTTATTCTTTGCAACTTTTCCATTAATACAACATCACCTGAAATTAAAGGTTCTCCTTTTTTTGCTATAACCGGGTTAAAAATATCCTTACTATCTTTTCTAATATTCCCCTCTGGGTAATATCCAATTGCTTCCAAATGTGTTTTCTTAATTAATAATGGCATAAATAATCCGCCTTTTTCAATTTTATTTTCTCCTATTTTGTTTACATAGTTTAAAAAGGCTTGTTCGTTATAATCTCCATAATTATTACCAAAATTACGCTCTATACCATATGTACCACTTCGCATTATACCTCTTTCAACCAAACGACTACAAAGACAATTATTATTATTAATATGTTTAAATAAATTAGTATTCCAGTTTGGTGAGAAAGCAAAGTCGCTATTCAAAAATACAATATAGTCTCCATTTGCTTTTTTTGCAGCTGTATTCCAGGCTCGATAAACATTATTTATATACCACTCTTGTTTTTGCTCTTCGGTATTTTCGTGAATATAATGTTTAATATGAGAGTTTTTGCTTAAATAATCTAACACTTCTGGATACGCATCATTGGCGACAAAATAGAATTCGTCACTTTGGTTTAATTTTGTATGTTTATGAAATTGTTCATATACAAATTTTAACCATTTAGTACTCTTATAGATCAAACAAACGTATGATATTTTATTTATAAGTTTCTGGTTGTTATTTGTTTGAATTAATTTATTTACATTATGAAAAATTACACTGTCAGATAAATTAGCTGTTTCAGATGTTGTGGCATAATTAGCATCATAATAATATAATACCTTATCTACTCTATGTTGCGTTTTAATATCTAGATATGCTCTTTTAACCCAATCCACATCTTCGCCATTCTGTCTATTTGAATAATAATGTTTCTTTGCAATAGATGCTTTCCACACCATAGTATGAGCTGGTTTGCCTCTCCATTCTAAACCACCGTTAATGTCTCCATATTCGAATTCAATTCCATATTTGCATAATTTATTAGTCCCATTATTAACACAGCAAATGACATTATAAACAATACAATCTACGTCGTTGTTTGTTATAGCATTCATAATTTCATCAACATAGTCTTCACTTACTCTGTCATCATCATCTACAAAAGTAACATATTTTCCTTGTGCCAACTTTAACATTTCATCACGTTTTTTCCCAATTGTTCTTTTTTTATTATCGAAAAATGATATTACTTCCACATCATTGTAGTTTTTAGTTTGATCCATCAATTGCTTCATAATTCTTGGATAAAAATAATTAATCCTACTAGGGACGGTAGGAACTAGAATAGTTAATAATAGTTCACTCATTATTTTATATTTAAACAAGTAGTTATTTATTTAAATATAAATTACATTAAATTAAATTACTTAGATAAGAAATTCTTTCAATTTATTTACAACCAATGAACTTGTATTACCTTCACCTAACCATTTGACCTCCATAGTTAATTCTTTCTTTTCAATTTTACTCAACCATTCCCAACTATCTACAAACTTTGAATCGCTATTCATATCCAACATATAGCTACAATTTGCTTCAATAGATTGTGGTCTTTCGGTAAAATCTCTTGGTACTATAACAGGTGTATTAAAAATAGCCGGTTCTTCTTGTGCTGTACCACTATCTGATATAATAAAAGGGCAATGGTAAATAGTAGTTAAATATTCTTTATACGCCATTAAAGCCACCAATTCCACTTTACCTAGCTCAATCCCATATTCTTCCATATATTTGGTTGTTCGACCGAAGTTCAACATTTTTACAGGAATTCCATATTTTTCAATACATAGATTCGCGTATTGAATAATATATTCCATTCTACGTTTATGTTTGAAATTCTCTGGTCTATGAATATCTAGTAAAATCATATTATTACGTTTTTGTTCTGTAGGAATAAATGGTTTACATACTTCTACAATTGTATTCCCCACAACATGAACTTCGTCTTTGATGTTTTCGTTTTCTAAAAATCGTTTATATTCATCATGATAAACAAAATGAATGTGACTACAATGATCACATACAGTCCTATTAATCTCTTCCAACATTCGTTTGTCAAACGACCGCATTCCTGCTTCAATATGACCTATAATGTATCCTTCTTTTCGAAGTGGTAAAGCAGCACAAACTGTATTAGAATCACCCAAAAATAAAATGATATCTGGTTTTAATTGTTCCTTATCAATCAACTCCATTATTGCTACAGACAAATACCCTAATTGATTGTAGTGAGTCCCCCCTTGTTTTCCAGTATCTAAAACATGATTTGGTTTTCTAATTTCTAATTCTTTGAAAAATACACCAGATAATAATTCATCATAATGTTGCCCAGTATGAACAAGAATATGGTTTATACCTGGATCATTATCTAGCTTTTTAAAAATCGCGGACATTCTAATAAAATCAGGACGAATCCCAGATACCGTCATAACTGTTTTCATATTCTATAAGTATTAGTATTATATAATATTTATATTGATTCATATATTACTGCTAACAAATAATTAGAGAAATGCAACATTGAAAAGTTCCTCTATTTGTATATTTAGTTCAGGAATATTAAAATGACTATTATCATCATGTATACTATTCAATGTTTTATTTGTTGTATATTTTGTCTCTAATGGTAGAACCGTATTATTCAATTTATATACATCGTTTATCATCTGAACGAGTTCGAATTTTGTAACAGATGTGGGTGAAAATATATGACGAACCCCTTTCCACCAAATCTTTTCAGTGATCATTTGATCAATAATTTTTGCTAATTGTAGGCACGTTATTCCATTCCAGTGATGATTTGTATATCCATTTATAGCTGTATTATTGTGTTGTTTTACCCATTCTAATAAAGAATATTTATTTTTTAATTCTTCTCCGATAATAGATGTTCTTAACACTGTTGCATTATATCCTAATTCACCGAGTGATTTAGAAACACCATAATGATTCATTTCGTCATGTTCGTCAACTTCAGTATAATTTCCTCTTGAACCCGAAAATACACAATCTGTTGTGATATGTATAAATCTTATCTTATTTATCGAAGCAATTGTACTTAACATGTTTGGAAATAATGAGTTTATTAAAAAGTAATTCCGAACACTTGTATCATTAATACCTTTTGACTGAGGTATGATACCAATACAATTAAGTATTACATCGTCAGGGTTTAGATTATATCGATCAATTAGTAAGTGTTTCAGCTTATCATAAGTAACAGTGGATACATCCAAATCAGCTCGAGTAAAACATATGCATTTTTTATTTTGTGAAGTTAAATACATATTCATGTAATTGCCCAACATACCATTTGCCCCAAAAATATAAATGGTCATACTTATATTTTTTAATACTATATATTTTTTATATGATAATAGCGACTATTAGATATATTGTTTTACCAATTTATCAATCAAACATACGGATTCACTGTCCTTCAACAACTCTAAATTTAAATTATTGCAATATTCTTTTGAAATATCTGCCCCATTAAACCAATGAATACCAATCACATCATTATCAGATTCAAAATATGATGGTTCAATCTCTTTGTTTTTGTACAAAATATCTAATTGATTCCATTTTACTTTCAAATAACAATCGGCATTATCTATATATAATTCTTTAAGTGACATATTAGTTACGATCTCGGTCAATGTAGTATTATTTCTGTACTTTTCGAAAATAGTTTCAAACATGGTAGTACCTAAACACTGATAATTTGATCGGTTGTAAAACAAATGAATACTTTTTAATATAGAACTCAAGATACTATTATTTTTGTTTGAAATGAATAATCCTACTGGATATACATTTTTTCCCGCTTCTTTCCATTTATATCTAAAGATAACGATATTTTTGCACTCATTTAATTTTTTATTAGTATAATACCGCTCAATATTGTTTGTATATACTATATCAAAATCGCTCCATAACCCACCGAAATGGTTTAAGACATATAGTCTAAAATAATCACTCTTAATTACTTCAGATGCGTCTTTGTGTTCAAAAGGTAACAAAGTGGTGTCTATATAATGTACATTGACATTTTGTATGCTTTTCAACTTATCAAAATAATCTATACCATTATATTTTGTTTTCTGTTCATTCGTAGTCCAACTAATGTGTTCGTTTCTTTCTATAGGACAAAATACATTTATTTTCCATCCAATATGATATTTGTTAAAAGAGAGTACTGTCAATAAATTTAAATACGAAAATGGTGATCCATCCCAATATAAATGTAATAGTTTTGGAAATTGGAAATTATATTTAATATGTTCATGTTTCAGTTTGTTATACAAATCATGATTATGCTTCAACATACAATGAAATACATTCGGTGGAAATTTCGTTTGTGCTACATTTGCATGCCATTGATGAATAACATATCCACCTTGATTGGGATCAACTGTAGTTATATTCAACTTGAGATTCTTAGAAATCGATAATAATATTTCATTATCATCGTAACTATGTCCTTTTGCAAACTGTTCATCGAACCCACCAAGTAATTTCAAATTATCATTCATCATGGCTGCACAAAAATGATAATGCACTGGTCGAATAGTAGGATGATTATACCAACGGAACTTGTTTCTTAATGAAAATGATTGGTTATTGATCAATGAAGGATCATGTAATAATTCTTGGGTTAATTCGTGCGAACTACAGTTATAACAAGAAAACGCTATATAATCATCATATGTTAAATTGCTTTTCACATAACCAAGAATGTCCCCCCGATGAATACATTCAGGGTTTTGAATCACTACATATTTCCCTTCTGCCTCTTTAAATCCTCTGTTATAAGTGGTACATGGATTTATACGATCTCCTTTTTCTTCTTCTGTAATTTTAATATATTTTATTGGAAATGTATAGTTTTGTATTATAGTGTCTAGTTGTTGGTCTACAACACTATTGTCATCGACGATAATAACTTCATAATCATGAATTCCATACCTTTGCTGAAAATAATTAAGTGTATTTATGGTCTGTAACTTTCTATTATAGTACCCCATCACTATTGAAATATCATATTTATACCCAAACATGTGTATTATTGTATATCGTTTGTATTATTTAAGTTATACTCATGCAAAATATATTATTTATTTACTCTTACTGGATGGATCAAATACGTTCTCATTGTTCATAAAAAAAATATATACAATAACCATCCCATATATTGATTTTCCGCCAACATATTTAAACCTATTTTCACAATAGATTTAACCATGTCCAAGCCGTCCAGCTTTTGTACCATGTGTACACATCAACACGTATCAGAATTGTTCGGACTTTTATTATCTATTTCTATATATCACCCTGGATCACCCATCATTATCATCAGTGATTCGAAAACCAAATACATTGTAGAACAATCCACCCCGCAACCCAATCTACAACTGAAATGGATCATCGTACTAAACAAATACTGCCATTTAGATCGCGACACCATGGAACGCGCAGGTATCTTACATGATTTTCAAGTGTTTCATGCAGTCGCTATACATCAGGCGCTCATACAATATCCAGATACGCTGTTTCTAGAAAGCCAAATGATTGTTACCGGGGTCATCAGCAGCATTGATAAATCCAAAGACTTGGGTATTTCCCCACAATACACCAACACAAAATCGACCGATATCACCGGATTATACAACAGCGGGATGTTATGGACCAAAAACAAAAATGTACCGAAACAATGGGCCAAGTTTATACAAACCAGCCGATATTATCATCAAGCAGCCATCGAAGATCTCGCGAACCAATACAGCTATTTCTGTTTCGGGGAAAATTATAACATCCACGTGGGACGTCAGAACGAAGACGAACCCAACAAATTTATACAGCATTTCGGGTATAACGACAGAAACAGACAAGTATATTATAAAAACTCCCAAGTCAAATGTATACGCATGCATTTACGAGACAACAAGCGGTTCGAAGAATTCAATAATCTCTTCTGTCGACATTTTCAAATGGCCAAAATGTATAAAATCATCGCCATCATGTTCCGTGTAATACACGGCAAATGGATACTACGAATCCCAGACGAACCAAACTACCGTTTCAGAGAACTCGTATATATGATCGCCAAATCCAATCCAGATGTTTGTGTAATAGAAAATTCGAAAACCAGTCACTGTTGGCTTGCTCCAACCATAATGTTATATGATAAATCGTGTGCCAACAACAAAGAACTAAAACAAGCCACCTGTTTGTTCCTTTACAAGGATCAGAATCAGAATCCAGACCAAGATCAACTTCAAGTCCATTTACAAACCAAATACCCGTCCTTATCCATTTATCCGTGGATATTTTGGTCCAAACATCCTGAATGTCTCGAGGATATGGTCACAAACGAAGATACATTGTATTACGACGAACGCCCAATTGAAACGATCTTGTTACAACCAAACTTGTTACAAGCAAAAGAGAATAAAACAAATCAATGGGCCACCGTGATCCAAGAATGTCATTGCACAAATGAATCTGGATCGACAACCTACTTTGAGACTCTCGGTCAAACGAAATTCGGATTGTGTGTACATGGATTGGAAATCGATTTGATGGCATTTGGAACTGTTCCAATTCTCACTTCGGAATGTTCCTATCTCAAAGAAGATATTCATTATATTCGTGTAGATCGTCCTGCGGATTTACGAGACAAACTGAATTCGATTGATAAAACTACATGGGAAACAATGTCCGAAGCTTGTTTCGATTGGTATCAGGAAAATTGTATGAGTGATCGTGTGTGGGATCTGACCATCCGGAAACTTTTGTATGATCATGTTATCTAAGAAACGACATGTGGTGTATAAATGATTTATAAAAAATTGAATTTGTTTTTTAGTACAATGCACTCATTAAAAAGTTTAATATGGGGAATGCACAAGCGAAAACCGGGATTAAACAAGAACCAAAACAAGAGACAGACCACGACGCCAAAAAAGTAGTCGACCAGATCATAGACACCACATATGATAATATGGATGATCACAACAAAAAAGCAGCAGATGTCATGAAAACAAAAGGCATGAATGCCGCCATAGAACATATGTTTACTGACCAAGATACAGGACGTCCGTTGACGTACGGAGAAATGCGCGCACGTTATGGGTAACAACAAAAACAAAACACAACAAAAACAAAACACAACAAAAACAACAAAAACAACAAAAACAGTCAATATTTTTTTTGATGGATAGTATATATGACCGAGACACAGAAACAGAAACAACCGAAACGTAGATATCAGAAAACGGCAAAAAAAAGACGACCTCCTACACGTAAAAACGGCCAATTGTACTTTCCCGATTACCCTGATTTCACGCCAAACTTAACACCCAGACAAATGTTTCAAATGGGATCGTTCGGAGGAACGTATTGGCGACCAATCCGGTCGAATGTCACGCGTACCAACCACAAAAATGTACATAAAAAATATCCATCTAGCTGGTGGGAAGGAATACCAGAATCCGATTTGTCTTCCCCTGAATACGACAAAGAAAAAAACAAATACAAAGTCAAAGTGGGAACGACGCTCGATTTCTGGGAATCGAAAAAATGGATTGAACCAAGTCATCCATATGGATGGGTACATTGGTATTGTGACTTTTATTTAGGAAGACGGTGCAAAGATGATGTTCGACAAATTTCTCGTTGGAAAGGGTTGGCTGGAACGAATGGACGTTTTATGAAGTTTCTTGTGACCCAAATACAGAAGAAACGGGGATCGTACGATGATTATGATGTTAGTCCCAAAATACGTCAAGTGTTGCAACACTGGGGATACAAACTTACCAAAGGAGATTTCAATCGGGAAATCAAATCGAGACGGAACAAATAGAAAAGAGACAAGAAAAAGAGACAAGAAAAAGAGACAAGAAAAAGAGACATATACGTCCATAACCACATATAAATATGATATTCATAATTATATATATCAACATATCAGATGACAACCTTTGTAGAAGAAGACTGGTTACCGATTGTTATAGATAATGGAACAGGTATGTGTAAAGCGGGATTTGCTTCCGAAGATGCACCCAGAGCGGTTTTCCCGTGTATCATCGGAAGCCCAAAACATCCAGATGTAATGATTGATATGGAACAACACGATGACTATGTAGGAGACACTGCCTTAGCCATGCGTGGTGTGCTTCATATTCGATATCCAATTCATCACGGCATTGTCACAAACTGGATGGATATGGAAAAAATATGGCATTATAATTTTTATAACGAATTACGTGTAGATCCGGATGAACATCCAGTTTTGTTGACTGAAGCTCCGTTGAATCCAAAAGCGAATCGCGAGAAAATGACACAGATCATGTTTGAAAATTTCGGTGTACCCGCCATGTATGTTAGTATACAGGCCATTTTATCGTTGTATTCCGCTGGACGGACAACCGGTTGTATATTTGATTCCGGTGACGGAGTGAGTCATATTGTACCTGTATACGATGGATACTGTTTGCCACATGCGGTATCCCGTATTGATATTGCAGGACGCGATCTAACTGATTACATGGGGAAAATACTATCCGAACGCGGTTACGGGTTTGCCAATACCGCCGAACGAGAAATCGTACGAGAAATCAAAGAAAAGGTCGCGTATGTGGCTTTGGATTTTGATGCCGAAATGCAAACATCCATTGAATCCTCCGAACTAGATGTGTTCTACACACTTCCCGATGAAAATGTGATCACCATTGGCAATGAACGATTTCGATGCCCAGAAGCTCTATTTCAACCCAGTTTGTTGGGGAAAGAATGTACAGGGATTCATCAACAAACATTTGAGACTATCATGAAATGCGACATTGATCTACGAAAAGACTTGTTCAATAATATTGTGTTATCCGGTGGAACAACCATGTACCAAGGAATCACAGAACGTATGACAAAAGAACTAGAAGCACTTACACCCGATGCGATGACAATACGGATCATTGCTCCACCTGAACGTAAATATAGCGTGTGGATCGGTGGATCGATTTTGGCTTCGTTGAATACGTTCCAGACCAATTGGATCACCAAAGATGAATATTATGAGTCTGGCCCATCGATTGTCCATCGTAAATGTTTGTAGATCGTCCAATATATACTTGCAATGACCCAAATATGTATTTTTATGATCCCGAATCATTTGTAGGCTCTGGTTCTCGTTCTGGTTCTGGCTCTGGTTCTCGTTTCGTTTCCAACAAAGAAATTCTCCGATCTAATTCCTTGATCATTTCCATGATTTCCTGTTTATCCTCCAAGTGGTCAACTACATTGCTGGAAGAATCTATTTCAGTAGTTGCAGGGATTGTTGCATTCGTTACAGGATTCATTTGAGACATAACTTCGTTCATATCTTGTTTGCGTTGTGTCTCGTATTGTTTGATCAATTCGTCCATATTCTCGATTCTACCGTCGTCATCCATTTTTTCTTTGAATAATTCTGCTGCATCGGGAATGTCTGGTTTTGCATTCATCGTTTCATATTCTTGTTGTTTGGCTTGAAATTGTCGTTGGAATAATTCTTCTTTTGATTCAACGAAGGTTTGTGGTTGTTGTGGTTGTGGTTGTTGTGGTTGTTGTGGTTGTTGTTGTATAATTGGTTTGAGTGGGGGAAGTGGTGGTCTTGACGTTCCGGGTGGTGGTGCGCGAAGTTGTCTCACCAACTGAGACAAAATAGAACGATTATATGTGTTTAATTGTTCCTGAGTAATTTCTTTGGTTGTAATCGAATCATATACTTGTTCTATGGTTTGCTTGAACAATGAACTTCTTTGGACAGAAGACATGTTGTCGAATTCGGGGATCTTATGTGCCATACGCCACAATAGATTCTGGTTTTCGACATGGACAAATTGAGACATATGTAATTATGTATACATGATTACATGTGTTTATGTGTTTTCTGTTTTTATGTGTTTTTATGTCTCTTCTTCTTCTCCCTCTTCTTCTTCTTCTTCTTCTTCTTCTTCTCCCCCTAGTCCTTTATTGACTCCAGGATAATATTGATTTTCCTTCACGACCATTTCTTCTTTAAATAATGGCTTGTCGATATCTTTGTCTCGTGTCTTGTCTCCAGTATTACTACTTGCGGTGATGAAATTCTCCACCTCTAACATCGATCCAAGCATTTGTTCCATAAACCCATTTGGATACGTGACATCAATCGAAGGCACTAAGCGTCCAAATTTCTGTTTTTCGTTCTCGTCTAATTCAGAACGATACCCTTTCATGGTTATATTGGTTTGTTTTTCAATACGATCCGGCATGGGACTGAACCCACGGAAGTCTGCGTCAAATGTACGAGGGAAAAAACGATACAACATTTCGTCGAAATCAATGAAATTCTCTGAATTGTATTTTCTTAGAATAGAAACAACTAATCTACGTGTCTCGTCTAATTTCAATTTCACCGGTTTTTGTTTTTTCTTTTTCTTTTTGTCTGTTCCTGTTCCTGTTTCTGTTTCTGTTTTTTCTTTTTCTGCAGCTGCTTCGTCCAATTGTATGGAAACAAGTTGATCTTGTGTTTGGATATACGAGACAAATTTTGGATGTTCCAATGCTTTGATCAATGCGAATATTTTCTCTTTACGCATGGTATCCATTTTGATGTCTGTGTTTTCAGGATCGTTTGAAGCTTCACATACTTGTTTATCTCCTTCTCCTTCTCCTTCTCCTTCTCCTTCTCCTTCTCCTTCTCTTGTTTGACATACTGCGCTTACATACAGGTCAGCAATGTCGTTGTAAATACCCATTTTACGTTTTTTCAGGCTTGTTGTTTCTGTAGTTGCATTCTTTTTGTGTATTGTTTGGAGTTTTTTCAATAGTTTTTGAAAGGATTCTGGTTGATTGGATAGTTTGTCTTGTAATTTCTCTTTTTGGTCAACTGTGTTTGTCTCGTTTGTTTCTATGGCATCGGATGTGTTTTTCTCGTTTGTGGTCTCTTTTGTATTTTTTTTGTCTCTTGTCTCGTTTAGAAAATCATCTAATAATTTATCGAACCTTTCTAATCGTTTATCATAACAGTCGTCGTTTTTATCATTGCATGTCAGGAAAGTCGTTTTTGGTTCTATACTATCCATCCCTTGTGGAGCAACATTGTTCAAAATATATTGCATAAATGAGTTTGCTTCATCGATTACCTTTTTCCGTTTCGTACGCCATATCGGAGTATACCGCTCTAGAGAATCCACCATATTTCTAGACTCAATAAGTTTATCTCGTGCTTTTTCGAGATCCGCTATTTTGTCATAAAGGGCAGGGAACATTTGTATATGCTCTGTAATCTGCTCTACATTGGAATCATCAATTCTACCTTTGTGATCATGAACAAAATCCGT
>ERZ807291.3880-NODE-3880-length-20520-cov-7.042218_pt1 | contig 20520 bp, 17 predicted proteins | sample MGYA00521257_ERZ807291 | MGnify/ENA primary metagenome ERZ807291 (study PRJEB31413, sample SAMN03169783) | marine metagenome | biome: Marine; feature: Water; material: Subsurface seawater | place: North Sea | collected 2011-04-28 | depth 1 m m ... | reverse complement strand
CATTAGGTGCTGAGTTTAATGGACAGAAATGTGGAACTTTTGGAGATATTGGAACTTTAAGTTTCTATCCTGCCCACCACATGACTATGGGAGAAGGTGGAGCTGTCTTTATGAACAATCCTGAATTGAAAGCTATCGCAGAATCTTTTAGAGACTGGGGAAGAGACTGTTACTGTCCCCCTGGATGTGACAATACCTGTGGGTGTAGGTTTGAACAAAAACATGGAGATTTGCCTTATGGATATGATCATAAATATGTTTACTCCCATTTGGGTTATAATCTAAAAATTACTGATATGCAGGCAGCGTGTGGTTTAGCTCAGTTAGGTAAACTTAATTACTTCATAGAAAAAAGAAGGAGTAATTATACCTATTTGAGAAGTAAATTAGAATCTTTAACAGATTTTATTCATTTACCAATTCCAACTCCAAACAGTAACCCTTCATGGTTTGGCTTTCCAATCACATTAAAAGATGATTGTGGTATTTCCAGAGTGGATGTAACCAAGTTTTTAGATTCTAATAAAATTGGATCTCGATTACTTTTTGCAGGAAACTTGTTAAAACAACCTTACTTTAAAGATCTAGAATATAGAGTTGTTGGAGATTTAACACACACAGAAAAAACCATGAATGATACTTTTTGGATCGGTGTACAGCCAGCCCTTAATGAAGAGCATTTTGATTTTATAGCTGAAAAAATGGAAGAATTATTTGGTTTAAACTTTTAATAAAAAAAAATGAATAAAAAAATAAGGGTTAATGATTATATAGCTAATTTTTTAGAAAAAAAAGGTATTGAATATGTTTTCTTGATTACTGGTGGAGGTGCTATGTTTTTAAATGATGGTATCGCAAAATCTAATATTAAAGGAGTTTTTAATCATCATGAACAGGCATGTGCAATGTCAGCATTAGGCTATACCAAGTCAAATAATAAAGTAGCTGTTGTAATGCCTACCACAGGCTGTGGAGGAACTAACACTATTACTGGTTTGCTAGATGCTTGGCAGGATAGTAATAAGGTAGTTTATATTTCTGGTAATGTTAAATCGAAAGAAACTACATATGTGAATAAGACACCATTAAGAAAATTTGGTGTTCAAGAAGCTAATATTGTTAAAATAGTTGAATCTATTACAAAATATTCTGTAATGATTACTGATCCTAACACCATAGCTTATCACCTAGAAAAAGCTTTTTATGAATGTGAAAATGGAAGACCAGGACCTGTTTGGATTGATGTTCCACTCGATATCCAATCAGCTTTTGTTGAAGAAAAAAAATTAAAACATTTTGTTCCTGATAATATTATCTTAGATAATCTGGATTTGAATGAATTTAAAAGACTTTTAGAGAAATCTAAAAGACCTGTTGTTATTGCTGGATATGGCATTCAGCTTTCAGATACAAGAGATCAATTCATGGATTTTATAGAAAAACACAATCTTCCAGTAACCGTAACTTATTTAGCTATTGATTTAATAAACTCAACACATAAGAATTACGTAGGCAGGCTTGGTACAAAAGGAGATAGAGCAGGAAATTTTGCAGTTCAAAATGCAGATTTAATCATAAGCTTAGGAAGTAGTCTCAGTGTTTCTGTAACAGGATTTCAATATGAATATTTTGCAAGGGAAGCAAAAGTTATAGCCGTTGATATAGATATTAATGAACATAAAAAAAATACTATTCAAATTGATTTAGAGATAAATTGCGATTTGAAACTTTTCTTTAATTCTTTAGATTCAATTAATTATTATGGTGATCAAAATTGGATTAATAAGACAAATTCTTGGAAAAATAAATGGCCTGTTTTTCAAAAAGAATACTATAATACTGAAAACGGAATAAACATGTATTTAATTATTAATGAAATATCAAAAAGAATAAACAAAAATCACACTGTAGTAAGTGATGCAGGCTCAGCTTATTATGTGACATCTCAATCATTATTAATTAATGATAATGCTAAGTACATTACATCTGGAGCTCAGGCTGATATGGGTTTTACAATTCCTGCTTCTATAGGGGTTTCTTTGGCTAATAAAAATGGAATTGTTATAGGAATTACTGGAGATGGGTCATTTCAAATGAATATTCAAGAATTACAAACTATTGTTAATTATAACCTTCCAATCAAATTATTTGTATTAAACAATGGAGGTTACCTTTCAATTAGAAATACAATGGACAGATTTTTTGATGGCAGATATTTCGGTACAGATGAAAGCTCAGGTCTTAAATTCCCCTCAGTTGAAAAAATTGCTAATGCTTATGGAATAGAATATAAGTTACTTAAAACAATAGAAGATATTAATAGTGATTTGAGTAGTATTATGGAATCTTCTAATGCCACAATTATTGAAGTTATTTGCCCTTTCAAACAGGAGTTAAAACCAAGTTCTTCAACAAAAGTTTTAGAAGACGGTCAGCTTTTTTCACCTCCATTAGAAGAAATGTATCCATTTTTAGATGAAGAAGAAATGAATAAAGAATTAATAGTAAAAAGAATAATAAACAAAAAATAACACTATGAAAAAAACAATTTTTAGTTTTAACAAAATGAAAAAAGATGGAAATCCAATAGCCTGGATAACAGCTTATTCATACCCCATGGCTTATGCTGCTGAACAAGCTGGAATCGACATGATATTAGTAGGTGACTCCGGCGGAATGGTAGAGCTGGGCTACAGGACAACTAATCCTGTAACTATGGACGAGATGATTTTATTAGCTAAAGCGGCTAGAAGGGGAGCTCCAAATACTTTTATAGTTGGAGATATGCCTCAAGCATCTTATGAGATTTCAAATGAATTAGCTATTACAAATGCAATGCGATTTGTTAAAGAAGCAGGTTGTGATGCAATAAAACTAGAAGGCGGAGTAAGAGTCGCAGAAAGGATTAAAGCTATATCTAATGCAGGGATAGTTGTAGTAGGACATTTAGGTTTAACACCACAATCAACTGCAAGTTTTGGTGGTTACAGGGTTCAGGGTAAAACAAAAGAAAGTCTTGATGAAACAATCGTTGATGCTTTGTCAGTTGAAAATAATGGGGCCTCATTTTTACTTTTAGAAGCAATGCCTGAAATTTCAGCATTTCAAGTTGTAAAAAATCTTAAAATTCCAGTTCTTGGAATAGGAGCAGGAAAAATTGATGGCCAATTAATCATAATGCATGATTTATTAGGATTTTATCATAATTTTAGGCCCTGGTTTGCAAAATCTTATGTTCCAATAGTTATCGATGAATTTGCAAAAAAAATGAATGAAGTAGAAGATATTAAGAAATTTGGAATAGAAACAAGAAATGACGGTCTAAATTTATTATGTAAAATGGCAATATCTAAATATATCTCTGAAGTTAAAGAAGGATTATTTCCAGATATAAACTATAATTATCCAATTAAAAAAGAAGAATTAGAGGATATAAAAAATTCAAAATATTGGAAATAGTAAATTAGAATTAAAAATAGATAAGAATTAATAAAAACTAAATTCAAAATAAATTATTTTTTTAAGTTTAACTCTTGAATTTTAATTATTAACTATAAATTATAAAAAATTTCTCCAAGAACTATAATGGTTATATTAGAAAATAAGCGAAATTATGTTTTAGAACAAGACCTTGAATTTATTATCAACAGTCCATTAAACTGGAATAAAATTGAAGGAAAAACTGTATTAATTACTGGTGCAAATGGATTTTTACCTAGTTATATAGTTGAAACTTTATTGTTTTTAAATGAAAGAAAGTTTTCTGTACCAGCTAAGATAATTGGTCTTGTTAGAAATATAGATAAAGCTAAAGATCGTTTTAGGTTATATGCTGAAAGAGAGGATCTTGAATTAATTCAGTCAGATGTTAATGAGCCTTTTGAGTATACAACTCCAATAAACTTTATTGTTCATGCTGCTAGCCAAGCAAGTCCAAAATATTATGGAGTTGATCCCGTTGGTACCTTATTACCTAATACTATAGGAACTAATAACTTATTACGTCTTGCTTTAAAAAATCCAATTGAAAGTTTTTTATTTTTCAGTAGTGGAGAAATTTACGGAGAAGTTGATACTAAACAAATACCAACAAAAGAGAATGATTATGGCTTTATTAATCCAGTTATAGTAAGATCCTGCTATGGTGAAAGTAAAAGAATGGGCGAAACGATGTGTGTTTCATATCACCATCAATTCAATGTGCCTATTAAAATTGTGAGACCATTTCATACTTATGGCCCAGGTATGTTATTAAATGATGGAAGAGTATTTGCTGACTTTGTTTCAGATATTGTAAATGAAAAAAATATTGTTATGAAAAGTGAAGGAAATGCAATTCGATCTTTTTGTTACATTTCCGATGCAATTATTGGATTTTTCTGCGTATTACTTAGTGGAGAAAACGGAGAAGCTTATAATGTTGGAAATCCTCATGGGGAAATTAGTATCAAGAAATTAGCCGATACTTTGGTAAGCTTATTTCCAGAAAAAAAATTAAAAGTAATTGAAGTTAAGAGAAGTGATAATTATTTAAAAAGCCCTATAAACCGAACCTGTCCGGACATTACTAAGCTTCAAAAACTAGGATGGAAACCAAAAATTGGTATTAAACAAGGATTTAAAAAAACTATTCAATCATATAAAACTCAATAAAATGTTAAATACTATTAAAAGTTACAAGTCTAATGAAATAGAGAAATCAGAATACATAAAAAAAATGTACTCTTTTCACAACTTATTATTTGAATATAAAGAGCTGTTAAAAACGAATATAATCAGCGAAATTATAATTAATAAGGATGAATTAATCACAAAATTTAAAGATCCAGAAATTAATATCATTATTAACGAACACGACCATAGGATTGCTCCAATTGAATCATTAAATTTTAATGATTATGAAGGTCAAGAAACTAAAATGATTTTAGAACTAATTAGTAAAGATTTTTCGGATAATTATAATATTTTTGATATTGGTGCAAATATAGGCTGGTATAGTTTAGCTATATCAAAATATTTCCCTAAATCTACAATTCATTCATTCGAACCAATCCCTTCTACATTTAAATTATTAACAAAAAACATTAAATTAAATAATTTTAAAAACATTAAAATAAATAATTTTGGTTTTTCTAATGAGGATAAAGATATTTCTTTCTATTATTACAAAGAGGGATCTGGGAATTCATCTTTAATGAATTTAGCAGATTCAAGTGATATTTCCACAGTTTCTTCACGTGTAATGAAATTAGACAACTACATGAAAACGAATAATCATTCGTTGGATTTTATAAAATGTGATGTTGAAGGTGCAGAGTTTTTAGTATTTCAAGGTGGAGCAGAAGCCATTAAAAAAAATAAACCAATAGTTTTTTCTGAAATGCTTCGAAAATATTCTTTAAAATTTAATTATCATCCCAATGATATTATTTCATTTTTTAATGATATGGGTTATGCTTGTTATAGTATAAGGGGAAATAAACTACATCTTTTTGAACTAATGGATGATGATTCAGTTGAAACTAATTTTATTTTTTTACACAAAATAAAACATTCAAAAATAATTAACACATTAAATAATTGAAAAATCAATTTTATTTAAAAACATTAAGCAAAAAAGATTTTTTTTTAAAAGCCACTAGATATTTAAAATACTTTACCCAAATATTTCACATCTAAATGATTTTAAAATTAAAGAAGATAGCATCTATTATAGGAATAGATAAAGCAATTTTGTTTACAAGTTCTTCTCGTATTTTGAGTTCTTTTGGAAGTGTTTTCACAATTGTTTTATTGGTAAAATATATGTCTAGTATTGAACAAGGTTATTATTATACGTTTTCAAGTATTGCTGCCATTCAAGTATTTTTTGAGCTTGGATTAAATGGGATAATAACTCAATATACTGCACATGAGGCATCAAATCTAAGATTTGAGGGCAAACATATACTAATCGGTAAACAAAAGTATTTATCACGGTTGTCATCCCTATTACATTTTAGCATTAAATGGTATATAGTTTTTGCCTCATTCCTTTTAGTAACTTTGATTTTAATAGGTGTCTATTTTTTTAATAAATATGACAACTCTGATCAAGAGATTATTAATTGGACTTGGCCTTGGATACTTCTTGCCCTAGGGACAAGTTTTAATCTGGTTTTATCACCAATTTTAGCCTTTTTACAAGGCTTGGGTAAAGTTAAAGAAGTTGCAAAAATTCAATTTATTGTACTAATATTAACATTAACAAGCGTATGGTTAGGGTTAGTAGCAGGGTTAAATTTATTTGTATTAGGATTAAGTAGTCTTGTAAATGTTTTTTTTATATCACTGATTATAATAAAACAATACAGAAAATTAATTTATAATATATGGAAAGTAGAGATAGTTGAAAAAGTGCATTATCGTAAAGAAATTTTTCCATTTCAGTGGAAAATTGCATTGAGTTGGATTAGCGGCTATTTTGTTTTTCAATTATTTAATCCAATACTTTTTGCTTCAGAAGGAGCAGTAGTTGCTGGTCAAATGGGAATGACACTTGTCGCACTTAATGGAATACTGTCTCTATCATTCGCATGGATGTCAACCAAAGTACCACTTTTTTCAGGATTAATAGCTCAAAATAAATTCAATCAATTGGACTCTATTTTTAATCAAACACTAAAGAAATCTTCGATAGTAAACTTGGGAGGTCTAGTTTTTTTTGCATTAGCTCTTTTTTTAATCAGATTTTTTAATCTTGAAATAGGTGGCAATTCATTTGGTAATCGTTTTCTTGACTATGGTCCATTGTTATTAATGATGGTCCCTGTATTGCTAAATCATATTTCAGGATCATGGGCCATCTATTTAAGATGTCACAAAAAAGAACCATTTTTAATATTTTCCATTGTTACTGGTATATTAACAATGTTGTCAACTGTATTTCTTGGAACTAATTTTGGAATTCAAGGTTTAACTATCGGATATTTTTTCATAATGCTTTTTACATTTCCTTGGGCATACCAAATTTTTAAAACAAAAAAAGAAGATTGGCATGCGACATAAATATAGATTATGTGTAGTTTAAAAAATACAGACTTAAAGTGATCAAATGATTATGAAGAATAATTTTATTTTATCGATTTGTATTCCAACTTATAATCGTGCTAAATATCTTGATAAATCAATTTTTTCAATTATAAATCAAAAAAGATTTAAAGATAAAAACGATGTTGAAATAGTAATATCTGATAATTGCTCAACAGATAATACAAAGGAAGTTTCTCTAAAGTATATTAGTATCTATCCTGAAAAGATAAGATATTTTAAAAATTCAAATAATATTTATGCTGCTAATGTAGAAAAAGCATTATCCTATGGAAAAGGTACTTATTTGAAAGTAAACAATGACACATTAACTCATTTAGATAATTCCTTAGATTATTTAATCAATCTAATCTCAAATAATATTGAAAAGAAAGATATATTATTCTTTCCAAATGGAACCATAAAAAATCTTAAACACATTACATGTAATGATTTAAACTCTTTTGTCAAAACTGTATCATTTCATTCAACATGGATTGGTGCTTTTGGCATCTGGAAAGAAGACTTTGACAGACTTGAGAATTTTGAGACTATTGATGAATCATGGTTAATTAATGATGTATTATTTAATTATATATTATATAAGAAAACAGTTAAATTAGATAATACTAAAATATTTCATTCAATTTCACCAAAATATAAAGGAGGATATAACTTATACAAACTTTTTATTACTAATTATCTGAATATTTTAGAAAAATATACTAATAATTATCATATTTCGAAAGCAACACTATTTAATGAAAAAACAAAGTTATTGTATAAGTATTTAATTCCTTGGACATTAATTTTGTGGAAAGATTCATCAAAATATAAATTCAGTCAAGATGCAGCTTTTTCAATAGCATTTAAAAAGTATCGTTTCCATCCAATGTTTTATCCAGGCCTGTTATATTTAATTTTAAGATTCTTAATTTTAGATAAAATAGTAATTAAATATCGCAATTTTAAAAAAATTTAAAAAAATTTATGACCCTCAAAATTTACAAAACCTTGAATATGGAAGAATAGGTATTTTTAAATCAAATATTTATAAATGAATATAATTTTTAATAGATACAATAAATAATAATAAAAAATGTTAGATAATAAAATTATTTTAATTACAGGTGGGACAGGTTCATTTGGCTCAACGTTCCTTAGTAAAATTACCAAATACAATCCAAAAGAAATTAGAATCCTTTCGAGAGATGAAAAGAAACAAGATGACTTAAGAAAAAAATTCAGTGATACCAGAATTAAGTTTTTTATTGGTGATGTTAGAGATATTAATAGTATTAAATATGCAATTAGAGGGTGTGATTATATTTTTCATGCAGCTGCATTAAAGCAAGTTCCATCTTGTGAATTTTTCCCAATCGAAGCAGTCAAAACAAATGTTAATGGAACATATAATGTAGTTTCAACAGCTATTAGATATAAAGTAGATAAAGTAGTATGTTTAAGTACTGATAAAGCGTGTTATCCTATAAATGCAATGGGAATCTCTAAAGCAATGATGGAGAAAGTAGCTTTAGCAGAATCAAGAAATTCAGATCACACGAAAGTGTGTGTAACCAGATATGGAAATGTTATGGCCTCAAGAGGGTCTGTAATACCTTTATTTATTCATCAACTAAAAAATAACAAACCTCTAACCATAACAAGCAGTGAAATGACAAGATTTTTAATGTCTTTAGATGAGGCTGTAGAGTTAGTTTTATATGCTCTTGAAAATGGAAATAACGGAGATTTATATGTCCAAAAATCACCAGCTTCTTCAGTTGGAGATTTAGCTAGTGCAGTTATCAAGTTATTTAACTCAAAATCTGAAATTACAAATATAGGCATTAGACACGGAGAAAAGTTGCATGAAACATTACTAACTTCTGAAGAGTTTGGTAAATCTGAGGAGTTTGATAATTATTTTAAAGTTCCTTTGGATAGTCGAGATTTAAATTATAATGTGAATTCTAAAGTGAAAAATGAAATAAAATTAGACAATGATTATAATTCGTTTAAAACTAAGCAACTAAATGTAGATGAGATAATTAGTAAACTTTTGGAATTAAGTTATATCCAAGACTTAATAAATAAGTAAATGAAAAAAATAATAGTTCTTGGTTCTAAAGGAATGCTTGGCCAAATGGTATGTCTATATTTCACAAATGAGAAATTTGAAGTTATAGTATTTGATAAACGCTTTACTGAGAATAATTTCATTTCTTACTTTGATGAACTTAATAGTTTTGAAGATGGCATTGTTATAAATTGTATTGGCAGAATTAAGCAAAAATCCGAGGAGGCATTTGATCTCTTATGGGCAAATAGCATTCTTCCTTTATCTTTGGCTAGATCATTAAAATCATCACATATTTTAATACAACCAAGTACTGATTGCGTTTTTGATGGGCATAACAACATCCCCTACAATATCTTAGATATCCACACTGCTTCCGATGTTTATGGCTGGTCTAAATCATTGGGTGAAACCGCAATCTCGGGAAGACCTAATTCATTAATTATAAGAGTATCGATTATTGGGCCTGATAATTATTCCAATAAAGGCTTACTTGCCTGGTTCTTAAATAATCCTTCTAGCAGCACTTTGAATGGATTTATAAACCATTTTTGGAATGGAATTACGACCCTTGAATGGTGTAAGAGATTACATGAAATCATTTCTGATGATAAATTGTTAATTAAGTATTTAAACAAACAAATTGTCCAAATGGGGACTACAAAAACGTATTCTAAGTTTGAAATGTTAAATTTATTTAACAAAATATTTGACACTGATTTTCAGATAAATCGAACAGAAAGTGACGATATAAATAGATGTTTATTCCCTGAGATTGAAACGAAATCTTTAGAAGATCAGTTAACAGAATTAAAACATTTTTATTATAAAAAAAAATGAAAATAAAATTAAGCGTAGTAGTTCCAACTAAAAACAGACATTTTTATCTTGAGTATTTAGTAAACTATTTTAAATCAATCAATTCTGATAAAATTGAATTGATTATTTATGATAATAGTGAATCTGTTTTAAGAGAGGAATTCATTTCATTTTTAAATATAGTTAATGATAAAAGGATTAACTATTATGAGGATGATAATGAAATGTCTCAAACAGAGAATTGTGATATGGCTGTATCTAAAGCCAAAGGAGAGTACATTACATTGCTCGGCGATGATGATATTTTCAGTAAACATATCCTTACCCACATAGAACAGTGGGGTGAGGGCGAAATTGAAGTTATATTACCAGTTAAAGGAACTTATCTTTGGCCTGATGTAAAACCGAGGTTATATGGTAATAAACTATCAGGAATGTTTAAATTAGGACAAGTTTCAAATAAAATTGTAAAGACTGAATCAAAAAAAATCCTTATAAAAGTAATGAATAGGGGTGGTTCTGAAATGTTAAATTTACCCAGAATCTATCATGGTATTGTAAGTAAGAAAATATTAAATAAAATATTTGAGGATTGTGGCACATACTTTCCAGGTCCAAGTCCTGATATTGCAAATGCCATTTCTATTTGTAAATATGTAAAAAACTATATTATAATTGATACACCTTTAATTATTTCTGGACAGTCTATATTAAGTGCAGGTGGACAGGGAGCAGAAGGCAACCATTTTGGAGAAATATCAAAAATAAAACAGTTACCAAAAAACACAGCAAAAGAATGGTCAAAAAAAATTCCTTTCTATTGGTCGGGAAAAACAATATATGCGGAATCTGTTTTAAAAGCGCTAAAAAAAATGAATATGAATGAGTACTTTGAAAAATTTAACTACGAATATCTATATGCCTCTTGTTTTGTCTTTGATACAAATTATAAGCATAGAATTAAAAAATGTACAAATGAACATATGTCTTTTCTTAAATGGGTTAAAATATTTTATTATTGCTGTTTAATTTGGTTAAGAAGGTTATTATTCCATTTTAGAAATAATTTAGTTTTAATTTTGCCAAATATATTTAAGCCTAAAGTAAGAATTTTCTTTAAACAAAATATTTTAGAAGTTGCAATTCTTAATGATAAGATTATAGAATCAAAAAACACTATAATCGTTGATTTTTAACAATAGATTATATTTTTATGAATAAGAAATTAAAAACAATTTACATTAGAAGTATTATTTAAATAATGGTTTTAAATCATCTTAAAATATTAAATAAACTTTCAACAATATCATTTGTATTGATGGTCTATTCTGGTTTAGTAAAATGGATCAATATTTGGCCAATTGATCCCACTATTTTATTTTCTGCTATTTTATCAATTTGTTTGTTACTAAGTTTTTTATCTAAAATGAAAATAAAATTAGTTAAAAATGGATTACGTTACTTTAATTTGATATTTCCATTTACAATTTGGTTTTTCATTTCAATTTTTTATTCGCCTAGTGAGTCATATGTTTACACAAAAATTACAAATTATGTATTGATTGTCCTATCATTTTGTGTACCTTTTTTAATTATTAAAAATAAAAAAGAACTAATATTCTTTATTTATGTAATGGCAAGTTTTGGTTTAATAATATCTTTTATTTTCTCATATTTATATATTGTTGGTGGTCAAAATATTTATTCCACTTATTTTAAACTCCTTCAAAACGGAAATCCTTTAGGTATTCCTGATTATTTAGCATTAGCTACACCAGTTGGAATAGCTGCTATAGTTTTATTTTTTAACAAGAATAAATATTTAAAAATCTTATCATTATTTCCAATTTTTACACTCGTGATTCTGTCAGGAAGAGCTCCCATTTTGGCTTTTGTTTTAGTCGTATTAATTTATGTTTTTATTAATATAAAATTAACCAAGAAACATATTAGAAACGCAATCGCAATAGTATTAATTGCGATGTTTAGTTTTACTCAAATTTCAAAAATTAATTTCTATGAAAGATTAGCTTCTAGGTTTAAAGTAATGTTAGAAGGTGATACTAAAGATAATGAATCTTTAACTGTGAGATATGAGTTATATAACAAATCGTATCAGATGTTTTCTAGCAATCCAGTTTTTGGTATTGGTCTTGGTGCTTATGGTCTATATAGAGTAGGTAAAGATGGAAGAGATCATCCACACAACATGTTTTTAGAAGTTTTAATTGAGCAAGGGATTATTGGGTTTATATTATTGGCACTTATATTTTTACCATTAGTCTTAAAAGTTTACCCAAAATTAATTAAAAGCAAAGATTCTATTTATTTTATTTGTGGAGCAATTTTTATTTATGAATCCATTAATGTAATTAAATCCTCATCTATAGTTGAAAATAGACCCTATTTTTCTATAATTGGAATTTGTTTTGTAGCATATTTGTTATTAAACACTAATAAAAAGGCATATATAATTAATGAGCAATAAAAAAGTTATAATAGTCGATTACAACTCAGGTAATATTGGGTCAGTAATAAACATGTTTAAATACATCGGAGTTGATGCTGAATTAACAAATAATCCAGATGAAATTAGAAATGCAGAAAGATTAGTTCTTCCTGGTGTTGGAAATTTTTCTTATGGAATGAAACAGTTAGAAGACTCTGGTTTAATTCCTGTTTTAAATGATGTCGTTTTAAACAAGAAAATTCCAATCTTAGGAATCTGTTTAGGTGCTCAATTAATGACTTTAAAGAGTGAGGAAGGAATGGTTAATGGTTTAGGTTGGTTAGATGCTGTTGTTGAAAAATTCAAATTTAACTCAGAAGAGAATATAAAACTACCGAACATTGGGTGGAGAGATATTTCCATAGAAAAAGAAAGTGTTTTGTTTAATAATATGTATGCTAATCCTAGGTTTTATTTTGTTCATTCTTACAGAATGATTTCAAATAATACTAAAGATGTATTGGTTAAATCTTCATATAATATTGACTTTACAGCGGCATTAGAAAAAGAAAATATTTATGCATTACAATTTCATCCAGAAAAGAGTCATAAATATGGTTTAGAAGTTTTTAAAAACTTTGCCAACATTCAAAATAAATTTAAATGAGTAGAGTAAGAATTATTCCAATTCTTTTATTAGATGATGTTGGACTATATAAGACTGTAAATTTTAAAAACCCAACATACATTGGAGATCCTATTAATACAGTCCAAATTTTTAATACAAAAGAAGTTGATGAGTTAATTATTATTGACTTCACAGCCAGACAAAATCAAAGAGATATAAATTACAATTATATCGAAGAAATTGTGTCAGAAGCATTTATGCCAATTTGTTACGGTGGAAATATTAATAATATTAATCAATGTGAAAAACTATTTAAACTAGGTATTGAAAAAGTGTGTTTAAATTATTCCGCAATATATAACTCAAATCTGATTACAGAATTAGCTGAAAGATTTGGTTCTCAGTCAATAGTAGTTTCGATTGATTACAAGAGAAATTTATTTGGCAAAACAAATGTTTATTCTCAAAGGGGTAAAAAAATTGTTGATACCGATATTATGACTTTGGCGAAACGAATGGAAAACTTAGGTGCAGGTGAAATATTACTTACGTCAATTGATAACGAAGGTAAGTATAAGGGTTATGATATTGAAACAATTAAAAAAGTTTCAAACTCTATAAATATTCCAGTCATTTCGAATGGGGGATGTAATGATATAAATGATATTTATTTAGCAATTAAAGAAGGTGCTGCTTCTGCTGTTGCCGCAAGTTCTATGTTCATATATTGGGGTAAATTAAGAGGTATCTTAATTAATTATCCTTCCCAAGATTTATTAACAAATAATTTATTTAGTAAAATTTAATAATAAAACAAGATTAATGGCAACCAAAAATAAAATTTGTTCCAAATGTATAATGGATTATTCAGATCCAGATATAAAGTTTAATAATGAAGGAATTTGTAATCATTGTTTGAGGTACGAATCCTTAGTTTCAACTCGAGTTTTTGATGGAATTGAGGGAGAAAATGAATTAAATTCTTTAATTGATAAAATTAAAAAAGAAGGAAAAAATAAAGATTATGACTGCCTTATTGGAGTTAGTGGTGGAGTTGATAGTACTTATGTAGCGTATTTACTGAAAAAGAAGGGATTAAGACCATTAGCTGTTCATTTTGATAATGGATGGAACTCTGAATTAGCAGTTAGTAATATTGAAAAAACACTTTCAAAATTAGACATTGATTTATATACTTATGTTATTGACTGGCCAATGTTTAAAGATTTGCAATTATCATTTTTGAAAGCTTCAACACCTGATGGCGAAATACCTACTGATCATGCAATTGACTCTTTCCTTTGGAATGAAGCATCAAAACGTGGTATAAAATACATAGTATCAGGTATGAATTTCAAATCTGAAGCGATGTCTGTTCCCTCTTGGGCATATGGTCATAGTGATTGGAGGTATATTAAATCTATTCAAAAGAAATTTGGCTCAAAAAAATTAAAAAATTATCCTCATTATACCTTTTTCGATCTTTTTAAATTTAATGTACTAAAAGGTATTAGAATTGTATCTGTTCTAAATTATATTGATTATAATAAGGAAGAAGTTATGAAATTTTTACAAGATGAACTTGGATGGGTTTATTACGGTGGAAAGCATTATGAATCGATTTATACTAGGTTTTATCAATCTTATATTCTCCCGAAAAAATTTAATATTGATAAGCGAAGAGGTCACATGTCTGATTTAATCAACTCGAAACAACTTACAAGAGAATCAGCCTTATCTCAAATTGAGAAAGAAACTTATCAAAAGGATTTAATGACTAGAGATTTAAGTTATGTAAAGAAGAAACTAGGTTTTTCAGACGAGGAATTTACTGAATTAATGAATTCACCCATTAAAAGTTATAAAGATTATCCAAATAATTATTTAATAGTTCAATTTCTTAGAAAGACAGTTAATATTTTGAGATCTTTAGGACTTTATTTTAGATAATGAGAGTTTTACATATAAATACCGATTTTTTATATACAAAACTCTATAATCTAATGTACGAGGGACTTGAAAAAGGAACTTCAAGTCAGATTGTTTATTCGGCTACAAAAAAATCGAAAATTAACGCTCCATTTATATCAGAAAAATATAAAACGATTATTAGTCCTATTTTAAATAAAAAAGATAGTTTTTTCTTTAAAAGCAGGATAACTAAGACATATAAAGACATAAAATCAAAAATAAGTTTAAATGAAGTAGACATTATACATGCTCATTATATGTTTACCGATGGAGCTCTTGCCTTAAAAATTTACGAAGAGTCTCAAATCCCATACATAGTAGCCATAAGAAATACAGACTTAAATTTGTATTATAAGTATTTTCCACATTTACGAAAAATAGGAGAAAAGATTTTATTTAATGCAAAAAAAATAATAGTAATTACACCATCTTACAAAAATAAAATACTTCAATTTTATTCTCCAATAAAAGATATTTTAAATTCTAAAATAGAATTATTACCAAATGGAATTAACGAGTTTTGGTTGAGAGAAAAAATACTTCCCAAAAAAAATAAAATTGAAAAAACTATAAAATTTCTTTTCGTAGGCGAAATTACTAAAAACAGAAATTTAAAGAAAACTATAGATTTGTTAAATAACCTTAGTGATTATTATGATGTCAAATTCACAGTAATAGGTGAAAAACTTGATGGATTTAAAGAATTAAAAGAAATAATAAAAAAATATAATTGGATTGAATTAATTGAACCAATTTATGATAAATCAAAACTAAAAAAATATTATAGAGATAATGATGTTTTTATAATGTTATCCAAAAAAGAAACATTTGGATTAGTATATATCGAATCTCTATCACAGGGTACCCCAATTATCTATACAAAGGGTGAAGGTATTGATGGGTATTTTCATGATGTTCAAGTTGGGTTTACTTTTGATTTTAATAACTGTGGTTTTTTAACTTTTAAGAAAAAAATTGAATTAATTTTCAAGGATTATAATCAAATATCTAACAATTGTATAAATGAAAGCAAAAGCTTTAATTGGAATGAATTATCAAAGAGATATATAAAAATATATAATAATTTAATGTAGTATGTGCGGAATATTTGGAGTTATACAAGGAAACAATAAAACAATAAAAGATGTTTTAACCAAAAAAGAATTTAATTTCTTTTTGAAACATGCCGAAGTACGAGGTAGAGATTCTAGTGGGTATGTTACTCTTGAGGCAAATAAATTAAAAGTAACTAAAAGAGACCTTAAGCTTACATCTGTTTTAGACTATAAAGCCATAAAGAATTCACCACTATGTTTTGGGCATAGTAGGTTGATAACAAATGGATCAAAGGATAATCAGCCATTAGTTATGTCAGAGAATATTCTGATCCATAATGGTATTGTAGTAAATGTGGATCAGGTATTTGAAAATAATGATTACGAGAGAAAGTTAGAAATAGATAGTGAAATAATACTAGCTATTTTCAATAAAAGTAGGACAAATGGATTGACTATTAAAGATTCTATTAATGAAATATATAAACTATGCAAAGGGACTATTTCATCTGTTATTTACTCCAAATCAGATAATAGTTTAATATTGTTCTCTAACAACGGAAGTTTATATACTGGCATTTTAAATGGTTCTACTCTTTTTGCCTCTGAAGAGTATCCCTTGAGAGAATTGGGATGTAAAGAAATCAATCAGGTTTATGATCCTGTTGAAATAAATTTAGATTTGCACTTTGATGGAAAATCTACTTTTATCAATATTGATGAAACTAATACAAGAAAAAAAGATCTTATTCCTGCACTAGGAGTGCTAAACGGTAAAGAAAAACTACTAGAGTATAAGCAACACAATCTTAAAAGGTGTACTAAGTGTGTTTTACCAGAAACTATGCCCTATATTAATTTTGACAGTAAAGGTGTATGTAATTATTGTAATAATTATAAGATTAGAAATAGCCCTAAACCAATTTCTGATTTACAGAATATATTAGATCCCTATAAAAAGTCAAAAGGCAATGACTGTATAGTTCCTTTAAGTGGTGGAAGAGATAGTTGTATGGGGCTTCATTTGGCTGTAAAAGAACTAGGTATGAAACCTGTTACTTATACTTATGATTGGGGCATGGTAACCGATTTGGCAAGAAGAAATATAAGTCGTTTTTGTTCAGAACTTGGAGTAGAAAATATCATTGTAGCAGATAATATTAAGTTGAAAAGAGAAAATGTTAAAAAAAATATACAAGCTTGGCTTAAGTATCCAGATCTAGGCATGGTAAATCTTTTCACAGCGGGTGATAAACATTTTTTCAGACATGTTCAGGATATTAAGAAGCAAACGGGTATTAATGTAGACTTATGGAGTGTAAACCCAATGGAAGTTACTCATTTTAAGGCTGGTTTTTTAGGTGTGCCACCAGATTTTGAAGAAGAAAAAGTCTATTCTAATGGTTTTAGTAAACAGTTAAGATACCAGAAGTTAAGGTTTAAAGCTATGTTGAAAAGTCCTAGTTATTTTAATAGTACTATTTGGGATACATTGCAAGGTGAATATTACAGAAGCTTTTTGGAGAAAAAAGATTATTATCATTTATTTGATTATTACACTTGGGATGAGAATGAAATCAATGATATTATTATTAATGACTATGGATTTGAAATGGCTCCAGATACTAGTACGACATGGAGAATTGGTGATGGTACTGCAGCTTTTTATAATTATATATATTACACCCTGGCTGGAATGTCTGAACATGACACCTTTAGAAGCAACCAGATTAGAGAGGGTCAAATTACAAGAGAAGAGGCATTAGATTTTATAAAAGAAGAAAATAAGCCTAGATATCAAAATATGGTTTGGTATTTAGAAGCTTGTGGTCTAGACTTTGAAACTGTCGTTAAAAAAATTAACACTACAAAAAAAATATTTGAATAACATTATTTTAATCCAAAATGTGAATTATTTCGCTAATAAAATATAAATTTTGATTTCAAAAAAAGATATACTAATAATTTCGAAATATGTATCTACAGATAGTAATGGTTTTGAAACTCGCATATTTACCATAGCTCGAATCCTTGTAAAAAGAGGGTATTCTGTTACCATAATTTCATCTAATTCAAATCATCTAGCTCATTTCAAACCATTTGACGGATTATTTAAAAAGGAAGAGATTAGTGGGATTAACGTTATTTGGATAAATACATTGAAATACAATAAATCGATCTCATTAAAAAGAGTGCTGAGTTGGTTTGACTTTGAGCTTAAGTTAGGTTTTTTGTTATTATTTTCAAAAATTAAAATAAAAGAAATTACTATAGTTTCATCCTTATCATTGTTGAGTATTCTAAACGCAATACTCTTTAAAAACAAGAATTTTAAAATAATTTTTGAGATTAGAGATATTTGGCCTTTAACTTTAGTTGAGGAGGGTAATTACTCATCAAATAATTTGGCTGTAAAATTTTTAGGATGGATTGAAAGAATAGGTTACTTAAAATCTGATTTTATAGTAGGAACAATGCCTAATTTAAAATCTCACGTGGATGATATTGTTAATCAAAAAACAGTCAAAGTAGGATTTGTTCCATTTGGGTACAAAGAACAAACTAAAGTAAAGATTGCTGAGAAAAATTTAGATCATATAAAAAATCTTACTAAAGATAAGTTTGTTTTATGTTACTCTGGATCAATAAGTCTAACAAACGGTCTAAATTCATTAATTGAAACAATTAAATTGTATGATCAAAAAAATATTTCAGATGTTTTTTTTCTGATAGTTGGTGGTGGATTAATGTTACAAGATTACCAAAATCAATTGAGTAATTGTAATAACGTTTTCTTTACAGGAAAAGTTACAAGAGATTCTGTTCCTTGTTATTTGAAATTAGCAAATCTTTTATATTTTTCAGCTTTACCAAGTAAAGTATGGGATTATGGTTGGTCCCCTAATAAAATGATAGAATATATGTCTTCGGGGAAACCTGTTTTAGCAGCTTATGATGGTCATAGATCAATGATAAATGAAGCTAATTCAGGGTTTTTTATTAAGTCAAATAATATTGAAGAGCTAGATTTAGCAATTCAAAATATAAAAAATATTAATATTAAAGTTTTAGAAAATATGGGTTTAAATGGAAAAAAGTGGTTGAACGAAAACAGAAGTTGGGAAAGTATTACTAACGAATATGAAAAAATTTTCTCCCAATTATGAAAAATAAAAAAGTTGTAATAATCGGTTATTCAGGTCATTCTTTTGGTTGTATTGAGGTTGCAATAAATCAAGAGTGTTCAATTGTTGGTTACCATGATCTTTTAGAAAAGGTCAGTAATCCATATAACTTAAAATATTTAGGTCATGAGGACAATATTAATTCAAACAATAAACCATTTATAGCTATAGGAGATAATATTATTCGAAGAAAAATCTATGAAAAATTCAAGTTAGATAATATTTTCCTAAATACTACTCTAATTCATTCGGATACTATAATTTCAAAATCTTCTTTGATTGAAGAACAAACCTTCATAAGTGCTGGTGTTATTATAAATCCACAAGTCAAAATAGGTGTAGCTTGCATTATTAATACTGGGGCAATTATTGAGCATGATTGTTCTATCGGTAAATTTAGTCATATTGCTCCTGGAGCTGTTTTAGCTGGAAATGTTTCAATTGGAAGTGGATGTATGATAGGAGCAAATTCAGTAATTAAGCAAGGTGTAAAAGTAGGTGACAACGTAATTATTGGAGCTGGAGCTGTAGTTTTAAAAGATGTAAATTCTAATACTATATTTGTAGGTAACCCTGCTAAACAAATATAAATAATATGATACCATTATCAGTACCAAATATAGACGGAAATGAATGGCAATATGTGAAAGATTGTCTCGATACAGGGTGGATATCGTCAGCCGGAGCTTATGTTAATAAATTTGAGGAAGCTATTCAAAATTATACAGGAGTAAAATATGCAATAGCTTGTATGAATGGAACAGCTGGTCTACAAGTTTCTTTAAACCTTGCAGGAGTTTCTTCTGATGATATCGTTATAGCACCAAACTTAACCTTTGTAGCTACATTAAATGCTATTTCATACTCAGGTGCGCAAATAGCCTTGATAGATGTTTGTGAAGATTCTTGGCAAATGGATATTTCTTTACTTCAAAATTGGTTAGTAAATAATACGACAACCAAATTTGTTAATGAGAAACCGATAACTACAGAAATAGCTTCAGGAAAAAAAATTGGTGCAATCATGCCAGTTTACGTTTTAGGAGGATTTATCGATATTGATAAATTAGCAGAAATTAGTTCTACTTATGGTATCCCTTTAATAGAAGACAGTACAGAAGCACTAGGAAGTTTTAGGAATGGAAAGCATGCAGGTACTTTTGGACTTACAGGTGTCCTTAGTTTTAACGGTAATAAAATAATTTCTACAGGTGGTGGTGGAATGATTTTGACAAATGATAAAGAAATTGCCAACAGAGCAAAGC
>ERZ807291.3870-NODE-3870-length-20552-cov-6.829682_pt1 | contig 20552 bp, 12 predicted proteins | sample MGYA00521257_ERZ807291 | MGnify/ENA primary metagenome ERZ807291 (study PRJEB31413, sample SAMN03169783) | marine metagenome | biome: Marine; feature: Water; material: Subsurface seawater | place: North Sea | collected 2011-04-28 | depth 1 m m ... | reverse complement strand
AAATACTATCTGATCCACCTTCTTTATGTGTAATTGGATCATCCAGCGTCAATATGCTTTTGCCGATTGAGTAGTGACTTTTGAATAAAGGTAACATGCTCATTATTCTATCAAAAAACATATGGTGTGTCAAGCCGTAAAAGTTATTCACACACACAAAATTCACATTGACAACATCACCCCCAAATGTTAATATGTTAAACACAATATGGATATAAAAGTTAAAAAAAGAAATGGTCGTCTTCAAGACTTTCGAGTCGAAAAGATTAATGCTAATGTAGAACGTGCATGCGAAGGCATATCAGATGTTTCAGTGAGCGAAATTGTGCTAGATGCACAGCTTCAATTGTACGATAAAATTACCACCAAGGAAATAGATACAGCACTGATATTGAGTGCCCGCGAAAAGATTGAAAAGGAGCCTAATTATAGTTATGCCGCGGCTCGACTTCTGCTCAATACAGTATACAAAGAGGTATTCAAAGAAGGAGTAGATAGTGATGCATTCAAACTGCAGTATCGAAAAAGTTTTATTCAGGGAATCAAGAAGCTGGTCAAGAGCGGCAAACTCAACGAACGCATGCTTGAGTACGATCTGGGACAACTTTCTGAGGCGATTCGCATTCGTCGCGACAACAGTTTCAAGTATCTTGGTATTCAAATTCTCACCGACAGATATTTTATACGCGAAGATGGCAAGATTATGGAAGCACCGCAAAGCTTTTGGATGCGTGTGGCTATGGGTCTTGCGCTCAACGAAGAAAACAAAGAAGAATGGGCAATCAAGTATTACGATATGTTTAGTCAATTTTTGTATACTTCTTCTACTCCTACTTTATTTAATAGTGGTACTGCGCGTTCTCAATTGAGCAGCTGTTATCTGAATACATTTGATGATAGTATCGATGGTATTTTTGATGGCGCATGGCAAGAGGCAAGAAAAAGCAAGTATGCTGGCGGACTTGGTCTTGATGTTACTCCATTTCGCTCGACAGGTTCGCACATCACTGGCACGAATGGTATATCCAGCGGACTTGTTCCGTGGCTCAAAATTTACAACGATTTGTTGGTTGCGGTCAATCAAGGTGGCAAACGTCCGGGCGCAGGTTGTGCATATCTTGAACCTTGGCATCTTGATTTCGAAGACTTTCTGAATCTTCGCAGAAACACAGGTGATGATCGCTTGCGTTGTCACGACATGAATACCGCATCATGGATTCCTGATGAATTTATGCGCCGCGTTCAAAATGAAGATACTTGGTATTACTTTGATCCAAAAGATACAGCGCTTGAAGATGGCACAACTCTTCACGATCTTTTTGGTAAAGATTTTGATCGTCGATACAATCAACTCTGTGATATGGCAGAAGAAGGATTGATCAAAAATTATCGAACCGTTCCCGCAAAAGAATTGTGGAAAAAGATGCTCAAGGTGTTGTTTGAAACCTCGCATCCATGGTGCACTTTTAAGGATCCATGCAATATTCGTTACACCAATCAACACGAAGGAATTGTTCACAGCAGCAATCTTTGCACTGAAATTACACTTCACACAAAAGCATCAAAGTATGACAAAGGATACAAAACAGAAATTGGTGAAACTGCTGTGTGCAATCTTGGATCAGTCAATCTGCTCAATCATTTGAAAGATGATAATACATTCGATTATGATAAATTGGAAAACACAATACACACTGCAATTCGTGCATTGGATAGTGTTGTTGATCTTAATTTTTATCCCACAAAAGAAGCAGAAAACAGCAATTTAAAACATCGTCCTATTGGATTGGGATTGATGGCCTTGCATGATGTGTGTCATCGCATGAACATCAATATTGATAGCGATGAGGCAGTAGAATTTAATGATCGTTTGTTTGAATTTTATTCGTATCATGCGATTCTTGCAAGTTCAAAACTTGCACAAGAAAAAGGAAAGTATGCTACATTTGATGGTTCGCTATGGAGTCAAAACAAGTTGCCAATCGATTCATACAATGATCTAATGAAGTACAAAGGCAACACTCCAAAAATTAATACCACTCTCAATTGGGATACAGTTCGCGATCATATTGCAGAACATGGTATGCGCAACAGCAATGTTATGGCAATCGCGCCAACTGCTACCATTGGATATATTAATGGTGTTGAACAAAGTATCGAACCAAACTTTTCGGTGCTGTTTGTATACGAAAACAAAAGCGGCAACTTTTTTATCACGAATCAACATTTCATCAACGACATGAAGGCGGCAGGTCTTTGGAACAGTAAGATTGCTGAGCTTGTAAAAAGTGTCGATGGAGATTTATCTTTACTCAATGGCGACATTCCCACTGAATTAAAAGAAAAATATAAAACAGCATTTGATCGCGATATGTTTAAATTGATTGAATGCAATGCGACACGTCAAAAATGGATTGATCAAGCAGTGAGCTTCAATCTTTACAACAAGTCTACTTCACTTAAGTATTTGAATGATGTATACATGTCATGTTGGCAAGCTGGATTGAAAACAACATACTATTTGCGCAATCGTGCGGCATCAAAAGTAGAAAAAGCAAACACTGAAACAAAGAGTGCAGAAGCTACAGCTTGTAGTATTGAGGCTATGAAAAACGGCGGAACTTGTGAAAGTTGCCAATAATTTGATCCACTTTACATTTGACAACGTTGTACATATTTGATATATTATAAACATGGAAACAAAAACAGGAGAACTTCTCACCGAGAACATCGCGGGTGTAAACAGAATCTTACCACATAAACACAAATTTGCATGGGATTTATTCTTAAAAAGTTGCGCCAATAATTGGATGCCTACTGAAATAAGTATGCAATCCGATATTAAACAATGGAAAAATGATGAAATTACACACGATGAAAAATTACTTGTTAAACGCTGTCTTGGATTTTTTGCTGGATCTGAGTCTTTGGTTGGTAATAATCTTTTGCTTAGTGCCTTTAGATATATTACGGACGCTGAGTGCCGCCAGTACATCTTGCGTCAAGCGTTTGAAGAAAGCCTTCACAATCTCACGGTAGTATATATTTGTGACAGTTTAGATCTCGACATCGAAGAGGTGTTTGCGGCATACGAAACGATTCCTAGCATCAAAGCCAAGGATGATTTTCTTATGCAAATCACCAACGATATTAGTCGACAAGATTTTGATGCGCATAGCGTCGAAGGAAAGCAAGAGATTCTGCGCAACTTTCTTACCTATTGGATTGTATGCGAAGGAACATTCTTTTTTAGCGGATTTGCTATGCTGCTGGCGCTTGGTCGTCAAAACAAACTGCAAGGCATCTCTGATCAAATCAAGTATACTCTGCGCGACGAAAGCTCGCACATTGCATTTGGTACATATCTTATCAATACTCTTATCGAACAAAATCCAGAAATCTGGACACAAGAAATACAAAACGAATTTGTGGAACACATGAAAAAAGCTGTTGAGCTTGAGATTGCATATGCACACGATGTTTTACCAACAGGCATTCTTGGATTGAATGCAGATATGTTTGTTGATTATATGCACTACATTGGTAATCGTAGACTCGAAGGTATTGGATTAGACTATCGTTTTCCAAGCGATAAAAATCCATTTCCTTGGCTTAGTGAAGTTGTCGATGTTCAAGCTATGGGCAATTTCTTCGAAAGAAGAGTTCGAGAATACCAACAAAGCGGTGCTCTAGAAGACGATTTTTAATTCTCCAAGAGGAATTATCAACTACTAAAACCCCCAGCAATGGGGGTTTTTTATTTGGCACGAATCCAGCAAATATATAAGAGTGAATATCAAAAATGTATCGTTTTTGTGACACATCGACACAAACAATCAAACAAAGGAAAACAAAATGTCATATTATATTAATGGTTCATACAAGAATAAAACTAACGCATGGAGCAATCTGATTGAAGATTTGTTCACTGATTCACTGTTTGACACGGTTGAGTCAAGACGTCGCGCAAACATCATAAGCCGCGAAAAAGAAGTAGAAATTCAATTGGAATGCCCCGGATTCACAAAAGAGGATATCGAGTTGTCGTTCGAGAAGGGCGCGCTGAAAGTTGTGTGCAATCCAAAAGAATCGACTGAAGAAAAATATCTTCATCAACAATTCTCTCCCACACAATCAACCAACCTTTTCACATTAAACGATGAGCTTGATAGTTCCAAGACGAAAGCCGCTTGTCGGGATGGCATATTATACATCAACATACCACGCAAAAAACAAACAACCGCAAAAAGAATAGAAATATCTTGACATGTGATGTGTTTTGTGTTATTATATGTCGTTTAAATTATGAAAACTAAACTACTAACAATTACTGCTTTGGCAGCACTTTTTATTAACGCAGCTTTTGCTGGCACTGGATCTTTGTCCACTGGCTACGGCTCGGATGTGTTTCGTCGCGGATCTTTGATCTCCGAAGATTCTCTGCAAACGCAAGCATCTTATTCTTCTTCGCGTGGCGGATTTGATTTGAGCGTAGGAGCAAGTACGGCACACAGCACAGGTGCAGACGGTGATGTTTATATTCTTTCTGGCGGAATTGGCAAGAGTCTTGGCTCACTGCTTTCTGTTTATGGTGGAATTGAACACTTCGAACAGCTTGATGGCGCAAGCAATCTTGATGTTGTATTGTCTGCAGATTTCGATACATTATTGAGTCCAACACTTTCTGCGGCTCGTAATGTTGATGCAAGTCAATACACCTTCGAAGCTGGTGTATCTCACGACATTTCTATCAACAGCATTGATTTGTCGGTTCGCGGAACACTTGGCAATACAGATTTAAACAATGGCGATAACGTTGATTATTATTCTGTTGGAATTAGCGCAAGTAAAAATCTTGCGAAGAATCTTGTGTTATCTTTGAGCGCCGATCAGGTTAATTCTGATGTTATCGAAAGTGATTGCATTGTCGCAGCCGCATTGACTGCTTCTTTTTAATCGTATAGATATATGAGTAATCTAGCCTCCTCGGAAACGAGGGGGCTTTTTTGTGTCTAGCTTTTAAACAGAAACGGTTGCCATTCGGGTCGCTCTTTTTGAAATGCATGAAAGTGCATCAATGGTTTGAATGGTTTGAGTTCTTCGCCGAGATAGTTTTTGTAGGGATACATGGCGCCTTTTTTACAGTTGCACGGTTGGCATGTTAGTGTGACATTGTAATCTTCTTTTGGTCCGCCGCGACTTTTGGGATAAACATGTTCAATTGTCATGTCTTTTACGTCAAATTGTTCGCCGCAGATTTGACATTGTCCATCAAAACGTTTGTATAGATATCGTATGTTTGGTGGATTTTTGCTGCGATGCACCCATTTGGATGTTGTGAGCAGTATCGTGGGTACTGGATACAGCCTGCTGCAGCTGCTTAAAAACGGTTGTGAGCTGTAATAGGTAGCGCGACTTGCGTCAATCCATTCTTCCCATGTTAGCGGCTCTCCACTGCCACACAATGCGCATACAGTTTGTGTTTTTGATTTGCTCGATCCGCATGATATTAATTTTCGAACACCTTCTTTTGCGGTGGTTATATTTATTGGCGTCCAAAAATGAGATAAAATTAAAACAATTCTATCTTTGCTATGACAAGAATATGAAGTGTGTTCTATTGCTCCAACGAGTGATATAGCCCTTGGGCTGTTTCGTGCATATTACTCAGCAGCTGTCCACTCAGCACCACTCAAGATGTTTAGTATCTCAGCGTGATCGTATTGTGGTTCACCAATTAAAAAGCTAGGAGTGTCTCCCTCAAACTTAACGAATGTTTTAGTACCGTCTACTGAATACCTAAGAGTATCAGCCGATGTTTCTAATACTTGATTAAAGTCTACACTAGATACTTCAGCAGCGTCTAAAATTACATATGTTCTCATATTCGATTAAGGTGTTTGGGAAACTATTGCAGCTCCATTATTTAGAGTCATATCTACAGTACTTGATGAGATTCCTTGGTCCGTGATAGTAGTACCTGTACCTCCATCATTATCTCCCATCCTGTACCAATGAGTAGGTTGAGTAGTCATCTGACTTAAGTCTTTAGGGGTACCTAATATTGAATCTCTAATATCGCTAATGTTTGAACTTTGATCACTATCCCACCACGCAAACTCGTCTATATAACAATGTTGGTAGCTATTTCTTCCAAAACCTAGTGTAAATACAATATTAGAACCCCCGACATACGAGTCTGTTTTACCTGTGGCTGTTACTGTATTGTTAAGTTGTCCGTCTAAATACAATTTAATAGATGACCCGTCCCAAACTTGCATAAAATGATACCAATTATTAGTAGATAAATTTACGCTAGAATATGAACATACTTGATATCCGCTTGAACCTATATGATAGTACAAAACACTTGTGCCGCTATCAAATCGAAGAAAGTTGGTTGAAGTATAAGCACCCAAAGATCCTCCGCCAAGATGGTATGGCCCTTTACTACTTCCGAAAGTAAGAGGATTAACCCAGGCGGATACAGTATATGCAGACAAACTAGATTGAGCTATATTTACATTTGCAGTTGCGGTATCATTACTGCCATCAAGAAAAATACCATAGTTGTTAGCATAAAGAGCGGCTATACCGTCATTATTATAAACAGTCCAAGCACTACCGTCCCACACTACTATTTTTTTATTGGTCGATTCAAAGTAGGTATCACCTGCATTAGAGGTCGCTCCTAGTGAAGCAAGGTTCGCTGCTGTTGTTGTTTTTAATGTACTCATGTTATATTGTGTCGTTTTGAGTCCACTCTTCGGTGGATAATATTTCTATAATTTGTGCGTGCGTGTATTGTTGTTTGCCTGATAAAAAAGCAGGAGCATCTCCTTCGAATTTTACAAACGTTTTTGTTCCATCGACAGAGTATCTCAAGGTGTCCGCCGAGGTTTCTTTGACTTTGGAAAAGTCGATGTTTGCGACTTCTGATTTATTTATTATTACATAATTTCTCATGATGGTACTGTTGTTGAAAATGTTGGTCCGTTTGTTAGTGTGCCGTTGTTGCCACCACTACCTTGGTCTGTGATTGTGGTTCCAGTTCCAGAGTCGTTGTCGCCCATTCTCCACCAACCGACAGGATTAAGTGATGATATATCAGCAGGCGTACCGCTGTTATAAATACTACTAACATCCGATGCGGATAAAGCATAGTTAAAGAACGCCGCATCATCAATTAAACCTTGGTGGTACATACTGAATAGTGAGCTAGAACCGATTCTTAAATTAACGGCATCAGTGACCTGAAAATTAGAAGCTGAACTGCTCGCCTCAAGGGAACCGTTAACATAAAGTTTATCGCTTCCTGATTCGTGGGTAGCTGCAATATGATACCATGTATTAGCTGCAACTGTGGTAGTAGAATCAATGTAATCACTAGAATGATAAGAAGCGAACCTTATCACGTTTGTGTTATTTACTCGAATATGATAACCATTAAAAAATGAACTGCTTGTTGAAGTATCAACTATAGGATTATGTCTACCGATAACTGTACAATAGAACCAAGCACTCCATGTGAACGCTGTGGTTTCTAAAGCTGTGCTGTCAGGTATGCTCATGTAATCATTAGTACCGTCAAAACTTAAACTATAAGTATTAGCAAAAAGAGAATCATTATGATAAACATACCAAGCCGAACCATCCCAGATGTAAAAGTCTTGTGTGTCTGTTCCATATGCAATTGTAACTTCTCCTGTTGGATTTGTTGGGCTTGATGCGAGTATGTTTGCTTCGGTATCGCGAGTTGATATGTTGTATTTGGTTATGTTGTCTACTTGTGTTTGAAGAGTAGAAACGCTTGTTTGTAGAGAGGTTGTGTCTGTTTGAAGAGTAGATACATCTGATTCTATGTTTGTTACTGTAGTTAATGATGCTATATTATCTGCCGTAACAACCAGATGGTTATTGATATACAATTGCCCACTTATTTCTTGCAGCAGTATATTGTTTTCTGCGGTGTTGCTTGTTGTAAGCAATATTTTGTTGAAGCTTTGTGCGACAGGCATGACTTATTTTTTTTCGTGATGGCCGCCTTTTGATGCGCCAGGCTTTTCGGTTTTGTATCCTTTTTCCTGCAACTCAAGATGTTGTTTGTATGTTTTTGCTTCAATACCTTTTCCTGTTTTTGGATCGTACATCATATGCGGCTTAAAATCTTTTTCCTCGTCTGCAGATTGAGCTTTCTTCCACGCTTCTTTGCTTGGACGATCTTTACTTCCGGGTTTTGCGGGTTTATAATCTTTGCCCATGCGTTTTTTCTTTTTGCGAATGTTGTCCCAGAGACCTGTTTTTGCTTCTGCAGTTTCTTCGTCAACAATTTCTTCTTCAACTTGTTCCTCGGCTTCTTCGCCTTTGGTTACTTTGGTTACGCTTTTTTTGCTCCACATTTTGCAGCTCCAATAACGAGCTTTTGTTTTTGGGCCAGGATTTGCACAGTTGTGGCGCGCTCTAAAGTTTTTGCGGCGACCTGGATCGTCACGTTTGATTTCCATGTTTGGATCACCAAAGTTTACTTTAACAACATTTCCTTTTTCGTTTTTAACATAAACAGAAAATTTCTTTGGTCCTCCAGGTGTGCGAAATGGTTTGTTTAATTTTTTGCCTTTGTTTTTTTCGGCAGCCCAGCTTTCTTCGTCGATATATTCTTCGAATCCAAGCTCATCAGTTTCAATAAAAATTGTGCTCCACATTTCGTTTGTGAATTTTGGATCGTCTTGCAATTGATTGTTGTGCACATCAAGTTTTGCTGCGATAAGATCCTCTTCGGTAAGAAAGTTTTCGTTTCTCACTCCGTCATCAATCATTATTCCTGCATGCGCAATATCGTGGTCAGCTTTGCGATAGTCATCTTTTACTCGTCCGCCGCGCAACATCTTCAAAAACATGTTCACTCGAGCAACCGCCCATTGTCCGCGCGTTTTTCCTGGTTTGCCATGAGTCGCAAACGATTCGGCGCCGCGGCGATACACTTTTTGTAGTTGTGAAACAGTTACTTTTCTTTCGTGTCTTGCATTGTGAGCTTCAACTTTTTGCTTTAAAAACTCAAGCACGCGATCCGAGAATGAATTTGAAGAATTTTCCATAGATATTTATTACACAAATTTTTCTTTGTTTTCTAGATACCAAGCATATGTTTTTTGTAGTCCTTGTTTTAGTGAGTGTTTTGGTGTGCATCCTAGATTGATCATTCGACGGTTGTTCATTTTTTTGCGATAGGTGCCGTCGGGCTTCGAGCTATCGAATACAATCTCGCCAGTGTAGCCAACGACATCTTGTATGATGTTTGTCAATTCAAGAATAGAGACTTCATCTTCGGATCCACAATTGAGATGCGAAATTCCTTGTTCGTATACGTCGATTGCATCAACACATTCTAGACAACGTGTCGACATTTCTGCCAAGTCATCGACATATAAAAATTCGCGCAGGGGTTTTCCTGTGCCCCAAACTTCAATCGTTTTCGCGTGATTTTCTTTTGCTTCGTGAACTTTTCGAATGAGAGCTGGTAGAACATGCGAGCTTTTTAGATCAAAGTTGTCGCGCGGCCCATACATGTTGCACGGCATAATTGAATAAAAATTTCTATCATATTGCTCATAATAACTTTCACACATTTTAATGGCGGCTATTTTTGCAATTGCATATGGTTCATTTGTTTTTTCTAGCACGCCAGTCAATAAACTTTCTTCATCAATTGGAGTATCTGCATGTTTTGGATAGATACATGAACTACCTAGATTGATCAGCTTTTGTACATTGTAAATGTGAGAAGCATGTATTAAATTGGATGCAATTTGTATATTATCATAAATAAAATCTGCGCGAAGAGTATTGTTTGCGAGAATGCCGCCGACTTTGGCAGCACAAATGATTGCTGCATCTGGACGTTCTTTCGCAAAAAAACTATTTACATCTGCTTGTTTGGTTAGATCAAGTTCTTTGCGTGTGCGAACAACAAGATTTGTGTAACCGCTGGATTTTAAATGATTCAATATCGCCGAGCCAACCATTCCATTGTGGCCCGCAACAAAGATTTTTTGATGCTTCATTGGGTCAACAATGCGTAATCACTTTCGTACATTTTTTTGACGAGCCCTGCAAAGTTGGTTTTGCGCGTCCATCCCATTTCATTTTCTGCGAGACTACAGTCACCACACAATTCGTGCACTTCTGCGGGTCGATAAAACTTAGGATCAACTTCAAAAATTAATTGACCATCAAGGGTATAATATTTTTCATTGTCTTCGGCGCCTTCGTTTTTGAATTCAAAAACGAAGGCGCCGAAGACAATGAAAAATATTATACCCTTGATGGTCAATTAATTTTTGAAGTTGATCCTAAGTTTTATCGACCCGCAGAAGTGCACGAATTGTGTGGTGACTGTAGTCTCGCAGAAAATGAAATGGGATGGACGCGCAAAACCAACTTTGCAGGGCTCGTCAAAAAAATGTACGAAAGTGATTACGCATTGTTGACCCAATGAAGCATCAAAAAATCTTTGTTGCGGGCCACAATGGAATGGTTGGCTCGGCGATATTGAATCATTTAAAATCCAGCGGTTACACAAATCTTGTTGTTCGCACACGCAAAGAACTTGATCTAACCAAACAAGCAGATGTAAATAGTTTTTTTGCGAAAGAACGTCCAGATGCAGCAATCATTTGTGCTGCCAAAGTCGGCGGCATTCTCGCAAACAATACTCTTCGCGCAGATTTTATTTATGATAATATACAAATTGCATCCAATTTAATACATGCTTCTCACATTTACAATGTACAAAAGCTGATCAATCTAGGTAGTTCATGTATCTATCCAAAACATGCAGATACTCCAATTGATGAAGAAAGTTTATTGACTGGCGTGCTAGAAAAAACAAATGAACCATATGCAATTGCAAAAATAGCCGCCATTAAAATGTGTGAAAGTTATTATGAGCAATATGATAGAAATTTTTATTCAATTATGCCGTGCAACATGTATGGGCCGCGCGACAACTTTGATCTAAAAAGCTCGCATGTTCTACCAGCTCTCATTCGAAAAGTTCACGAAGCAAAAGAAAATCACGCGAAAACGATTGAAGTTTGGGGCACAGGAAAACCCCTGCGCGAATTTTTATATGTCGATGACTTGGCAGAAATGTCGACACGTTGTCTAGAATGTGTTGATGCAATCGACGTATACGAACAAGGAATTTCGCATCTCAATTGTGGATCCGAAGATGAAGTCTCTATTCTTGAATTGACAAACATCATACAAGATGTCGTTGGCTACACTGGCGAGATTGTATTCGATAGCTCGAAGCCCGACGGCACCTATCGCAAAAAAATGAACAACCGTCGAATGATCAATCTAGGATGCACACCAAAACACTCACTAAAACAAGGACTACAAAAAACATATGCTTGGTATCTAGAAAACAAAGAAAAATTTGTGTAATAAATATCTATGGAAAATTCTTCAAATTCATTCTCGGATCGCGTGCTTGAGTTTTTAAAGCAAAAAGTTGAAGCTCACAATGCAAGACACGAAAGAAAAGTAACTGTTTCACAACTACAAAAAGTGTATCGCCGCGGCGCCGAATCGTTTGCGACTCATGGCAAACCAGGAAAAACGCGCGGACAATGGGCGGTTGCTCGAGTGAACATGTTTTTGAAGATGTTGCGCGGCGGACGAGTAAAAGATGACTATCGCAAAGCTGACCACGATATTGCGCATGCAGGAATAATGATTGATGACGGAGTGAGAAACGAAAACTTTCTTACCGAAGAGGATCTTATCGCAGCAAAACTTGATGTGCACAACAATCAATTGCAAGACGATCCAAAATTCACAAACGAAATGTGGAGCACAATTTTTATTGAAACTGATGAGCTTGGATTCGAAGAATATATCGACGAAGAAAGCTGGGCTGCCGAAAAAAACAAAGGCAAAAAATTAAACAAACCATTTCGCACACCTGGAGGACCAAAGAAATTTTCTGTTTATGTTAAAAACGAAAAAGGAAATGTTGTTAAAGTAAACTTTGGTGATCCAAACATGGAAATCAAACGTGACGATCCAGGTCGCCGCAAAAACTTTAGAGCGCGCCACAACTGTGCAAATCCTGGCCCAAAAACAAAAGCTCGTTATTGGAGCTGCAAAATGTGGAGCAAAAAAAGCGTAACCAAAGTAACCAAAGGCGAAGAAGCCGAGGAACAAGTTGAAGAAGAAATTGTTGACGAAGAAACTGCAGAAGCAAAAACAGGTCTCTGGGACAACATTCGCAAAAAGAAAAAACGCATGGGCAAAGATTATAAACCCGCAAAACCCGGAAGTAAAGATCGTCCAAGCAAAGAAGCGTGGAAGAAAGCTCAATCTGCAGACGAGGAAAAAGATTTTAAGCCGCATATGATGTACGATCCAAAAACAGGAAAAGGTATTGAAGCAAAAACATACAAACAACATCTTGAGTTGCAGGAAAAAGGATACAAAACCGAAAAGCCTGGCGCATCAAAAGGCGGCCATCACGAAAAAAAATAAGTCATGCCTGTCGCACAAAGCTTCAACAAAATATTGCTTACAACAAGCAACACCGCAGAAAACAATATACTGCTGCAAGAAATAAGTGGGCAATTGTATATCAATAACCATCTGGTTGTTACGGCAGATAATATAGCATCATTAACTACAGTAACAAACATAGAATCAGATGTATCTACTCTTCAAACAGACACAACCTCTCTACAAACAAGCGTTTCTACTCTTCAAACACAAGTAGACAACATAACCAAATACAACATATCAACTCGCGATACCGAAGCAAACATACTCGCATCAAGCCCAACAAATCCAACAGGAGAAGTTACAATTGCATATGGAACAGACACACAAGACTTTTACATCTGGGATGGTTCGGCTTGGTATGTTTATCATAATGATTCTCTTTTTGCTAATACTTATAGTTTAAGTTTTGACGGTACTAATGATTACATGAGCATACCTGACAGCACAGCTTTAGAAACCACAGCGTTCACATGGAGTGCTTGGTTCTATTGTACAGTTATCGGTAGACATAATCCTATAGTTGATACTTCAACAAGCAGTTCATTTTTTAATGGTTATCATATTCGAGTAAATAACACAAACGTGATAAGGTTCGCTTCTTATCATTCTAGTGATTACATTGATTCTACTACCACAGTTGCAGCTAATACATGGTATCATATTGCAGCTACCCACGAATCAGGAAGCGATAAACTTTATGTTAACGGTTCCCTTGAGGCGAGCAGTTCAGCTTCTAATTTTCAGGTCACTGATGCCGTTAATTTAAGAATCGGTTCTAGCTCACTATTCAGTATGTACCACCAAGGTTTAATTGATGATGCGGCGTTCTTTAACTATGCTTTATCCGCATCGGATGTTAGTAGTATTTATAACAGCGGTACGCCTGCTGATATATCATCACTTAATCCTGTCGGTTGGTGGAGAATGGGCGACAACGACTCTGGAACTGGAACCACAATCACAGACCAAGGTAGTGGTGGCAACAACGGCACACTAACAAACGGACCAACATTTTCAACAACAGTACCATCATGAGAAATTATGTAATAATAAATAAATCAGAAGTCGCAAACATCGACTTTTCCAAAGTCAAAGAAACCTCGGCGGACACCTTGAGATACTCTGTCGATGGAACAAAAACGTTTGTAAAATTCGAAGGAGATGCTCCTGCTTTTTTATCAGGCAAACAACAATACACGCACGCACAAATTATAGAAATATTATCCACCGAAGAGTGGACTCAAAACGACACAATATAACATGAGTACATTAAAAACAACAACAGCAGCGAACCTTGCTTCACTAGGAGCGACCTCTAATGCAGGTGATACCTACTTTGAATCGACCAATAAAAAAATAGTAGTGTGGGACGGTAGTGCTTGGACTGTTTATAATAATGACGGTATAGCCGCTCTTTATGCTAACAACTATGGTATTTTTCTTGATGGCAGTAATGATACCGCAACTGCAAATGTAAATATAGCTCAATCTAGTTTGTCTGCATATACTGTATCCGCCTGGGTTAATCCTCTTACTTTCGGAAGTAGTAAAGGGCCATACCATCTTGGCGGAGGATCTTTGGGTGCTTATACTTCAACCAACTTTCTTCGATTTGATAGCGGCACAAGTGTTTTGTACTATCATATAGGTTCAAGCGGATATCAAGTATGTTCATATTCTAGCGTAAATTTATCTACTAATAATTGGTATCATTTTATGCAAGTTTGGGACGGGTCATCTATTAAATTGTATTTAGACGGACAACTTAACAATACAGTAACAGCCACAGGTAAAACAGACTCGTATGTCGGGGGTTCTAATATTGTATTTACACTAGGTTTTGGAAGAAATAGCTACCAACATTGTTATATAGACGAGTTTGCGTGGTGGGATAGTGATCAAAGTTCAAACATTAGCGATATTAGAGATTCAATATTAGGTACCCCTAAAGACTTAAGTCAGATGACTACTCAACCTACTCATTGGTACAGGATGGGAGATAATGATGGAGGTACAGGTACTACTATCACGGACCAAGGAATCTCATCAAGTACTGTAGATATGACTCTAAATAATGGAGCTGCAATAGTTTCCCAAACACCTTAATCGAATATGAGAACATATGTAATTTTAGACGCTGCTGAAGTATCTAGTGTAGACTTTAATCAAGTATTAGAAACATCGGCTGATACTCTTAGGTATTCAGTAGACGGTACTAAAACATTCGTTAAGTTTGAGGGAGACACTCCTAGCTTTTTAATTGGTGAACCACAATACGATCACGCTGAGATACTAAACATCTTGAGTGGTGCTGAGTGGACAGCTGCTGAGTAATATGCACGAAACAGCCCAAGGGCTATATCACTCGTTGGAGCAATAGAACACACTTCATATTCTTGTCATAGCAAAGATAGAATTGTTTTAATTTTATCTCATTTTTGGACGCCAATAAATATAACCACCGCAAAAGAAGGTGTTCGAAAATTAATATCATGCGGATCGAGCAAATCAAAAACACAAACTGTATGCGCATTGTGTGGCAGTGGAGAGCCGCTAACATGGGAAGAATGGATTGACGCAAGTCGCGCTACCTATTACAGCTCACAACCGTTTTTAAGCAGCTGCAGCAGGCTGTATCCAGTACCCACGATACTGCTCACAACATCCAAATGGGTGCATCGCAGCAAAAATCCACCAAACATACGATATCTATACAAACGTTTTGATGGACAATGTCAAATCTGCGGCGAACAATTTGACGTAAAAGACATGACAATTGAACATGTTTATCCCAAAAGTCGCGGCGGACCAAAAGAAGATTACAATGTCACACTAACATGCCAACCGTGCAACTGTAAAAAAGGCGCCATGTATCCCTACAAAAACTATCTCGGCGAAGAACTCAAACCATTCAAACCATTGATGCACTTTCATGCATTTCAAAAAGAGCGACCCGAATGGCAACCGTTTCTGTTTAAAAGCTAGACACAAAAAAGCCCCCTCGTTTCCGAGGAGGCTAGATTACTCATATATCTATACGATTAAAAAGAAGCAGTCAATGCGGCTGCGACAATGCAATCACTTTCGATAACATCAGAATTAACCTGATCGGCGCTCAAAGATAACACAAGATTCTTCGCAAGATTTTTACTTGCGCTAATTCCAACAGAATAATAATCAACGTTATCGCCATTGTTTAAATCTGTATTGCCAAGTGTTCCGCGAACCGACAAATCAATGCTGTTGATAGAAATGTCGTGAGATACACCAGCTTCGAAGGTGTATTGACTTGCATCAACATTACGAGCCGCAGAAAGTGTTGGACTCAATAATGTATCGAAATCTGCAGACAATACAACATCAAGATTGCTTGCGCCATCAAGCTGTTCGAAGTGTTCAATTCCACCATAAACAGAAAGCAGTGAGCCAAGACTCTTGCCAATTCCGCCAGAAAGAATATAAACATCACCGTCTGCACCTGTGCTGTGTGCCGTACTTGCTCCTACGCTCAAATCAAATCCGCCACGCGAAGAAGAATAAGATGCTTGCGTTTGCAGAGAATCTTCGGAGATCAAAGATCCGCGACGAAACACATCCGAGCCGTAGCCAGTGGACAAAGATCCAGTGCCAGCAAAAGCTGCGTTAATAAAAAGTGCTGCCAAAGCAGTAATTGTTAGTAGTTTAGTTTTCATAATTTAAACGACATATAATAACACAAAACACATCACATGTCAAGATATTTCTATTCTTTTTGCGGTTGTTTGTTTTTTGCGTGGTATGTTGATGTATAATATGCCATCCCGACAAGCGGCTTTCGTCTTGGAACTATCAAGCTCATCGTTTAATGTGAAAAGGTTGGTTGATTGTGTGGGAGAGAATTGTTGATGAAGATATTTTTCTTCAGTCGATTCTTTTGGATTGCACACAACTTTCAGCGCGCCCTTCTCGAACGACAACTCGATATCCTCTTTTGTGAATCCGGGGCATTCCAATTGAATTTCTACTTCTTTTTCGCGGCTTATGATGTTTGCGCGACGTCTTGACTCAACCGTGTCAAACAGTGAATCAGTGAACAAATCTTCAATCAGATTGCTCCATGCGTTAGTTTTATTCTTGTATGAACCATTAATATAATATGACATTTTGTTTTCCTTTGTTTGATTGTTTGTGTCGATGTGTCACAAAAACGATACATTTTTGATATTCACTCTTATATATTTGCTGGATTCGTGCCAAATAAAAAACCCCCATTGCTGGGGGTTTTAGTAGTTGATAATTCCTCTTGGAGAATTAAAAATCGTCTTCTAGAGCACCGCTTTGTTGGTATTCTCGAACTCTTCTTTCGAAGAAATTGCCCATAGCTTGAACATCGACAACTTCACTAAGCCAAGGAAATGGATTTTTATCGCTTGGAAAACGATAGTCTAATCCAATACCTTCGAGTCTACGATTACCAATGTAGTGCATATAATCAACAAACATATCTGCATTCAATCCAAGAATGCCTGTTGGTAAAACATCGTGTGCATATGCAATCTCAAGCTCAACAGCTTTTTTCATGTGTTCCACAAATTCGTTTTGTATTTCTTGTGTCCAGATTTCTGGATTTTGTTCGATAAGAGTATTGATAAGATATGTACCAAATGCAATGTGCGAGCTTTCGTCGCGCAGAGTATACTTGATTTGATCAGAGATGCCTTGCAGTTTGTTTTGACGACCAAGCGCCAGCAGCATAGCAAATCCGCTAAAAAAGAATGTTCCTTCGCATACAATCCAATAGGTAAGAAAGTTGCGCAGAATCTCTTGCTTTCCTTCGACGCTATGCGCATCAAAATCTTGTCGACTAATATCGTTGGTGATTTGCATAAGAAAATCATCCTTGGCTTTGATGCTAGGAATCGTTTCGTATGCCGCAAACACCTCTTCGATGTCGAGATCTAAACTGTCACAAATATATACTACCGTGAGATTGTGAAGGCTTTCTTCAAACGCTTGACGCAAGATGTACTGGCGGCACTCAGCGTCCGTAATATATCTAAAGGCACTAAGCAAAAGATTATTACCAACCAAAGACTCAGATCCAGCAAAAAATCCAAGACAGCGTTTAACAAGTAATTTTTCATCGTGTGTAATTTCATCATTTTTCCATTGTTTAATATCGGATTGCATACTTATTTCAGTAGGCATCCAATTATTGGCGCAACTTTTTAAGAATAAATCCCATGCAAATTTGTGTTTATGTGGTAAGATTCTGTTTACACCCGCGATGTTCTCGGTGAGAAGTTCTCCTGTTTTTGTTTCCATGTTTATAATATATCAAATATGTACAACGTTGTCAAATGTAAAGTGGATCAAATTATTGGCAACTTTCACAAGTTCCGCCGTTTTTCATAGCCTCAATACTACAAGCTGTAGCTTCTGCACTCTTTGTTTCAGTGTTTGCTTTTTCTACTTTTGATGCCGCACGATTGCGCAAATAGTATGTTGTTTTCAATCCAGCTTGCCAACATGACATGTATACATCATTCAAATACTTAAGTGAAGTAGACTTGTTGTAAAGATTGAAGCTCACTGCTTGATCAATCCATTTTTGACGTGTCGCATTGCATTCAATCAATTTAAACATATCGCGATCAAATGCTGTTTTATATTTTTCTTTTAATTCAGTGGGAATGTCGCCATTGAGTAAAGATAAATCTCCATCGACACTTTTTACAAGCTCAGCAATCTTACTGTTCCAAAGACCTGCCGCCTTCATGTCGTTGATGAAATGTTGATTCGTGATAAAAAAGTTGCCGCTTTTGTTTTCGTATACAAACAGCACCGAAAAGTTTGGTTCGATACTTTGTTCAACACCATTAATATATCCAATGGTAGCAGTTGGCGCGATTGCCATAACATTGCTGTTGCGCATACCATGTTCTGCAATATGATCGCGAACTGTATCCCAATTGAGAGTGGTATTAATTTTTGGAGTGTTGCCTTTGTACTTCATTAGATCATTGTATGAATCGATTGGCAACTTGTTTTGACTCCATAGCGAACCATCAAATGTAGCATACTTTCCTTTTTCTTGTGCAAGTTTTGAACTTGCAAGAATCGCATGATACGAATAAAATTCAAACAAACGATCATTAAATTCTACTGCCTCATCGCTATCAATATTGATGTTCATGCGATGACACACATCATGCAAGGCCATCAATCCCAATCCAATAGGACGATGTTTTAAATTGCTGTTTTCTGCTTCTTTTGTGGGATAAAAATTAAGATCAACAACACTATCCAATGCACGAATTGCAGTGTGTATTGTGTTTTCCAATTTATCATAATCGAATGTATTATCATCTTTCAAATGATTGAGCAGATTGACTGATCCAAGATTGCACACAGCAGTTTCACCAATTTCTGTTTTGTATCCTTTGTCATACTTTGATGCTTTTGTGTGAAGTGTAATTTCAGTGCAAAGATTGCTGCTGTGAACAATTCCTTCGTGTTGATTGGTGTAACGAATATTGCATGGATCCTTAAAAGTGCACCATGGATGCGAGGTTTCAAACAACACCTTGAGCATCTTTTTCCACAATTCTTTTGCGGGAACGGTTCGATAATTTTTGATCAATCCTTCTTCTGCCATATCACAGAGTTGATTGTATCGACGATCAAAATCTTTACCAAAAAGATCGTGAAGAGTTGTGCCATCTTCAAGCGCTGTATCTTTTGGATCAAAGTAATACCAAGTATCTTCATTTTGAACGCGGCGCATAAATTCATCAGGAATCCATGATGCGGTATTCATGTCGTGACAACGCAAGCGATCATCACCTGTGTTTCTGCGAAGATTCAGAAAGTCTTCGAAATCAAGATGCCAAGGTTCAAGATATGCACAACCTGCGCCCGGACGTTTGCCACCTTGATTGACCGCAACCAACAAATCGTTGTAAATTTTGAGCCACGGAACAAGTCCGCTGGATATACCATTCGTGCCAGTGATGTGCGAACCTGTCGAGCGAAATGGAGTAACATCAAGACCAAGTCCGCCAGCATACTTGCTTTTTCTTGCCTCTTGCCATGCGCCATCAAAAATACCATCGATACTATCATCAAATGTATTCAGATAACAGCTGCTCAATTGAGAACGCGCAGTACCACTATTAAATAAAGTAGGAGTAGAAGAAGTATACAAAAATTGACTAAACATATCGTAATACTTGATTGCCCATTCTTCTTTGTTTTCTTCGTTGAGCGCAAGACCCATAGCCACACGCATCCAAAAGCTTTGCGGTGCTTCCATAATCTTGCCATCTTCGCGTATAAAATATCTGTCGGTGAGAATTTGAATACCAAGATACTTGAAACTGTTGTCGCGACGAATGCGAATCGCCTCAGAAAGTTGTCCCAGATCGTACTCAAGCATGCGTTCGTTGAGTTTGCCGCTCTTGACCAGCTTCTTGATTCCCTGAATAAAACTTTTTCGATACTGCAGTTTGAATGCATCACTATCTACTCCTTCTTTGAATACCTCTTTGTATACTGTATTGAGCAGAAGTCGAGCCGCGGCATAACTATAATTAGGCTCCTTTTCAATCTTTTCGCGGGCACTCAATATCAGTGCTGTATCTATTTCCTTGGTGGTAATTTTATCGTACAATTGAAGCTGTGCATCTAGCACAATTTCGCTCACTGAAACATCTGATATGCCTTCGCATGCACGTTCTACATTAGCATTAATCTTTTCGACTCGAAAGTCTTGAAGACGACCATTTCTTTTTTTAACTTTTATATCCATATTGTGTTTAACATATTAACATTTGGGGGTGATGTTGTCAATGTGAATTTTGTGTGTGTGAATAACTTTTACGGCTTGACACACCATATGTTTTTTGATAGAATAATGAGCATGTTACCTTTATTCAAAAGTCACTACTCAATCGGCAAAAGCATATTGACGCTGGATGATCCAATTACACATAAAGAAGGTGGATCAGATAGTATTT
>ERZ807291.3864-NODE-3864-length-20569-cov-84.962513_pt1 | contig 20569 bp, 19 predicted proteins | sample MGYA00521257_ERZ807291 | MGnify/ENA primary metagenome ERZ807291 (study PRJEB31413, sample SAMN03169783) | marine metagenome | biome: Marine; feature: Water; material: Subsurface seawater | place: North Sea | collected 2011-04-28 | depth 1 m m ... | reverse complement strand
CTTAAAGGAGAATCTTTAAAATGAGATTTTATAAATCCAATATTTCCTTTCCAGTCTGTTATTTTGTCAATTCCAGATTGCATAAAAGTAACAATTAAAAAAAGTAAGATTAATATTTCTGTTGGATGGTTTGATAGCATTTTCATTTGATATAATTCGTTAGGTTTTTGTTGGCTAATTTAATGTCTTTTATTGTAATCATAGAATTGTTTATAAATTGGATGGTCTTGAGATATTTTTTTTGATCAAAAAAACATAAAACATTGAAATTGAGTGTTTTAATTTATTAAATTTTTCCTTGAAGAAAACTTCTCTTTAATTTTAGCAACAATGGTTTGTGCTAATTTTTCCTTGCTTTCTTGAGTCCATCCCCCTACATGAGGCGATAACAAAACATTTTCAGCTGCAATCAAATATTGAAATGCATCGGGCATTAGATTTTTAGAAAATAGATTTTCGAAGGAGGACTTTTCATACTCTAAGACATCCAATCCTGCACCCAGTATTTTCCCAGATTTTAATGCCAAAATCAAATCTTTTGTTACCACAGATTTCCCTCGAGCTGTATTGATCAACCAAAAATTCTTTCTAAAACTTTTGATAAATGAAGTATTTATCATTTTTTCTGTAAGTGCTGTTTGTGGAGTATGAAGGCTTAAAACCTCTGCTTTTTCCTGCAGTTCCTCTAAAGAAACTTGTTTGCAATTTTCATCACCAACAGATGGTTTGATGTCGTAACATAAAACCTCAACATTAAAACCACGAAGTTTTTTTGCGAAAGATTTTCCCATATTTCCATACCCAATTATGCCGACTGTTTTCCCATCTAATTCTACCCCTCTGTTTTCTTCTCTAAGCCAAAGCCCTTGCTTAACTTCTTTGTCTGCTTTATTAAGATTATTAAATAGAGACAATAACATCCCTAACGCATGTTCACCAACAGCATTTCTGTTTCCTTCAGGTGCAGCAATTAATTCTATTTTTTTTGTTAGAGCGTATTCACAATCTATATTTTCCAGACCAGCCCCTACTCTAGCTATAAATTTAAGTTTTGTTGCTTTTTTTAAAAATGATTTGTCAATAGCGAAACGACTTCGTATGACAATTCCATCATATCTATTTATTTTTTGTTCAATATCGGATTTAGAAGAAGAGTAGTCTTCGTAGTTCTCAAACCCGGCAGATGCTAACTGCTCAATTAAAGAAGGGTGATTGGTGTCTATATGTAGTATTTTCACAAATCTAGTATTGTTCTTTTTTATTGGGGAAGTTTTTACTTTTTACGTCAGAGATATAGTTTTTAAAAGCAGCTGTCATTTCCTCATATAAATCTAAGTATCTTCTTAAAAATCTAGGATTAAATTCGTGTGTCATTCCCAACATATCATGGGTTACTAACACCTGACCATCAACCCCATCTCCAGCGCCAATTCCTATAACCGGGATAGAAATAGAGTCAGCAACTTTTTTTGCTAAAGCAGCTGGCACCTTTTCTAAAACGATTGCAAAACACCCAAGTTTCTCTAGCATTAACGCATCTTCCAATAGTTGTTCTGCCTCCTGATCTTCTTTAGCACGCACAGTGTAGGTACCAAATTTATAAATTGATTGAGGAGTTAAACCTAAATGCCCCATCACAGGAATACCTGCGTTTAATATTCTTTTTATAGATTCTTTTATTTCGCTACCACCCTCTACTTTTATAGAATGCCCTCCGCTTTCTTTCATAATTCTAATAGCAGAACGTAGCGCCTCTTTTGGGTCAGATTGATAAGTTCCAAAAGGTAGATCTACCACCACTAAAGATCTATCAACAGCTCTAACAACAGAACTTGCATGGTATATCATTTCATCCAATGTAATTGGCAAAGTTGTTTCATGGCCTGCCATAACATTAGAGGCAGAGTCCCCAACAAGAATTACATCGATACCTGCACCATCTACAATTTTAGCCATGGTATAGTCATATGCTGTTAACATTGAAATTTTTTCTCCATTAGCTTTCATTTCTACTAATGACCGAGTAGTAATTCTTTTATATTGCTTTTTAGCTACAGACATAATTTTTTAATTAAGGTTTTGTAAAAGTACTAAATATCATAAGATATGTGTACTGCTTAAAAAATAAAGAAAAGCACTTCTTAATAAATTATAAATTTTTTTGCCAACCTTTTTGTCATCCATAGTTCTTTAGCCCTTGAAAAAAATAAAACAATGTATCTTTGATACAAGATTATAATGATAATTTAATCACTTGTTTTGCAAAAATTAGACCCAAATAAATGGATAGATAAATACTCAGACTATCTTTTTAAATACACTCTCGCAAGGGTTAGTGATTATGAACTTTCAAAAGACATTGTTCAAGACACTTTTTTTTCTGCATTAAAATCCGCAAAGAATTTTGAAGGAAAGGCAACCGAAAGAACCTGGCTGGTATCAATTCTTAAAAGAAAGATAATTGACTATTACAGGAAGATTAATTCTAAAAAAGGGAAAGCAGAAGTTAGGATGAATTTCTATAATGAGGGTGATAATGAGGGTGATTGGTTAGAGGAAAGAGTTCCTCAAACGTGGGACAATATGGCCGAAAAGCAGTTGGAAAATAAAGAACTTCAAAATCAAATAAATTCTTGTATAGACAAGCTGCCAGAAAAATATGCAATGGTCTTTAAAATGAGAACGATACAAGAGATAGATACAGAAGTTATATGTAATGAATTAGAAATTACTTCGTCTAATCTATGGGTCATAATTCATAGAGCCAGAACTCAGTTAAGAAGGTGTTTGGAAGATAATTGGTTTAATAAATAAATAATGTTTAAAAAACTAAACATAACATGTAAACAAGCGGTTGCTATTTGTGACAAAAGCCAGTACAAAGAAGCTACCTTTTTTGAAAAAATACAGCTAAATATCCATTTTCTATGCTGTAAAATTTGTACTAAATATTCAAAACAAAATGTATTTTTAACAAAGCTTTGCAGAAATAAATCCAACGATGATAAAAAGAAACAAATTTCACTTTGTATGACCCCAAGCGAAAAAGAGTTTTTAAAAAAGGAGATAGAAAAAAGATACGTAAAAGAATAGTTTAATTTTTTATAAGAGCATGAATTTTCTTCCAGGAAAAATAGATGAATATGTAGTTGATAACTCGCAAAAAGAACCTCAAATACTTCAAGAATTAACCAAAGAGACCTGGCAAAGAGTACTCAATCCTAGAATGTTAAGCGGTGCCTTTCAAGGACGAATCTTATCAATGATTTCTAAGATAATTAACCCGAAAGATATTTTAGAGATAGGAACTTATACAGGATATTCTGCTATCTGTATTGCTGAAGGAATCTCTAATGAAGCAACAATTGACACCATAGACAAAAACGAAGAGCTCGAGGATATTCAAAATAAATATTTTAAAAAATCTGGATTTAGAGATCAAATTAAACAACATATTGGAAACGCAGTAGAGATTATTCCAACGCTTGATAAAAAGTTTGATTTAGTATTTATAGATGCCGATAAATCAAATTATTGCAATTATTTTAACCTAGTAATAGGTAAAATGAAAAAAGGAGGGATTATTTTATCAGACAACGTTTTGTGGAGCGGGAAAGTTGTAGAAAAGTTAGACAAAAAAGACATCGATACGAAAGCGCTCCTAGAGTATAATCGTTTATTAAACTCAGATCCAAGAGTAGAGACTGTTTTGTTGCCAATTAGAGACGGTCTTTCAATTAGTAGAGTTGTATAAAAAGAACGTATCTTGGAAAATCAGCTTGTGATATGTAAATTGTTTACTATTTAGAAGTTTCTCTTAATAGGGCCTGTAATCTTATCTAACCCTTCTTTTGCATCTTTTATTTCTTTTTTAATATCATTTGTTAAGCCAGCGTCTAACCCTTGGTCTTTTGCACTGTCATTTATTTCTTTTTTGATATCATTCGTGGCCTCTTTTACCTGCCTTATTCCTTTGCCCAACCCTCTGGCTATTTCAGGAATTTTATCTGCACCAAAAACCATTACCACTATTAAAACAATGATAAAAATTTCAGGTCCGCCAATAAATAAAAAATTAACATACATAAGACTACAAAGATAGCAAAGATTGAATATAAAAATGGGAATAATTGAAGAACTGTTATTGCGTTTATTTTTTTATCAACATCCGCTTTATTTCGTTTAACTTCATAAGTGCTTCAATAGGTGTTAAGGTGTCTAAATTGGTTGTTAAAATTTCCTCTCTTAAATCTTCCAATAAAGGATCATCTAGTTGAAAAAAACTAAGTTGCATCTCATCTTGCTGCACCTCTTTTAGCGTCTCTTTTACCTCTTCACTTGTTTGATTTTTTTCAAGCTGTTTTAGTATTTTTGAAGCTCTATGAATTACTTGATTAGGCATACCTGCCAATTTAGCGACATGAATTCCAAAACTATGATTGCTTCCTCCAGAAACTAATTTACGCAAGAAAACAATGGTGTCTTTAAGCTCTTTAACAGATACATTAAAGTTTTTTATACGCTCAAAAGTTACGGTCATTTCATTCAATTCATGATAATGCGTGGCAAATAGTGTTTTTGCCCTTGAAGGATGTTCATGAAGATACTCAGCAATAGCCCAAGCAATAGAAATTCCGTCGTACGTAGAGGTTCCTCTTCCAATTTCATCCAACAATACTAAACTTCTGTCGGAAATATTATTAAGAATTGAAGCTGTTTCATTCATTTCTACCATAAAAGTAGATTCTCCCATAGAAATATTATCGCTGGCTCCTACTCTAGTAAATATTTTATCAACTACACCTATTCTTGCATTTTGGGCTGGAACATAACTACCCATTTGTGCCAATAAAACAATTAGTGCTGTTTGTCGAAGAATGGCAGACTTCCCAGACATATTCGGCCCAGTAATCATAATAATTTGTTGTTGGCTTCTGTTTAATACAACATCATTAGCAATGTATTCTTCACCAATTGGTAATTGTTTTTCAATAACTGGATGACGACCGTTTTTAATTTCTATTTCGGTACTTTGGTCTACAATAGGACGAATATAATTATTAGAAATTGCCAACACAGCAAAAGACAACAGACAGTCTATTTGGGCAATTATTTTAGCGTTTTGCTGAATAGGCTCTATAAATTCAATAATTTCTTGAATTAACCTTAAAAACAACTGTCGTTCAAGTTCTTGAATTTTTTCTTCAGCGCCTAAAATTTTAGTTTCGTATTCTTTAAGCTCCTCTGTTATATATCGTTCAGCATTTACAAGAGTTTGTTTTCGAATCCATTCTTCAGGAACTTTATCTCTGTGGGTATTTCTTACCTCAATATAATAACCAAAGACATTGTTAAAAGCTATTTTTAAGCTGGGAATAGCTGTTTTTTTGCTCTCACGAGCCAACATATTGTCTAAATATTCTTTTCCAGAAGTAGAAATAGCTCTTAGCTCATCTAATTCTTCAGAAACCCCATTTGCAATTGCATTTCCTTTATTTATATTAACAGGAGCCTCGTCAAAAAGGGCGGTATCAATTTTTAAAATTACTTCAGCACAATCTAAAATTTCGTTTCCTAATTTATTTACGGAGGTGTTTTTGCTTGTTAAAGCTTCTTTTTTGACGGGTAAAATTGCCTTTAAAGAGTTTTTAAGTAAAACTAACTCCCTAGGAGAGATTTTTCCTGTGGCAACTTTGGAAACTAAACGCTCAATATCACTAATCTGATGTAACTGAAACTTAATGGTTTCGGAGAAACTGTTATTTTCAATAAAGTGCTTAACCAATTCATGCCTGTGTTGAATTTTTTTAACATCTTTTAAAGGAAGCGCTAACCATCTTTTCAACAACCTTCCTCCCATTGGAGAAATTGTTTTATCAATGACATCTAATAATGTTACGGCATTGTGTGATGAAGCGTGATATAATTCTAAATTACGAACAGTAAAACGATCCATCCAGATATATTCATCCTCCGCAATTCTCCTAATATTTTGAATGTGTTTTAGGTTGTTGTGTTGCGTCTCTGATAGGTAATATAATACTGCACCAGCAGCTATAATACCCTCAGGAATTTCTTGCACACCAAAACCACGTAAAGAGTTTACACCAAAATGATTGTGTAAAGAATCAACACTATATTCTTTTTGAAAGACCCAGTCGTCAAGGAAAAAAGTATAAAAACGGTTTTCAAAAAGTTCTTTAAATTTTTTTTTGAATTGTTTTTGAACTAATACTTCAGAAGGATTGAAGTTTTGTAGCAGCTTGTCTATATATTCTTCATTTCCTTGAGCTAACAAATATTCTCCAGTAGAAACATCTAAGAAAGAAACTCCTAGTAGTCGTTTTCCAAAATGTACCGCAGCTAAAAAGTTATTAGACTTTGATTGAAGCACTTCATCATTTAAAGATACTCCTGGGGTTATTAGCTCTGTAACACCACGTTTTACAATGGTTTTGGTCATTTTTGGGTTTTCTAACTGATCACATATTGCAACACGCATCCCAGCTTTTACCAATTTTGGCAAATAAGTGTTTAGAGAATGGTGAGGAAATCCGGCCAAAGCTGTCTCAGAATCGCTTCCAGCGCCTCTTTTGGTAAGAATTATTCCTAATACTCCTGCAGCTTTTTTTGCGTCTTCGCCAAAGGTTTCATAAAAGTCACCAACTCTAAAAAGCAACATAGCATCAGGATATTTAACCTTGATTGCATTGTACTGCTTCATTAGGGGTGTTATCTTTTTGGGCTTAGATTTTGCCAAATTTCAGAATTTTTCAGTTAGTTTTACTGTTGTTTACTACAAGTGTTTAAAGATAGAACTTTTTATGAGAAAACTAAGAAATAACGAACTAGGACGTATCTCAGTATCTGAGTTTAAAAACACCACAAAAACACCAATTATTGTGGTGTTAGATAATATTAGAAGTTTAAACAATATTGGCTCTGTATTTAGAACAAGCGATGCTTTTTTAGTTGAAAAGATATATTTGTGTGGCATAACAGCCACTCCTCCTCATCGAGAAATTCATAAAACAGCACTAGGAGCAACAGAGTCTGTAGATTGGGAGTATAAAGAAGACACATTATCTCTTGTAAGAGCATTAAAATCTGAAGGCATTACAGTAGCTTCAATAGAACAGGTTGAAAATAGCGTGATGCTAGATCATTTTTCTTTTGAATCAAATAAAAAACTTGCTATTGTATTTGGAAACGAGGTGAAGGGAGTTCAACAAGACGTTGTTTCAGAATCAGACTATTGCATTGAAATCCCTCAAAAAGGAACTAAACACTCCTTAAATATCTCTGTGAGTTGTGGTGTGGTACTTTGGGATCTCTCTCAAAAAATTAAGTAGGGTCTATATACCTAGTATTATTTTTGCAATCATAAAATAAATTAAAATTCCAAAAATATCATTACTAGTGGTAATAAATGGGCCTGTAGCAATTGCCGGGTCAATTCCTTGTTTATTTAAAAATAATGGAACAAAAGTGCCTATTAATCCTGCAACAATAACAACCGCTACAAGAGAAACAGAAATAGCTAATGCAGTATTAATATTTCCAACAGATAACCATACAAATAGAAATAAAAAGAGCGCTAAAACAATTCCATTTAGCGTTGCCAATAACATTTCTTTTATTAGTCTACTATTTATACTTCCTTTTACATCATCATTTGCTAATCCTTGTACAATAATAGCTGATGATTGTACACCAACATTACCTGCCATGGCAGCAATTAAAGGGGTAAAAAAGAATAAAATAGCATTTTCGCTAAAGGTGTTTTCAAACATTTGCATGATTAAAAAAGCACCTACTCCACCTAAAAGACCAAGAAATAACCAAGGTAATCTTGCTTTAGTTAACTGAATAATACTGTCATCTGCTTCAACATCTTGAGTTAAACCAGCTGCTAATTGGTAATCCTTATCTGCTTCTTCTTTGATTACATCAACAATATCATCAATGGTAATTCTCCCTAATAAAATACCGTCATTATCAACAACAGGAATGGCCTCTAAATCATATTTTCGCATTTTGTTAGAAACTTCGTCTAAGTTATCATGAACATTTACAAAATCTACATTAGGAATATATACTTCTGAAATAGCTGTTTTTGTAGAAGTTATTAAAAGATCTTTTAAAGAGAGCCTCCCTTTCAGTTTGTCTAAGTCATCAACAACATAAATAGAGTGAACCCTAGTTACTTTTTCTGCCTGCATTCTCATTTCACGAACACATTTAAGAACGCTCCAGTTTTCATTCACTTTCACCAATTCCTTTGCCATTAAACCTCCAGCAGAATCTTCATCATAGGTAAGAAGTTCCTCAATTTCTTTAACCTGCTCTTCATCTTCAATTTGAGACATTACCGCCTCTTGTCTTTCTTCTGAAAGTTCCCCTATAATATCTGCGGCATCATCAGAATCTAACTCTTCAACCTCTTCAGCAATTTCTTTAGCAGAAAGGTTTTGAAGTATTTTTTCCCGAATATCTTCGTCTAACTCCATTAAAACAGCCGAAGTTTTTTCGCTGTCAAGAAGTTTTATAATATAAACTACCTTGTCAAAAGATAATTCGTCTAGAATTTCAGCAACATCAGCATAATGCATTTCTTCAAACAAACCAATTATAGACTTGTTTTTAGAACCCTCTATGTAAGAGGTTAGTTTTTCTAAAAATTCTGTAGTAATCTCAAATGACATCAGTTGTTATTTTATGCGTGAGTTTAATAAACTCGTTTACAGACAATTGTTCAGGTCGCATCGCAAATATAGTATCTTCTTTTAAGGTATCCGAAAGTTTGAAAGACTTTAAACTACTTCTCAACATTTTTCTTCGTTGATTAAAAGCTGTTTTTACGACTCTAAAAAATAACTTTTCATCTACAGGCAGAGAAAAATCTTTTTTTCTAAGAAGTCTTATAACTCCAGAGTCTACTTTTGGCGGAGGATTAAAAACGGATGGTGGAACAGTAAACAAATACTCTACATCATAAAAAGCTTGAGTTAATACAGAAATAATTCCATACACCTTACTTCCTTCTTTTTCTGCAATTCTTTTAGCAACTTCTTTTTGAAACATACCAGATAATTCGGGAATATATTCTCGATTTTCAATGGCTTTAAATATAATTTGAGAAGAGATGTTGTAGGGGTAATTTCCGATAATAGCAACTTGCTTTTTATTAAAAAAAGTTGGGACATCTTGTTTTAAAAAGTCACCTTCAATAATTTTAAATTTAGTATTTGATGTGTCTAGTTTTACATGCTCATTTTTAAAATCATTATTTAAGTATGCAACCGAATCCCTGTCAATTTCTATAACATTAATTTGTGCCTCACTTTCTAATAAATACTTTGTTAAAACACCCATTCCTGGACCAATTTCTAGAACAGTATCATATCCAACCCCCGACAAAGAATTTGCAATATTTTTTGCAGTGTCTTCATCATTTAAGAAGTGTTGCCCTAGGTGTTTTTTTGCTCTTACAGTCATTTCTTTTTTAAAGTAACATTAGAAAGTAATATGAGGCTTACTCCTAGTCCACATAAAAAACCTCCAATTGATTCTTGTGGCTCTTCACCCCAATACAAATACCCTGTAAATCCTCCTGAGATAAGAAGCGAGACACCCGTATAAACAACTATGAGTCTAGAAGATGGTGTTTTTAATTTCATATTTAATTATGTGAGCTAGGTGGGTAAAATTCTTTGACAACTTTTAATTCTGTTCTAAAGGAGATCATTTTGTCTGCAAATTTCTTCATACTTTCATTTCTTAATTTAGGGGCAGTATTGGTATAATAGTCATTTAAATCTTCTTTGCTGTTTGCAGTGTATTGAACAGAATAGGTAACTCCACCCATCTCCTCTTCTACCAAAACCTGTGTTAGTTTTGCAGAAACAAAGGAGCCTGATGCCAATACATCTTCTATGTGTTTATGAATCCACAAAAACCATTCGTTGTGAATGCTTTCGTCTATATTCATTGTAACGTTATAAATATACATAGGTTGTTTTCGGATAAAAAATAATTGAAGAAGAGCTTTTAATTGATATTGTCTCCTCTGATTTCTCTATACTTTTGTCTCGCATCAACTAAATAGATACTCGACGGTTTTTCAAAGATAATTTTTTGATAGTACTCAGAAGCTTTTTCAAAGTCTTTTATGTTGTTTTTATAAATTTCACCTAATAAATAATAGGAGTTGTCTGTTAAAATTCCTTCAGGATCAATAGAAATTATTTTTAACAGATTTGTGACTGCCATTTCGTATTGTTGTTCTGCAACCAAAAGTTTTGCCTGATTAAACAAAGCTTCGTCCTCTATAGATTGCCCTTGATACTGTTTTAAGAGCTTATCATACAGCGAAATAGCCGAAGCATTTTTATTTTGATAAGCCAGCAATTCTGCTTTTGAAAAGTCTTCTAGTCCTGAAGGAATAGAATCTTTAGACTCATTGTCTAAAATTAGTAAGAATAAATCAACCGCATCATTTGCAGTAAGTTGAGTTGTAGCGTTTTTTAAAATTTTTAATTGAGATTTTGCCCATTTAAAATCTCCTTTAAAATAGGAGGTTTGTGCTACTTTAAATCGAGCCTCTTGAGATAAAGGGTGGTTTTTAAGTTTGGTTTGTACTTGAGAAAAATAAATGAGAGCTTCATTAAATTTTCCTACAAAAACAAGCACTTCTCCTAATTTTAATTTTATTCTTGCTTTTTTAAACTTAGAGGAAGAAAAACTTAGCGCTTTTTCTAACACGCTTATTGCTTTTTGGGGAGTATTGTTTTCAAAAGTTAAATAGTCTGCAAATTCTAATTGAATATCTAATGTGTTTCCATTAACCCCATACTCTTTCAGTTTTTCTTCAAACAAAACAAGGTTATTTTTGTCAGCATTTTTTACTGAAATTTTTAAAAGATATAATTCAGCAGTGAGTTTTTCCTCAATAAAAATTGTGTTATCCAACAAGAATAAATAACAATTTCTTGCAGTTTCATAGTCTTGGTTATTAAAGGCTATTTTACCTAACCTAAAAATTGTTTCAACATTTTCTAGACCTCTATTAAAAAGTCCTTTTTCTTGAATGAAAGCTCTGCCATATTGTTTTTGCTTAGTAAAAAGCCAGCTTAACAATTCATTCCAAATATTTTTTGGATTGCTAATCGATTTTTTTAAAATCGATTTTTTTAAAGAAATATTGATTGTGTCATTTGCATTATTACTAATATATCTGCTTATATAACGTTGAATTCCACCGATATAATTTTCATCTTTATCTAATAGCTCCATACAAGAATCAAACATTTTTTGATACGCTCCTTTTTCACCATAAATTTGAGCTATTTGGTACTCAAAACTAGCATCTTTATTAAAGCTCAATGCTTTTGAGTATGCTTTTAAGGCATAATCTAAGAGATTATTTTGCTGGAACATTCTTCCCATAATACCCCCTAAATTGGGGCTTGCCTCAATTGCCTTAATAGCAAAATCATATTCTTCTTTTGCTAATGCAGGTTTTTTCTGCTGATCAAAATTATATCCAATTTCTATTCTTAAGTATTGTTGAGAGGGATTTTTGAGCAGCTTTTTTTGAAGAAGCTCTGATGCTTTTTCATAATTATTTGTCTCTTGGTAACAAGTAATTAAACGTTTTAGGTACCTGGTATTATAAGGATTATTTTTTTCTAGTGATTCATATAGCTGAGTTGCTTTTTCGTACTCTCCTTCACGAAAATAATTCTCTGCCAAATTAAGGTTGTTTTGGCTGGAGATAAAACTAAAAGAAAATAGCGCTATTATGAGTAGAATGTTCTTCATCTCTTTCAAAGATAATCAACTCAAATGTTAAACTTCATTAAATATTTGCTATTTCCGAAGGCCATTCTAAAATTTTGGCATACTTGTTGAAATAATTTTTTAAAATAATAATATTAACCCCGCTAAATTAAAAACAACAATGAAAGATTTAAATAAAAAATACGAAACAGCAAAAACAAACTCAATAGAGTTCATGAGGTCTGGTCAAATAAGTAATTATTTTAAGGCCCTTTTAGAAATGAATAAATACAAGAGATTAATGATGGCTGTAATTGCTAATTAATGACAGAGAATCCAGTGTAAGGTATTAAAACCTCAGGTATTTGAATGCCCTCTTCTGTTTGATAATTCTCAAGAATTCCTGCCAACACCCTCGGCAAAGCAAGTGAACTCCCATTCAAAGTGTGAGCTAATTGATTTTTCCCCTCTTTGTTCTTAAAACGAAGTTTTAGTCTGTTTGCTTGAAAAGTTTCAAAATTTGAAGCGGAACTAATTTCTAACCACCTGTCTTGTGCTGTAGAAAACACTTCAAAATCAAAAGTTAAAGCAGCTGTAAAACCGGTATCCCCTCCACATAAACGCAATATTCGATATGGTAATTTTAATTCTCTAAGTATTCCTTTAATATGTTCTACCATTCCGTCTAGGGCCTTGTAAGAATTATCAGGGTGTTCTATCCTAACAATCTCTACCTTGTCAAATTGATGTAACCTATTTAACCCTCTAACATGAGAACCGTAACTTCCGGCTTCACGTCTAAAGCAAGGGGTATATCCAGTAGATAATATTGGTAAATCACTCTCATTAACAATATTACCACGGAACATATTAGTAATAGGTACTTCTCCCGTAGGAATTAAGTACAAATCATCAATTCCAACATGATACATTTGACCTTCTTTATCGGGCAACTGACCAGTTCCTATTCCAGAAGATTCATTTATTAGATGTGGCACCTGAAACTCTTTATAGCCTGCTTCTGTGTTTTTATCTAGAAAATAGTTAATTAAAGCTCTTTGAAGCTTAGCTCCCTTTCCTTTATAAACTGGAAAACCAGCACCTGTGATCTTAGTTCCTAATTCAAAATCTACAATATCATACTTCTTTACTAGCTCCCAATGAGGTAGTGAACCTTTGTGAAGGTCTGGTATAGCACCTTCTTTAAAAATTTCCTCATTATCTTCCTCAGATTTTCCAGATGCAACACTAGCATGAGGTACGTTTGGTAGTTGGTACAATAAATCTGTTAGCTCTTTTGAAAGCGTATTTAATTGATCAGTTAAAGTTTTTGATTGTTCTTTAAGAAGACTTGTTTTTTCTTTAACAATGGTTGCTTTTTGTGTTTGACCAGATTTAAACAATAGACCAATCTCTTTTGAAAGTGTATTTAGTTCTGCCAGCGTATTGTCTAGCAATACTTGAGTTTTTCTTCTTTTTTCGTCTGCTTTAAGAACAGCATCAATAATAGTGTTGGCATTAGCAAAATTTCTTTTTGCCAATCCATCTAAAACTTTTTTTTGATTGTCTTTGATAAACTGAACCTGTAACATGATTTGAATTATTATAAGTGTTCAAAGATATAGTAAGTGAGTCAATATTACAATGAGTTATGATGGATTGTTTGCTAGAAAGGAAATAGCATTCTCCTTGTCTATTTTTAATTGATCGATTAATTCATAAATAGAAAGAAATTTTTGCTCATTTCTAAGAAAATAAAGTAATTCAATGGTTATTTTTTTACCATATAAGTTTTCGCGAAAATCAAATAAATGAGCCTCAATTGTTTGCTTTTTCCCTTTAACAGTTGGGTTAAACCCAATATTCATCATTCCATTATGTGAGGAGCCGTCAATAATTGCAGTAATTATATAAACCCCTGTTTTTGGTATTAGTTTGTAGGATTCTTCTATGTTAATATTTGCTGTTGGGAAGCCAATTTTAGTGCCAAGTTTTTCACCATCAACTACAATACCATTTAATAAATAACGGTATCCAAGGTACTTGTTTGCGGTTTTTAATTCACCGTTTTTTAATGCTGTTCTAATCTTGGTAGAACTTACAGAAACATCGTCAATGTCTTGGGCAGGAATTTCTTCAACATCAAAACCATACAATAAACTATACTCTTTTAACTGATGAATATTGCCTTCTCTATTTTTACCAAAATGGTGGTCATAACCAATAATTAGTCTTGAGGTATTTAATTTATTAACCAATACATCTCTCACAAAATCAAGAGCCGTTAATCTAGAAAACTCCTTACTAAATGGATGAATGATTAAAAAATCTAACCCCATTTTTTTCAATAAAAAAGATTTCTCGTTAATCGTATTTAACAAGAGAATGCCTTTGTCTTTTTGTAAAACCATTCTTGGATGTGGAAAAAAAGTAAGAAGAACAGATTTTTTACCTTCTTTTTTGGCGGTATCAATTAAATCTTTCAATATTTTTTGATGTCCAACATGTATGCCATCAAATGTACCAATAGTAACAATGGTGCTACTAGATGAACTAAAATTAGAAATAGAATGAATAATTTTCAAAAGAAGAATAATTAAAAGACAAAGTTACAATACATTGTTAGAAAAAATCAATTCAATTTAAAATAAGATTTTGACAAAAAGTTACATCATCACTCATGAATAACTCAAAAATATTACAAAAATATTACAAAAATCAAAAAATATCGTACATTCGTCTTAGTTAATAAACAATTTATATCATGATAAAAAAGACAATATTCTTTGCATTTGTTATGCTTGCTAGCGCAACAATGCTAGCACAGACCACCGTTACAGGATTGGTTAAAGACGCACAAACAGGTGAAACGCTTTTAGGAGCTAATGTTAAGGTTTCTGATAAAGCAATTGGAACAACAACAGACTTTGATGGTAAATTCTCTCTTAAAGTCAATGCTGCTCCTCCTTTCACAATAGAAATTTCTATGCTTGGCTACAAAGCCATGAGTGTTGAAATAACTAAAAACAATCAAGAAGTAATGGTAAGTCTTGAAGAAGATGCTACCTCTCTTGAAGAAATAGTGTTTTCAGCTTCTAGAAGAAGACAGAAAGTGCAAGAAGCACCAGCTTCTGTAAGCATAATTACACCTAAAGACATATTAAATTCAGCAGCAGCGGTTGACCCTGTGATGAATTTAGCAAATATCGCTGGTGTTCAGATGCAACAACAATCTGCAAATACAATTAATATTGAAATGCGTGCCGGTTCTGGTGTATTTGGAACTTCTACATTTCCAATATTAGATTACCGTTATTTAGTAACACCTTCTGCAGGAACTTTTTACAGCAATCAAACAGGAATGTCTAATATAGATATTCAAAGAGTAGAAGTTGTAAGAGGTGCAGCTTCAGCCTTATACGGTCCTGGAGTAACTTCAGGTGTTGTTCACTTTATGTCTAAAAGCCCTATAGATTACCCAGGTACTACAGTGGAAATGCTAGGAGGTACATTAAGCACAACAGGGATGACTGTTCGACATGCTTTTAAAAACGATAACGATAAATTTGGATTTAAAGTTAACGTAAGATATCAAAGAGGTAAAGACTTTGAGTTAGACCCAGTTGAAGATGCTGAATTTATTTCTAGCCTACAAACCACTGTTTCTCAACCAGCGATTGTAAACGGTAGAGTAGATCCTACGCAACCTGGAGAACAGCTTCTATCTCTTTCAGATTTAGATGATAACGGAGATGGTAACCCATTAGCTACAGAGTACAAAAATTATTCAGCAAACGTACACTTAGAATTTAGACCTACAGACGAAACGACTGCTTTTCTTTCGGCGGGATTTGCAAATGGTGGTGGAGTATTTTTTAATTCACAAGGAGCTGGATATCAACAAGGAAATGATTACTGGGTTCAAGGTAGAGTTCAATCAGGAGGACTATTTGCACAAGTATATTACAATTATAATGATGGTGGAGATGAAGAAAATCCTACATTTTTATACCAAACAGGTTTAAGGCAAGTAGCCGAAAGAAATTCTTTAGAGGCTCAGCTTCAATACAATTTTGATGTTCCAAAATTTTTAAATACTAATTTTACAATAGGTACTGATTACAGAAATTCTAAATCTATGACTGCTAATACACTGTATGGTATTAATGAAGATAGAGATGATTACATTATTACAGGAGCTTACCTTCAAGGTACCTCTAAAATTAGTGATAAGTTAGATATTACTTATGCAGGAAGATATGACAAGTTTAATTTTATTGATGAAGGAGCTTTTGCACCTAGAGTTGCTGTAGTATACAAAGCAAACGAAAACCATACGTTTAGAGCGTCATTTAATAAAGCAAACACAGGTCCTTCTGCCTTACAACAAAATATAGATTTTCCAGTGTCTGTTTTAGCACCTGGAATAGCAGATGTTTGGTTATCGGGTCAATATGCGCCTCAGGTGTTTCCAGATAACCCAACAATAGATCTATCGGTGCCAGGATTACCTGACCTTCCTTATGGAACGACTCAATTTCCTTTATCATATGCTTACGGTGCCGTTGCCGCACCTGTATTAGATGCAATATTTAGTGGCTTAGCAACAAATCCTTTATTACCAGTAATTCAAAATTTCTTCAACGGGTACGTACCTTCAGGAGGAACAGGACAGTTAGTTGGATATAATTTATTTAACGGAGAGCCAATGAATGAACTAACAGGTACTGGACGATCTGCAGTAGAAACTTTAAATTCTTTTGAAATAGGATATAAAGGACTAATTGCAAATAAATTATCTGTAGCGTTAGATGTATACACTTATGAAAGAAAAGGATTTACACAATTTACAGCTATTGGACCAACATATAACTTGGTAGGAGCAAATATTGCAGATGACTTAGGGGCTCAAGTAGCGGCTGATTTTGCCGCGGACGCTGGAGTAATAGGTGCAGTAACGGGTTTCGTTCAAGGACAGTATACTGCAGCAGGAATTCCACAAGCTATATGGGCCACAGGAGCACCAGCAGATGCTCTTTTCCCAGGATCTCCTGCAATAGCACCTATTGGCGCAGTAATTGGAGGAACTATTAATGCTGCTGCCGGACAAATTGGAGGTGGATTCACTCAAGGAGGAGCTGGTTTTGAAGCAGCAGTATCGCCATTATTTCCAATATTTGGTACTGTAGAAACAACAGCTGTTCCTCAAGGTGATGGCTTAATGCACATTCCTGCAGGATATCGTCGTTTTGATGGTGCTACAAGAAGTCACATAGGTGCAGATTTAGCGATGGAATATTTCTTAAATGATGATGTTACCCTTTGGTTTAATACTTCTTGGTTAAGTCAGAATGAATGGATTCCTGGAGAATCCAATGATGACGGTCTTCCATTTTCTTCTTACTTAAATGCTCCTAAATTCAAATACAGAGCAGGTGTTCAGTATTCAAAAGAGAAAGTAAGAGGTTCAGTTGCTTTTCAGCATGACGATTCTTTTTATTCTAACCAAGGATTCTTCTCTGGTGAAGTACAAGAGAAAAATTTATTTGATGTGAATATAGGGTACAACGTTTCTGATAATCTAAAATTAGATTTATCTGCAACTAATGTTTTAGATCAGAAGTATAGAGCATTCCCAAGTATGCCTGTAATTGGTCGTAGAACTGTACTTAAATTAACGTTTGATTATTAATATAATCTAATAAGATATTTTAAATAAAAAAGGCAACCAAACGGTTGCCTTTTTTATTGAACTAAATTCAGCAAGAAGTTTATAAAAGGGCTTAGTTTTTTTGGTGGGTTATCATCATCAAAACCATCACTTTTATAAGTTTTTCCATTCCAAATTATTTCTAAGGTTGTATGCATAGCTCCATCATATTGAAATTTATTTGAAGGAGCTTTAAGTGTATGTAGTGTTTCTGGATAAACTTTTTTAAGCAACTTATTTAAAGAGTTTTTAACCTCTTTAGAAATAATTAAAGAAAGAGTTTCATTATTATTTTGAAAATATTTTAGCGTATCTCCTTGTAGTAGAATTTGTGTTGAATATCCTCGAGTTATCGATTTGTATTGTATTTTCTGAAAACGATCTATATGCTTTGAAGAAGAACAACTAAAGAACAAGAAACAGTTTGCAAAAATTAGAAGAGTTATTTTTTTCATAGGACTATTTTTATAAAGATAATAAAAACAGTAATTTTATTGAAAAGGCCTGTTTAGCTTAACATTAAGATTGCTCTTTTTAGGCCTTTGACAAAAACATCGATTTCTTCTTTCGTATTATAAAATGCAAAAGAAGCTCTTATGGTACCTGGTATTTTATAAAAATCCATGATTGGCTGAGCACAATGATGTCCAGTTCTAACGGCTATTCCTAATTTATCAAGAATAGACCCAATATCATATGGATGAATAGTACCTACATTGAAAGAAATAACAGAAGTTTTCTTTGAGGTGCCATAAATTTTGAGCTCATTAATTTTTAATAACTCTTGAGTTCCGTATTCAAGGAGCTCTTGTTCATGCTTATTAATGGCGTCAAAGCCGATTGAATTCATATAATCGATGGCCACACCAAAAGCAATACCCCCACAAATATTTGGGGTTCCTGCCTCAAATTTATGAGGCAACCCCGCGTAAGTAGTTTTTTTAAAAGTAACTGTTTCAATCATTTCACCACCACCTTGGTAGGGAGGGAGCTTTTCTAGCCATTCCTTTTTACCATATAAAAGTCCTACACCAGTAGGGCCGCAAATTTTATGAGCAGAGGTTACATAAAAGTCTACATCTAGTTTTTGAAAGTCTACTATCATATGAGGTGTAGATTGCGCCCCGTCAATTAAAACAGCCGCCCCTACTTGATGTGCTTTTTCAATAATTTCCTCTATAGGGTTTATGGTGCCTAGTGCATTTGAAATATGATTGCAAAAAACTAATTTTGTGTTATCTGAAAGTAACTCATCATATGAACTCATCATTAGAGCTCCATCCTCATTCATGGGAATAACATTTAATTTAGCACCTGTTTTTTCACACAACATTTGCCAAGGAACAATGTTCGAGTGGTGTTCTAAAGCAGAAACAATAACCTCATCTCCTTTTTTAAGCAGATTAGAGAAGCCTGAAGCAATTATATTAATTCCATGCGTAGTTCCTGAGGTAAAAATCATTTCGTAAGCATATTTTGCATTAAAATGAGTTTTTAGTGTTTCTCTAGCTTGTTCATACTTGTCTGTTGCTTCTTGACTTAACGTATGAACACCTCTATGAATGTTTGCATTGTAATTCATGTAGTAATCAACAATTGCGTCAATCACAATTTTTGGAGTTTGTGAAGTTGCGGCATTGTCAAAATAAATCAAAGGTTTTCCATTGACCACCCTTTGTAATATTGGAAAATCTGCTCGAATTTTTTCTATTGGAAACATTCTATTGATTTTGAGAGACAAAGGTAGGGTATCAAAGATAAATCTTTTAATAAACCTGTTATTTTATTCTTATTTTTGTGATTGCCCAACTCTTTTTCCATGAAAATAATCAAAAAGATTCTACTGCTTTTATCGGTAATATTGTTACTTATAATAATAATAAATTACCCTAAACTTAATATTATTTCAGGGTATGCAGCAAAAAGCACCAGTTCTTCAATTTTTGTTGCAAACAGATCAGTAGCCTTAACCAACGCTACAGATAATAATTTTTCACCTATAAATTTGGCAAACACCACTGTTAGCCGTGAAAATAATTTTGCATTAGCATCTACACTAGGCATGTTGCCAAGAAAAGCAGTTTACAGAAACGGTTTAGGTAGTGTATTAATTACAAAAGGATATGATGCGAACAAGAAAGAGTTAATTCCAAAACGCTCCATTATAAATTCCTCACTAACCTATCCTTTTGGTGACAAATCTCAAAAAGACACCCTATTTAACACTATAAATTATGAAAAATTAGACTTAGCAGTTTCTTCAATTTTTGAAAATTCATATCAAACAAGGGCGGTTCTAGTGTTGTATAAAAACCAACTAATTGCAGAGAGGTACGGTATGGGTTTCACGAAAGATTCTAGAATACTTGGATGGTCTATGACAAAAAGTATTTTAAGTACTGTTTATGGAATTATGCAGCACCAGGGAAAGTTATCAGTTCAGGACAGAGCACCAATTTTAGAATGGGAAAATGATGACCGAAAAGAAATAACTCTTCATAATTTGTTGCAAATGAATAGTGGATTAGCCTGGGATGAAAACTATGATAAGATATCAGACGTTACAAAAATGTTGTTTTTAGAGGATGACATGACTAAGATGCAACAAAAACAACAGTTAATAGACTCACCTAATTCTTCATGGAATTATTCTTCTGGCACCTCAAATTTGTTGTCAGGAATTTTAAGACAAAAACTAGGAAACCAACAAGAATATTTAGACTACTGGTATCGAGAATTAATAGATAAAATAGGCATGAATTCTATGATTATTGAGACCGATGTAAAAGGTCATTATGTAGCGTCCTCATATGCTTGGGCTACACCAAGAGATTGGGCAAAATTTGGATTGTTATACTTACACAAAGGGAATTGGAATGGAACTCAAATTTTCTCCCCTGAATGGGTAGATTATATTACAAAACCAACACCCACCTCAAATAATAGCTATGGGGCTCATTTTTGGTTAAATACCGGGAAAAAAATGAAAGACGTTCCGTCCAATATGTTTTATGCAGACGGATATCAAGGGCAACGAGTATATATACTTCCGGATCAGGAGATGGTAGTTGTTCGTTT
>ERZ807291.3862-NODE-3862-length-20584-cov-7.775196_pt1 | contig 20584 bp, 22 predicted proteins | sample MGYA00521257_ERZ807291 | MGnify/ENA primary metagenome ERZ807291 (study PRJEB31413, sample SAMN03169783) | marine metagenome | biome: Marine; feature: Water; material: Subsurface seawater | place: North Sea | collected 2011-04-28 | depth 1 m m ... | reverse complement strand
CAGGAGGTAAGAGTGAATATTGTAGACCATCAAGAAGAGTGTCTTCAAAGACACCGGTTACCAAAAAAGAAATGTCAAAGAAGACATTAAAGAAAAAACAATCTGAAAAAGCAAGGATAGGAAAACAAGGAGCCGGAGGTAGAAAAGTTAAATCTGTTAGAAGAAGAAAATAATATATGGCAGTTAGCAAAAAAAATATGAAGTGTAACTCGGTCAGACCGAGTACAAGACCGGGCAAGAAGAAAATGGTAAAAGCCTGTGAAGGTGGAAAAGAAAAACTAATTCATTTTGGTGCAAAAGGTTATGGTCATAATTATTCTGCTAAAGCGAGAAAATCTTTTAAAGCAAGACATAAATGTGGAACTGCTAAATCTAAGTTGACGGCAAGGTATTGGTCCTGTAAAAAACTATGGGCAGGTAAGGGGGGAAGCACTAAGTCTTCACCAAAAAATAGACAAGGAAAATATTAGTATATTTGTAAAATAAAATAAACGATTATGGCACAAGGATATAATTCAAGACTCGATGAGTCAATGGGAGCAAGAAACGGAAAGAAGTCTCAGTCATACAAGTCTCGTAGAAACGAGTCAAAAGGTATGGAAAAAGCAATGGGTAAAAAAGCATACTCAGGAAACAAGTCTTCAGCACAAGGATGCTATCACAATATGAATTTGAAATTCGTTAAACACAACTTCTAATGGGAAAACTATTTGTAAAGATGGGGTTGTGGATGCAATCCGTTTGGTGTAAGTTCCAATGTAAATGGAATTGGCTTGTATCTAAGTTAATGTTTAATGTAGATTCTTGTCCTAACAAATTGTGTACTTGTAAAAAATAAATCAAAATGAAATCAAAAGGACTCGGAGATACTGTAGAAAAAATAACAACCGCCACAGGCATTAAACAAATTGTTGAAGCCGGAGCCAAAGTTTTAAAAAGAGACTGCGGATGTGGTAAAAGGAAAAAAATGTTAAACGACAAGTTTCCTTATAAAAAATAATAAGATATGGCAACAAACAAAATACAAGGATATCAAGCACTTAACATTGTTCCTTCAGATAATGCTAACGTACCTTACACCGTAATTAGACTTCGTGGACAAAGCGAGTCGATAACCACAAACCAATTGATTGGTGAGTCCGGTGCGGAGTTTATTAAGAATGGAGTAAAAGCAGGTGACATTGTAGTAAACACAAGTACCAATGTATCTGCAACGGTAACCGCAGTAATTAGTTCTGTAGTGTTACAGTTAAATGCTGACATTTTTACTATTGTTGGAGGTAGTGAAAGATATACTATATATGCAGCAAGTGCAGTTGACAACTATCAAGATGCAAATAACGGATGTGTTTTATACATTGGCAGTGGTGGTGCAGGTAAAGACTTAAACATAACTCCATTAGCAAATCAGTTACCTGTAATTTTCAAGAATGTAAAAGAAGGCTTCTTTCCTGTTCAGGTAAAGAAAGTTTGGAAGACATATACAACTTGTTCAGATATTATAGCACTTTGGTAAAATGGAAAAATTAACAATTGGAATAACGATTAGTATATGAAAAATTATTGGGTATATACTACCACTTGGGGAAACATCGTATTTAATTACAAACTAAATAATAATGAGTAATTGGATGGGAGATATAAAGATGTACCTTCTTAATATAGGTACTTTTGCGATTTCGATGTCGCATATAGATATGATTTTAAAAATCACTCTGCTTGTTTTATCAGTAGGATATACTGCTCAGCGTTGGTACTTGTTAGATAAGGAACGTAGAGAAAAAAATAACAATGAAAATTGAAAAACTCATAGTACATTGTTCAGCCACACGAGAAGGTCAACATATAACTATTGACACCATAAGAGATTGGCACGTTAACGGCAGAGGTTGGAAGGATGTCGGCTATCATTATATTATTTATCTTGATGGCACAATTAAAAAAGGAAGAGAAGATAATGTTCCCGGTGCTCATTGTAGACAATACAATAGAAGCAGTTTGGGAATTTGTTATATTGGGGGTGTTGAGTCCGATGGAAAGACACCTAAGGATACAAGGACTTGTGAGCAAGAAGAAAGTTTAGAAAGTTTACTTATGACTTTAAAGGCAATTCACACCGATAGTGTTGTTCACGGTCATAGAGATTTCGCAAATAAAGCTTGTCCAAGTTTTGATGCAACGGAAGAGTATAAATATATAAGCGAAATAGAGTATGAAAAAAATAATGGAATGGTTCGGGGGGAGTGTAGTTAAAGACTTACTCGGAGGACTTGATAATCTCTTTACTTCTAAAGAGGAAAAAATAAAAGCACAAAATGTTATAAAGCAAATTCTAATTCAAAAAGAATTAGAGTTGCAAAAAATGCAAACTGAAATCATAGTTACAGAAGCAAAAGGTAATTGGCTACAAAGAAGTTGGAGACCAATACTAATGTTAGCTTTTGGTTTTATAGTAATCTATGTAAAGTTTATTGCACCATTATTTGATTTAAGAATTCCTGAGTTAGAAAATGAATTTTGGAATTTGTTGCAGTTAGGTATAGGTGGTTATGTTATAGGTAGGACAGGAGAGAAAATGATGAAGTCCTATTCTGATTCCAAAAAATAAACCATCAAATAATTTCAGTACCTTTGTATAATAATAAAAACTGCAAATATAAATGTCAAGAATTCGCTTATATCCAATTGATGAGAACGTAGTCGGTGGTGACAAAATGATTGGAACTAATGTTAACAATGGAAGAACTAAAAACTTCTCGGTTAACAAGATGGTTCAATATATCAATGAGTCATCTGCGATTGACACTCAAACATTGAGATATAAGTTTCAATTCTTAGAGACGGGAGATACATTAGAACCCGGAACATTATCTTTCAATCCACAACAAGGAAAGGTGGTTGACTTTATAAATGTATCAAACATAGTTTTAAGCGAAACAAGTTTAAGATATGTTAGTCAAGGTACACCAACAGATGTTTCAACTTTTTATTCAGCAATTATAGGCTCTCAAGTATTGATATCAGACACAACAGATATTTCTAAGTTTGGTGTTTTTGATTGGGATAGTAGTATCGTTAGTGGTAATCCTGATTTTTATAATATAGGATTAACCCTAATTTCAGGACAAGGTGCTTTAGAAAAGGATAAAGAATATTTCATATCTTTGTTGTCGTGGAACCCATCGGGTGCAGGGGGAGATAAAACATTTGTGTTTTCACAAGGAGTTCCTTTATATCAATGGGATATTACACACGATTTAAATAAGTTTCCTTCAGTAAGTGTTGTTAATTCATTTAATGAAGAAGTATTTGGTAAAGTAGATTATATAAACAAAAATAGAGTAACGGTAACTTTCGCAGCACCCTTTTCAGGTCAAGCGTACTGCAACTAAAAAACAAAAACAATAAAATTATGGCAATAAAATTTTTAGATGCAATTGACTTAACAGGATTAGAAATCCAAAATGTCATTGCACAGAACAATCCGGGTAACCCTGCGAGTTCATTAGGTGAAGGGCAATTTTTCTTTGATTCAACTGCAAAGACATTAAAGTATTATAATGGTACAGGATGGGTAGAACTTGATGGTCAAGGTGGAGTAACAGGTATTACTGCAGGTCCCGGACTTGTAGCTTCTTCCTCAACAGGAGCAGTTACAATTGGTCCTGATTATTCAACTGTCCAAAACATTATTCTTTCAGCCACAAACTTAGTAAACACTGCTGTTCCTTTAGAGGCTCACATTATTTATTCGGATACAAAGAATGTTGTTAATTATGCAGCAGTAAAAGATTTACCTTTTACTTCTAACACGGGTACAGTTACAGGAGTATCAGGAACGGCTCCAATAGTTTCAAGTGGAGGTACTTCACCGGCTATTAGTATTAATGACTTTACAGGTGCAAACGGAACAACTGCAGGAACTAAAGGTGCAGTACCTGCACCGGCAGCAGCAGACAATGTAAAGTATTTAAAGGGAGATGGAACTTGGGCAACTATTCCTGCAGGATTCGCAGGATTTGATATTACAGATGGATTAACTTCATTCTCGGTAGCTTCAGGTCAGACCGTAGGTTTTAGTTCTAAAACCTTAACTATTGACACTTCTACTCCTCTTGCAGTTAGTATAGAGTTACCGGCAACAGGAATTACTGCAGGTGCTTATACCTCAGCAGATATTACTGTAGATGCTGAAGGTAGAATAATCAAGGTTAATGATGGTGGTGCAGGAACAATGAGTTCATTCACACTAACATCAGATAGTGGTTCACCCCAAACAATAACTGACGGGGAGACGCTTACTATTAGTGGTGGTACTGCATTGTCAGGTGTGGTTGGTATTACAGATAAAGTAACTATTAATCACGATGCTTTTGGAACTGCAGGAACATATGCATATCCTTCTCAAGTAGTAACAAACGCAACCGGTCACATTACCTCTATTACTGCAGGTAGTGCTCCGGGAACAATGAGTTCGTTTACTATTGAAGCTGACTCAGGAAATGCTGAAACAATTAGCAATGGTAACTCAATAAACTTTGCCGGTGGTGAAGGTATTGTTACTGATGTAGCAGCTACAGACCAAATAAATATTGTACTTGACCTTGCGGAACTTCCTGTAAGAAGTGCAACGATAGACCCTAAGACTGATTACTTAATTGGATTGTTTGATAAAGGTGCAGACCAAAACAAAACATTCATTAATGATTTAACATTAAGTATGTTCTCAGCACCAACTGCTGACTTAAGCATTGCTTCTAACAAACTTACTAATGTTACAGACCCAACTGCTGCTCAGGATGCAGCTACTAAAAACTATGTAGACACTACATTTGCAGGTTCAGGTGCATTGATTTACCAAGGTGGATATGCTGCTGATACGGCAGCACCAACAGGAACTTCAGTTAAGAAAGGATTTACTTATGCAGTAACCAAATCCGGTACAGGTGTACCTGCAAACTTTTGGAGTCCTGCATTAGAGGTTGGTGATTTAATTATTGCTAATCAAGATAATCCTACAAGTGCATCAGATTGGACAGAGATTAACAAAAACATTGATGTTGCAACTGCAACGGTTCAAGGTATTGCTAACTTCCCAACTGCAGGTGGATTAAGTGTAACTGCAGGTGCAGTAAGCTTACCAAACAAAGTAACTGCAGGTAGTGCAGGTACTGCTTCTAAGTCTGCTGCAATAACAGTTGATGCTAAGGGTAGAGTAACTGCTTTATCAGATGCGGATATTTCTATATCAGCAAGTCAAGTTCAAAACTTCTGTGCAGAAGTTGAAGCTTGTCAAAGTAAAAGAGAATATGTTGAGACAGTTGGTGGTAGTGATACATTTGTTATTAGTCACAAACTTGCCTCACAAAATGTAATGGTTCAGGTTTATTCAAATACTTCACCTTTTGATACTGTTCACGTTACAGTAGAAAGAACTGATGTTAATACCGTAACAGTAAGAACCGCTAAAGTACAAGCTGCAAATGCACTTGTTGTGATGGTTCAAAAAATAGGCTAAAAATAAATGGCATATATAAAGTTTAAGGAACCCATTGACGTTGCCGATGACCTTAAGGTTAACGGTACATCTTTGGGGTCCAATGCTTTTACGAGCACAACAATTCCAACAAACAATAATCAGTTAACTAACGGGAGGGGTTATATTACTCTTGCTCAAGTTCCCTCTATCCCTACTGTATACAATTCAAAGATTACTTTGAGTGCAGGAGATGGCTTGTCAAGTGGCGGAGATTTCACATTAAACCAATCTTCAGCAGAAACTGTTACATTTAATGTTGACAGTACAGTCGTAAGAACAACAGGAGCACAAACGATTGGAAGTGGAACTAAAACTTTCACCGATGATGTTTACTTTAATGATTCTTGTTTTCAACCCTATCATAGTGTAGCAAGTAATGCTTACTATTATGATAGCTATTCAGGTAATAATAATTTAAGATGGTTTGTACAAGGTGCTAAGTCAGACATTATTAGATACCAACCATATTCTAATACGGAATATTGGAATGGCTCATCTTGGGTTGCTTGGAATAATACCACTATGTTTAATAACATATTGGATGGTCAGAAGTCTACAAGTTCGGGTGGGTCTATTACCAACACTACAAAGAAATTTAGGTTTGAAGTAACTGCTTCAACGGGGTGGCCTACAACGGCTATATTATGGATTGAAACATCGTGGACAGGATTTACTTATCCGGGATTAACTGTAGAGATAGAAGAGTACGATTACGCTACCGGAAGGTGGGATGTTAATGCAGGAGCAACATCAGACTTTGAAAGGTCAAATGGATTTACAAATTGGGGATTAAATGCTCACGTTATAAATTCTATTCATACAGGAGATAACAGAACAAGGTTTACTTTAACTTGGGGTGCAATACCTACAACAGGAAATTATACAACAGTTCCTCTATTAAATATTATGCTAACGTCTAACTTTTCAGGAGTTGACAATGCACAGGTCCCATTTACTGTTAATTATAATAAAGACCTTACAACAACAGGTGGAATGTATGCAGCAGGAGGTAATTCAAATGAATGGAACTCTGCTTATGATAATACAATAAATAAACTTGCAGTAACAGGAAATACAACTAAAACATTAACTGCTACTCAAGTAGATGGAGGTACATTAACTGCATCTTGGACAGACAACTCAGCTTCAGTAAGCGATAAAAAAATTACATTATCTGCAGGTTCAGGTATGAGTGGTGGGGGAGACTTTACACTAAACCAAACTACAGATGAAACAATCACACTAACAAATAACGACAAAGGCTCTTCTCAGGCAATATTTAAAAATGTTACTGATGGTGTGGGCACTATTAAAGCATCATCAAATAGCGACACTTTAACTTTTGTTGGTTGTAAAGGAACAAATGTAACTGTTAACCAAGAAGCAAGACAAGTTGAGTTTTGTGTTGATAGACAAACATTATCCGTATCAGGTCAAACACTTACCATTAGTGATGGTAATTCTGTAACAATGCCAACCAATACAGGACCGGAGGGTCCCAAAGGAGATACGGGAGCAGACGGTGCAAAAGGAGATACGGGTAGTCGAGGACCAATAGGCTTGACAGGACCGGAGGGTCCTCAAGGACCTAAAGGAGATACAGGTGACCAAGGTGTTAAAGGTGATACCGGAAGCCAAGGTCCAATAGGTTTAACAGGTCCACAAGGACCGGAAGGACCACAGGGTGACATTGGTAAGACCGGTGACACAGGTGCTAAAGGTGATACAGGTGCACGGGGTCCAATAGGTTTAACAGGACCTGAAGGTCCACAAGGACCAAAGGGTGATACAGGAGACCAAGGGGTAAAAGGAGACACAGGTGCTCAAGGACCGATAGGATTAACCGGACCTGCAGGAGCAGACGGAAAGAATGGTGCACAAGGACCTGAAGGTCCACAAGGACCAAAGGGTGATACAGGTGCAGCAGGAGCAAGAGGTCCTATTGGACTAACAGGACCCGAAGGTCCTAAAGGAGATACAGGAGATACAGGACCGGCAGGTGCTAAGGGTAGTACCGGAGCAGTTGGACCTGAAGGACCTGAAGGACCGGCAGGTGCTAAGGGTAGTACCGGAGCAAAAGGAGATACGGGAGCAGTTGGACCGGCAGGACCAAAAGGTAGCACCGGAAGTGTAGGACCGGAAGGACCTGAAGGACCGGAAGGACCTGAAGGACCTAAAGGAAGCACAGGGTTAACGGGACCGCAAGGTCCGCAAGGTCCGGCAGGAGCAAAAGGAAGTACAGGCTCAATAGGACCGCAAGGTCCGGCAGGAGCAGATGGTAAAAATGGAGCAACAGGACCGGAAGGTCCGGAAGGTCCGGCAGGAGCAAAAGGAAATACAGGTAGTACAGGACCGCAAGGACCTATTGGATTGACAGGTCCGCAAGGTCCGGCAGGAGCAAAGGGGACAACAGGAAGTACAGGACCTCAAGGTCCTAAGGGAGATACCGGTAGTACAGGACCCCAAGGTCCACAGGGTGCAACCGGCTCAAAAGGTGCAACAGGAGCAACAGGACCTCAAGGTCCCGAAGGACCTGCAGGAGCAGATGGTGGTGGTGTTATCTTCCTTAACGGTACAGAAACAAAAATTGTTAGACAAGATTTTTATACAGAAGGTAAGACTACATACTTGCAAATAACTTTTGACGATGGAAGTACAACTTGTATATTGTTAACTCGATGTGAGTTTTAATTGCAACAGAAAATTTCATATCTTTGTAACTAATAATTAATTTAATATAAATCAAATGGCAAAAAGTAAAAAATTGACAGAACAAGAACTTACACAAGTTCAATCAATGCTAAACGCATTTAATCAATTAAAGATGCAACTTGGAGATGCAGAACTACAAAAAGTAGCACTCGTTAAAAAGATTGACACTTTAAAATCTGATTACGCAGCAGTAGAATTAGAACTATCTAAAAAGTATGGTGAAGATTCTCAAATTGATGTTCAAACAGGAGAAGTAAAAAAGAAAGAAGAACTAACTAAAGTAGAATAATGGCAAGAATAAGTACATATGCAATAGATGGCATCCCAACAATTCACGATAAAGTAATTGGTACAAACGTTGATGATGCTGATGTTACAATGAATTATACCATTGGAGACATTATTGCATTAGTACCGGGAGGCTCAGCTTCCGTTCAGTCATTAAATACTCTTACGGGTGAATTAAACTTAATTGGAGCCGGAGGCATTAGTATTAGTGCTTCCGGAACTGACATTACTATTACAGGCAGTAGCAGTAGTGGTATTCAATCTATTGATGGAGCAACCGGACCTGATATTGATTTAGCAGGTAAGGGAGGTATTACAATAACTGCAGTAGGGAACTTAATTAACATAGATGGTTCAGGTGTCTCAGGAGGCAATCCGGGAGCACCTACCCTTGGAGTTCAATATAATGATGGTAGTAACTTTGCTGCAGGTGATTTTTTCACAGTAGATTTAAAAGGATACGCAAACCCTGCAGTTAACATAGGTCAAGATGGAGTCCTAAAAGGTCAGTTAAATATATTTGCAGGAAGTGGTGAAGGCTCGTTTTTTGGAGAAACAAGATATTATGATGCAATTGGTTCGGGTCAATATGCTTCTTGGGCATCTCCGGGTCAAATATTAAAACAAAGCTATGCAGTTGCTCTACCGGAAAACGAACCGGCAACAGGTCAAGTATTAGTTATTGATAAAGTTGCAACCCCAACATCTCCTTTCACATCTCTATGGTCTACCGTAGGTGGTAGTGGTGCTGATGAGAAATTTAAATATGATGCAGCAGATACTCAGTCGGGATATTTTAGTGATAAAGTAATCGTAGGTGGAGGTCTATCAGGTTCAGTTAATACAGATGTAAATGGTGTTAAAACATTAACCATAAGTGCTCAAACATCTCCTACAGTTAATAGTATTAAAGTAGGAAACGATACTGAAGCAGGACTCTTTGAGTTTACAGGTTCAGGTGTTACTATGAACAACTCAAGTAGTCCAACTGTAATTAATTTTGATTCAGGAATTACAGGGGTTATAGGACCGAATGCATCTGTTGTAGGAGATATAACACTTAACGGTGCTTTAGTTTCTCAAACCGGAAATACATTTTCATTTGATTTACCAAAGAGTGGTATTGTAACAAGTGTTACGGCAACTGCACCTATTAAGAGTAGCGGTGGAACAACACCGGATATTAGTATGAGTGCAGCTTCGGCAACAGATGATGGGTATTTATCATCAGGAGACTTTGCTACTTTTAATAGTAAACAAGATGCCTTAGTTAGTGGCACAAATATTAAGACCGTTAATGGAAACAGTCTTCTTGGTAGTGGAAATTTAGCTATTACTGCTACTGCAACACCGGGTGGTGCACCATCTAATGTTCAATTCCATAATGCAAACGGATTATTAGATGGCGATACACAATTTACTTATAACTTAGATTCAGTTAATAAAATTGCTACGGTTAAAATAGGTTATGAAGTTTCTCCATCTGAAACTTATGGAGTATTAAGGCTTGACGGAAACAGTATTAGCGAAGGTGGTAGAGTTGAATTTAGAACAGGAGGAAGTAAATCAGGTGTTCCACAAACAGTTACTGTTAAAGCACCGGATGCAGGTGTTGACCAAGTGATTTCATTACCTGAAACTTTACCAACTCTACAATCTCAAGTATTAGCAGTTAAAAGCATAAATGGTTCAGAGGTTCAAACACAATGGGAAGTTTCTTCAGGAGGTGGAGGAGTAACCTCAATAGTTGCAGGAACAAACGTAAGTATTAGTCCTGCTTCAGGTTTAGGTGATGTTACAGTTAACAGTACACCTTTTCAGATGAATAAGGTTATTGAAGATGCAGAAAGTGCTACTCAAGCAATTAGTCCCGGTTCAGCAACTCAGATACTTTTTGGTAAAGGACAAACAACTCCTGAAGTAATTATTTCTCCCTCAGGTGATGTTACATTTAATCTTCCCGGAAAGTACATTATTAATATAGGTGTTAATGTTGCTAATCAAGATATTACAACTCAATATGCTGCATTTACTGCAACAATAAGTGGTGTTCCTTATTTACAAACTTGGATTCAACAAGTATCTGATACAGTAGCTTCAGGTTGGGAAGTTAGTTTTCCTTTAGAAACTACAGTTGATAATGTTAGAATGCAGTTACTCGCAACAATGTCTAATCTTCAAGGAAGTGCACAAGCAGTAACAACAGGTGTGGGAACTATGCCTAATGCACCAAGTTCGTGGATTGCTATTCATAAATTAGCGTAATGGATATTAGAAAAATTTCTATAGGACCTGATTATAAGTCAGGAGCAATGCATTATATTGTAGGTCAAGCAGTGTTAAATGGTAATTATACAATTCATTTAATTAAGTTTGTAGAAGAGTCTGATAGTATTTTAATATACATTCAGAATAATGATGAAATATTATTATGGAAAGAGTTCACATCTATGATGCCTGTCTCTATTGAGTACAATATAAATTTTCTGTAATGACAGATAATGAAAGAAAAGAACTAACAGAAAAAGTAGAAGTTCTTAAAAAACAAAAAGAAAGTATCTCTGATTGGATGGAACAAATGTCAGTTGCTGATGAGATTCACAATATTGAAATGAAATTAAATGGAGTCAAACCAACTGATTCACACATAGACTGTATTGGTTGTGGCTCATAAATTAAATTATGAAATCACCTTTTGCTTTTATTGTAAAACCTTTAAAGGGTAAGCGATACAACAATACAAAAGAAATGTCCGGATTGGACATTATTATAAGTACATCTGAAGAGGATTTTCGATTTGCGAATCGAGAAGCCGAAGTAATAGAACTCCCCCTTGGATATAAAGGTCCAATAAAGGTGGGAGATTTTTTATTAGTACATCACAATGTTTTTAAGTTCTACAATGATATGAAGGGTGCAAAACGAAGTGGTAAAAGTTACTTTAAGGATGATTTGTTTTTTGTAGAAAAAGAACAATTTTATATGTATCATAATGGCACACAATGGAATGCCTGTGATAGATACTGTTTTGTCAAACCTGCTCCCGTTGAAGAATCATATGTATACAAACCTTTAAGCGAAGAGCCTTTAGTAGGTATTATGGAATACCCAAACGATTATTTAAAATCTAAAGGTGTCACAAAAGGAGATAAGGTTTGTTACAAACCCAATAGTGAATATGAGTTCATCGTTGATGATGTTAAGATGTATAGAATGTTTGACCATCAAATCGTTATGTCAATATGAATGTAGGAATATTTGAAGATGTAATAAAGGATGTAGAGTCTTATGTTCAGGATGTAAATGATTTTGGATTTGAAGATGTTAGTCTTGATGAGGGTTTGTTTAAGAATATACAGATAAGACCTGTAGATGAATTTGTTCTGTTTTTAGAAAAAAAATATCCATCTTATGAAGCAGTTTTAAATTTCATTAGACGTTCACCTAAGGACCAAGAAGAACCAAATTGGATTCATACAGATGAAATGATGGGAGACTTGACCGCTATACTTTACTTAAACACAGAGCATCCTGAAGAGGATGGAACTACGTTATATTATAAAGGAGAAAAAATGTGTATCTTGAGGTCAAGATATAACAGGCTTATTGTTTTTCCATCTAACCTTTATCATTCAAGAAATATTTTTGAAAATTTTGGTTATGCAGAAAAAGCAAGATTAATACAAGTGTGTTTTTTAAAAGAAATAAACAATGGATGATTTTCATAAATTTCTTGAAGAACAAAATATAGACTTAGAAACTCTTAATAATTATATTGACTCTCAAGAGTTTGAGTCACAAGCAGGACCTGTTGTCGATTTTGGTAATAATAATTATGAAGTTAGAAATTCAAGCATTGAAGGTTTTGGAATTTTTGCAACAAAAGATTTTAATAAAGGAGATGTTATTGGATATGGAACTCTTGACGGATGTAGAACTATAGCAGGTAGGTATACAAACCACTCTAAACATCCTAATGCAGGATTTTATTATTTTAGAGATAATGAAAATATGATACTGTTAGCAAACGGGTACATCGAAGTAGACGAAGAAATTGTTGTTAATTACAGACACCATACTGACACAAGAAAATATTATGAGTAAGTATATTTATTGGGAAGATGAATGGAACGAACACGATGGTTCGCAGATTCCAATTAGAAAATCTAAAAGATTTAAAAATGAAATCAAAAGAAATAAAATTAAAAATAATAGAAGCAGGTCACAGGGCAGTGGAACAACTGATAAAGGTGGCGAAGGAAGCGATTATTAAACAAGACCCTGAGGATGACCTTTCTGCTGATAGATTAAAGAATGCAGCAGCTACTAAAAAATTAGCAATCTTTGATGCTTTTGAAATACTTAATCGTATAGAGGCTGAAAAGGATGCAATAGATTCATTAGAAAAAGGAGCGAGTAAAACTGATACAAAACAAGGATTTGCAGAGAGAAGGTCTAAATAACTTATTTATAACCCTTAATGGTGTTGTACCAAAAAATGTTTTAAAGTCTAAGAACAAGGCTAAAACGTGGAAATATGGGTATGACACTAAGTATGAGTTTGTAGTTATTTCTAAGACAGGTCAGATTGGTGAGGTTATCAGTATAAGTGGATTAAAGATAGCGTTACCATTAGAACCAAAAAAGTGTCTTCAAAGACACAAAAACCCTGAAGAACAATATTGGGAAAGAGAAGACCTTCCTAAGCAATTAAATAAAATACAATCTATATTTCAATGGAATGAAATGTCATCTGAATTCAAAGACAGATGGGTGGATTATGTTGAGGAAGAGTTTGATAGAAGGGAGCAAGGGTTATGGTTTATGTCCAATGGTAAACCAACATACATAACCGGAGCACATTATATGTATCTGCAATGGACAAGTATAGATGTGGGTTATCCGGACTTTAGAGAAGCTAATAGAATATTGTTTCTTTATTGGGAAGCATCAAAGGCAGACACAAGGAGTTTTGGAATGATATACTTAAAGATAAGACGTTCAGGCTTTTCTTTTATGTCATCATCTGAATGTGTTAATACAGGGACACTTGCAAAAGATTCAAGAGTAGGTATATTGTCTAAGACAGGTTCTGATGCTAAAAAAATGTTTACAGATAAAGTAGTTCCTATAAACAGTAGGCTGCCGTTTTTCTTTAAACCTATTATGGATGGTATGGATAAGCCAAAAACAGAGTTGGCTTTTAGAATTCCTGCGGCAAAGATTACAAAGAAAAATATGTATGATACAACTAATGATGAGTTGTATGGGTTAGATACTACTATTGATTGGAAGAACACAGATGATAACAGTTATGATGGTGAAAAATTATTATTATTAGTCCACGATGAAAGTGGTAAATGGATAAAGCCTAATAACATTTTAAATAATTGGAGAGTTACCAAAACTTGTTTAAGGTTAGGTAGTAAAATTATAGGGAAATGTATGATGGGGTCCACATCAAATGCACTTGAAAAGGGTGGTGATAATTTTAAAAAACTATACACAGACTCTGATGTGGGAAAACGAAATGCAAATGGTCAAACCAAAAGTGGTTTGTATTCACTTTTTATCCCTATGGAATGGAATATGGAAGGGTTTATAGATAGGTATGGTATGCCCGTTTTTGACACACCGGAAGAACCTGTTGTTGGAATAGATAATGAATTAATACATCAAGGAGCAATTAATTATTGGAAAAACGAAGTTGAGTCTTTAAAAAATGACCCTGATGCATTAAATGAATATTACAGACAATTCCCAAGAACTGAGTCTCACGCATTTAGAGATGAAAGTAAACAGTCTCTTTTTAATCTAACTAAAATATATCAGCAAATAGATTACAATGATTCATTAATTATTGACCACCATATTACGAGAGGGTCATTGAGTTGGAAGAATGGAGTTAAAGATACTGAGGTAATATTTTCTCCAAATAATAGAGGAAGGTTTTTAGTTTCTTGGACTCCTAATAAGTCTTTACAAAACAGGGTTGATATAAGAAGAGGTATTAAGTATCCCGGCAATGAACACATAGGTGCATTCGGGTGTGATAGCTATGACATATCAGGTGTAGTTGGTGGTGGTGGCTCTAATGGAGCACTGCACGGGAAGACTATGTTTAGTATGGCTGAAGCACCAAGTAATGAATTTTTCTTAGAATACATAGCAAGACCACAAACTGCAGAAATATTTTTTGAAGATGTTTTAATGGCTTGTGTTTTTTATGGTATGCCCATATTAATAGAAAACAATAAGCCTCGATTATTATATCATTTTAAAAACAGAGGGTATAGAGGGTTTTGTATGAATAGACCTGATAAGGCATATACTAAATTATCAAAAACTGAAAGAGAGTTGGGTGGAATACCTAACTCAAGTGAAGCAGTAAAACAAGCACACGCTTCTGCGATTGAATCTTATATTGAAACTAATATAGGTTTTAAAGATGATATGGAGGTTGGAGATATGGTTTTTTCAAGAACTTTAGAAGATTGGGCAAAGTTTGATATTAGCAATAGAACTAAGTATGATGCTTCTATTAGTTCAGGCTTAGCAATTATGGCAACACAGAAACACCTTTATTTACCTGAGAAAAAAGTTTCAAAAATAAAGGTTAACTTTGCAAGGTATAGTAACAAGGGCAAATATAGCGAAATTATTAGATGAAAAAAGTAAACATAAATATATCATCTGCCGGATTTCCAAGTCAATTTGTATCTGATTCAGAGAAATCTACTGATGAATTTGGGTTACAAATAGGACAGGCTATTCAATACGAATGGTTTAAAAAAGACGGCAGTGGTTGCAGATACTTTAGTCAGTGGAGAGACTTCAATAGACTAAGATTGTACGCAAGAGGTGAACAAGGTACAGGAAAATATAAAAACGAATTAGCAGTTGACGGAGATTTGTCTTATCTAAATTTGGATTGGACCCCCGTACCTGTATTACCTAAGTTTGTAGATATCGTAGTTAACGGTATGCAGGATAGAGAGTTTAGCGTTAAGGCTTACGCACAAGATGCTATGTCTCAATCTAAAAGAAGCAAGTATCAACAAATGATTGAAGGGCAAATGGTAGCTAAACCAATGCTCGAAACTATACAACAGAAAACCGGTGTGAATCCTTTTACTATGGAACCGGATGAACTTCCTCAAACTGATGATGAGTTAAAGCTATATATGCAGTTGAACTATAAACCTGCAATTGAAATAGCAGAGGAAGAAGCGATTTCAACAATATTTGAAAGCAATAAATATAATGATATAAGAAAGCAGTTAGATTATGATTTAACTGTTTTAGGTGTTTCAGTAGCAAAGCACGAATTTTTACCCGGTGATGGGGTTAGACTTAAATATGTTGACCCTGCTAATGTTGTCTATAGCTATACAGAAGACCCACACTTTAAAGATTGTTTCTATTGGGGAGAAATTAAAACAGTACCAATTACTGAGTTAATTAAAATTGACCCAACTTTAACTAACAACGATTTAGAAGAAATATCTTCATATGCACAAAGTTGGTTTGATTATTTTAATGTAGCACAATATTATCAAAATGATATTTTCTATAAGGATACTGCTACGTTAATGTACTTTAATTATAAGTCTACTAAAAAAGTCACTTATAAAAGAAAAGTAAAAGATAATGGTAATGTAACTATGGTGGAAAAGGATGACACCTTTAATCCACCTGTTGAAATGCAGGAAGAAGGAAACTTTGAAAAAGTTCAAAAAACAGTTGACGTATGGTATGAAGGGGTAATGGTTATGGGTACTAACATTATTCTCAAGTGGGACTTGATGGAAAATATGGTTAGACCTCAATCAGCAACCCAACACGCTATACCAAATTATGTGGCAGTTGCACCAAGAATGTATAAAGGTGTTATTGAATCTTTAGTAAGAAGAATGATACCTTTCGCTGATTTGATTCAGATTACACATTTAAAACTACAACAGGTTATAGCGAGAGTTGTACCTGATGGTGTGTTTATTGATGCTGATGGACTGAATGAAGTGGACCTTGGCACAGGGAATGCCTATAATCCCGAGGATGCTTTAAGGTTGTATTTTCAAACAGGTTCTGTTATTGGTAGAAGTTATACTCAAGAAGGAGACTTTAATCAAGCAAGAATTCCTATAAAAGAGTTACAGTCATCTTCGGGTGCATCGAAAACTCAAATGCTTTTAAGCAACTACAATCATTATCTAAACCAAATTAGATTAGTAACAGGGCTAAACGAAGCAAGAGATGGAAGCACACCTGACCCTAACTCTTTGGTTGGGTTACAAAAGTTAGCTGCATTAAATTCAAATGTAGCGACAAGACATATTTTAGATGGAAGCTTATACATATATCGTAGTCTTGCTGAGGCAACTACATATAGAGTAGCTGACATTTTGCAATACTCTGACTTTAAAGAAGAATTTATAAACCAAATCGGTAAATACAACGTCTCTATATTAAGTGATATAAATGATTTGTATATATATGATTTCGGAATATTTATTGAGTTAGCACCGGATGAAGAACAAAAACAACAATTGGAACAAAACATCCAAATGGCTTTATCTAAAGGTGATATTAATTTAGAGGATGCTATTGATATTCGTGAGATAAAAAATCTTAAACTTGCTAACCAACTTCTTAAAATGAAAAGGGTTTCTAAGCAAGAGAAAGATGAAAAAATGGCTATGCAGAAACAAGCTATGCAGTCTCAACAACAACTTAAGTCTCAAGAGATGGCAGTTCAGGCAGCACAGATGAAAGTGCAAATGGAGACAAAAGCAAAAATGGAGTTTAGACAAGCCGACATTGCTTTTGAAATAGAGAAATTAAAAGCTGAAGCACAATTGAAATCTCAATTAATGCAACAAGAGTTTGACTTAAATATGCAATTAAGAGGTGCAGATGCAGAATTACTACAAAGCAGAGAGACTCAAAGAGAAGATGCAAAAGCAAAAAGAATTTCTCAAGCTAATACAGAACAATCCAAAATGATTAACCAACGTAAAAACAATTTACCTCCGATTAACTTTGAATCAAACGAGGATAGTTTAGATGGGTTTGACCTTGCAGAATTTAACCCAAGGTAACCGTCTAAAACTATAATAATTTTTGTGTAACTTTGTATAAAATTAAATTCAATTAAATATGGAAATAAAAGTAAGAGCAGTTGAGGGCAACGAAGAAAAGTCTATACAACAAGTTGAGCAAGAGTTGTTAGATAAACACGAAGCACAACAAAGTAACGAAACCACTCCTACACCTGAGACAGTAAGTGTAAAGGAAGAAGTAGTTTCTAAAGAAGAGCCTAAGGCTGCAGAGCCTGAAGCAAAAGAAGAAATTAAAACTCAATCCTCAGAGTTAAGCGAGGAAGAAGTTCTTAAATTTATTGGTAATAGATATGGGAAAGAGTTTAAGTCTATTGACGAACTCAATCAACAGAGAGAGGAAGAGCCTCTACCTGAAGATGTTTCTAAATATCTACAGTATAAAAAAGATACAGGGCGTGGATTCGATGACTTTGCAAAATTGCAAAAGAATTACGATGAAATGGAACCTGACAATTTGCTAAGAGAATATTTATCTGCAACAGAAAAAGGTTTGGATGCAGAAGATATTGAAGACTTAATGGAAGATTATCATTATGATGAAGATATAGATGATGAAAAATCCATTAAGAAAATAAAATTAGCAAAGAAAAAGACTATTGCGAAAGCCAAAGAGTTTTTTGAGAAGCAACAGGAAACATATAAAGTTCCTCTCGAGTCGAGAAGGGGTGATAATCCTGAAGTGGAAAACGAAGACTACAAGGCATATAAACAATACATAGCTGAAGCGAAGACAGTTAATGAACAAAACGCTCTTAAGAGTGAGGTGTTCACGAAGAAGACTGACAATGTGTTTAGTGAGTTCAAAGGTTTTGAGTTTACGTTAGACGACAATAAAGTTTATTTTTCTCCCGGTGATGCTGCTGAAATCAAAAAGAACCAAATGGACCCTTCTAACTTTATAAGAAAGTTTTTAGATGACAATGGGTTAATGAATGATGCAAGTGGTTATCACAGGTCATTAGCGATGGCGATGCACCCCGACAAATTTGCTAAGTTCTTTTATGAACAAGGTAAATCTGCTGCTGCTGAAGACACTATGAAGAAGTTAAAAAATGTAAATATGACGACTCGTAGTGCTCCTGAAGTATCATCAAAAGGAGGGATGCAAATAAAATCTTTAAGTAATGACTCAGGTCGTGGGTTAAAGATTAGGAACAGAAATAAATAACGTTTAAAAAAAAAAGTAAAATTATGAGTGTACAAACAACTCCCGGTTTTGACTTACAACCAAGTGCTCAAAGAGTACCGCTTAAGTCAAACTATATTACTAATTTTGATTTCTTGAATCAGTATCTTCCTGATACTTATGAAAAGGAATTCGAAAGATATGGTAATAGAACAATCTCCTCATTCCTTAGAATGGTAGGAGCAGAAATGCCTTCTAACTCTGACCTTATCAAATGGGCAGAACAAGGAAGACTTCACACTAAATATGTAGACTGTACTACTGCTGCACTTGCAGGAGATATTGAGTTTACATTAGCAGTGAATGATGCAGGTAACCCTGCTTTCAGTGCAAGTAACAGTATCGCAATCAGAATTGGACAAACTGTAATGGTGAGTGACAATGCAGGTGGTGGTTCAGTTAAATGTATTGTAACTGAAGTAGATTACGCAGCACAAACTTTCAAGGTTGCAACTTATCCTGATACAGGTATTCCTGTTGCAGGTGCGGCTGCGAAGTTTACTGTATTCATTTACGGTTCTGAATTTAAAAAAGGTACTCACGGAATGAAAGGTTCTCTTGAGGCTGATGACTTTATCTTCGAGAACTCTCCAATTATCATTAAAGATAAGTATGCAGTATCAGGTTCAGATATGGCTCAAATCGGTTGGGTAGAAATTACAACTGAAAATGGAGCAAACGGATACCTATGGTATTTGAAGTCTGAGCACGAAACAAGACTTAGATTTGATGACTACTTGGAAACTTCTATGATTGAAGCAGTTCCTGCTGATGCAGCAGGTGGTGTTGCTACTCAATCAGTAGTAGGTGCTGAAGATGTAGGTAACAAAGGTTCTGAAGGTATCTTCTACGTTGTTGAAGACAGAGGTAACGTATGGGGTGGTGGAAACCCAACCCTTCTTACTGAGTGGGATACAGTTATTTCAAGACTTGACAAGCAAGGAGCAATCGAAGAAAACGTAATCTTTGTAGATAGAGATTTCTCTTTCGACATTGATGATATGCTTTCTTTGCAATCTTCTAATGCTGCAGGTGGTGTTTCTTACGGTCTATTTGACAACGAAAAAGAAATGGCATTGAACTTAGGATTCACAGGATTCAGAAGAGGATATGACTTCTACAAGTCTGATTGGAAATATCTAAACGACCCAACTATGAGAGGTGGTTTAGCATCAGGACCGGTAGGTGTTGGTGGCTCAGGTAGAGTTAATGGACTTTTAGTTCCTGCAGGTTCTACTTCAGTATACGACCAAGTGTTAGGTAAAAACGCTAAGAGACCATTCTTGCACGTTAGATATAGAGCTTCAGAAACTGAAGACAGACGTTACAAGACTTGGATTACAGGTTCAGCAGGTGGAGCAGCAACCACAGACATTGACGAGATGAGAGTAAACTTCTTATCAGAAAGATGTGTTTGTGTTATGGGTGCAAACAACTTTGTATTATTCGAAGAGTAGTAATAAGTAGTAATATTTACCCTCGTTATAATGACGAGGGTAATTATTTTTTTTTAAATTAAATTAAATTTTTATTATAATGAAAACAAAAACAGAAATTAAGTCACGAATATATCGTTTGACTAGAGGTATGGCTCCATTGAGTTTTATGCTTCCTTCCAAAAGTTCAAAGCGTAGACCTTTACTTTACTTCGATGAAGAAACAGGTGTGAACAGAGAAATCAGATACGCAACAAATCAGATGAGTCCTTTTAAAGATGAGCAAGATGGTAACGCTATT
>ERZ807291.3861-NODE-3861-length-20591-cov-9.548598_pt1 | contig 20591 bp, 21 predicted proteins | sample MGYA00521257_ERZ807291 | MGnify/ENA primary metagenome ERZ807291 (study PRJEB31413, sample SAMN03169783) | marine metagenome | biome: Marine; feature: Water; material: Subsurface seawater | place: North Sea | collected 2011-04-28 | depth 1 m m ... | reverse complement strand
TTCACGTGTTTCTCTACGATCTTCACGTGTTTCTCTACGATCTTCACGTGTTTCTTGGTTGTTATTTATTCTTTTGCTCAATTCTTCTTCAACTTGTTCCATATCAATACCTATTTTTTCATCTAAACTATTAATTTTTGTTTTACTTTCTTTTTTCTTTTCTAACTTATCTTTTGATTTTTGAATTATATCTGAAAGAGGATCTAAACTTTTTTTAGTACCTGTTGTATTTATATTTTCTTTAAGACCCTTAGAAGCTTTAGTAAAATCTAAATCTATATCCATATCTAAATCAAATAATTTTGCATTGGAATCAATCATGGTTTCTTTTAAATCAGTCATATTTTCATTTGATTTTCTGCTTGTTAGACATTCTAATGAGAATATACCAACTAATATTACACATACCAATGACATTATTTCTAAATTTGACAATTGTTTAGTTGGAACTACTTTTAAAACGGCATAGATAATTCCTGCAAAGATTATATATTTTACATACTTTTTAATATCTGTATTTTCCATTATATGATAAAGTAGATAAAATAATATTAATTATTTTTAAATAATTAATATTTTCTAAACATTTTTTAGATTGGTCGTAATAAACATTTACCTGTTATTACAACAAATAATGGGAATATAATAAATATAACAGAAATACCATTATTATTAATTACATCACTTAATCCAGGAATCTTATTCAAAAGTTCAGAACTAGTTTTGATATCAGAATATAACATCAACCCAAGTAGTAATAATAAAGATTTCATTAATGGCTTATCTATAATTTTGTGTAATTTAATTTTTTCTTTTTTAATTACATTATTTAGAATATCAAATAATAATTGTAGAATAATACCACCAATAACAAATAATACTTTTCTAGTAATTGGATTTTCTGAATATTGAAAGAGTTTTGGTAAACCAAAGTATACACCTATGGCTAAATATATTATGTTAACTAATTGATTCATAAAAACTTATATATATATTTGAGATAAAATATTATAATATTAAAGTTATTTTTTTCTTATAATTGTCAAAAATAATATAACTATAATTAAAACTAAATTTAATGAATACATAATAAATAAAATACTAATATATGGATAAATTTTTTCGCTAAATTCACTAAATATTGGATCCAAAATTTCTTCTTTTAATTTTTTTTTATTGTCATCTTTTTTGATTTCTATAACAATTTTGTCTATAAAATCTTTTGTTAATTTATCAATCATTAATTTAAACTACATTTTAAAAATTTATTTGACGAATAGATTAAACTTTATTATATTGTAATAATATTAGGTTGTTTTAAAAACATTACTTCGCCTGGATTTTTAGTTTTCTTAATATTTTTTACTTGCGTATAGCAAATTTTTACTTTTTTTGAATTTATATATTTACTATTATCTTTAACTAAAGTAGCAGCATATAGTATTTCAATTTTAGATATATCTATTTTTTCAACAATACAATGACATGAACTATATTCTGATAAATGAAACCACCAATCATCTTTATCTGCGTTGTCAATTAATTGATGATTTTCTTTTGCATTTTGACCTATTCTAAATATTATTTTTTCACCAATATCATCTTCCAAAAGGTATTCTTTCATTAATAATATTTTAAAATAAATGTTTAAAAAAATTTGATTTAAAAATCCTATATAAAGGTTTCTCTGATACTAATATAAGATGTCACTAAATAGTAAATATTACTCTGAAGATATCAATTCGATTGAACGAATTGACTTTTCTATATTGACTAACACTGATGTAAAAAAATACTCAGCGGTTAGTAAAGACCCATTTGGAATTAATATTGCAGAGTCATACGATAATTATGAACCAAAAAAAGGCGGTTTAGTAGATTTACGGTTAGGCACATGTGATATATACCTAAACTGTACAACATGTGGTTTAAATTCTATAGAATGTCCGGGTCATTTTGGTCATACTGAATTAGCCGAGCCAGTTTATCACTTTGGATTTATGAATCATTTAAAAACTATATTACAATGTGTATGTTTAAAATGCACAAATATTATAATCGATAAAGATAAAGATATAATTAAAAAAATAAGTACCAAAAGAGAAAAATATAGATTAAAAGAACTTCGCGAGATAACTAAAAATATGAAATATTGTTATCATTGCGGTAGTCCGGTTCCTTCTATCTCAAGGGAAATTAAAGAACAAAATGCATCAGTAAGAATGTTATTAGAAAGAGAAGTTGGTGCGATTATTGTAGATGAGCAAACAGGAGAATCAAATGAATCAAAAAAGAAGATTCGAGAGTATTTATCACCAAGAAGTTGTTATAATATTCTTAGAAATATATCTGATGAAGATTGTTTTGTACTTGGATTTAATCCTAAGATTTCAAGACCTGAAGATTTCATATGTATTAGATTTCCAGTCCCACCCGTAAATATCAGACCTACCGCAAAGATTGATTTTATGGCTAGTTCAACAATGGAAGATTCATTAACTTTAAAGATAGCTGATATTATTTCAAATAATATTAGAATTAGAAACCAAATAGATAAAGAAACACTTGGAACTGATTTAACAAGTTATAATCAAGATATCCATACATTATTACAATATCATATTTCGACATATTTCGACAATGATTCTAGTAGTCTTCCAACTGCAAAGTTTAAAGCTTCTGAAAAACCAATTAAATCTATTTCAGAAAGAATTAAAGGAAAAGCGGGTCGTATTAGATCAAATCTGATGGGTAAACGTGTTGATTTTAGTGCACGTTCTGTTATTACAAGTGATCCTTATATTGGGATTGATGAAGTAGGTGTACCAAAACGTGTTGCTATAGATCTAACAATCCCAGAAGAAGTTACTCCAAATAACATTAAACATTTATCAAAATTAGTTAAGAATGGAAAAAGTATATATCCAGGTGCTAATTACGTTCACCGTATAAATTATATTGATGGTAAACAAATTAATCAAAAGATTGATTTGACTCGTAGAAAGAAAGATATTAAGTTAGTATATGGCGATATTGTAAATAGACACATTATTGATGGAGATTATGTATTATTCAATCGTCAACCTACTCTTCATAAACCGTCTATGATGGGACATAGAATTCATGTTTTAGATAGAGATGATGTTGATACTTTTAGAATGAATGTATCTGTAACAAAACCATATAATGCTGATTTCGATGGTGATGAGATGAATATTCATTTGGCACAATCAATCCAATCTAGAAATGAGTTGGCAAGAATTGCAAATGTAAAATATAATATCATTAGTGCAAAGAATTCTAATCCTATCATTGGATGTGTACAAGATCCTTTAGTTGGGGCATATGTATTAACAACTACTCAAAATAAGATCGATTATAATTCAGTATGTAATATTTTATGCAGTACTACTAGTAAAAGTAAATACAATATTAAAAAAGGGACAAGTTTAAATGGTCATGAATTATTTAGTCATATAATTCCAGATAATATTAATGCACTTAAGAAAAATGATGGTAAAATCAGTTTACAAATTAAAAATGGTATTCTACTAAAAGGTATTTTAGATGAAACATCCCTTTCTACTAAAAAGAATTCTATAATTCATTTTATTTGGGATAAATTTGGACCTGATAAAACTAGGAATTTTATTGATGACACACAACGTTTAATCTTAGAATATTTAATGTATCAAGGATTAACAATTGGTTTTAAAGATTGTTTAGTTGATAGAGACTTAAGTAAAAAGTTAACTACAGTCAGTGACAATAAATTATTAGAGAGTAAATATTATATTACAAGAATGGAAAATGATAGTAACAACATATCATTAGATATTATTGAAAATTCAATAGCAAGTGAATTAATGGCAGTTAGTGGAAATATTGGAAGTATTCTAATGTCAAAACTTGATAATACAAATAATTTTGTTAAATGTATTATATCAGGGTCTAAAGGTAAAAGATCAAATATTTTCCAAATGATGGGTGTTATGGGTCAACTTTTACTTATAGGTACTCGTGTTAAAAAAAATGTAGAACAGAGATCATTGCCACATTTTCATAGAAATGATGATACACCAACTGCAAGAGGATTTTTAATTAATAATTTCCTAACAGGTTTAAATGGACATGAATTCTTTTTTGCAGCTTCTGCTGGACGTGAAGGTTTAATTGATGGTGCCATTAAAACTGCTCAAACTGGATATATTCAAAGAAGATTAGTAAAAGCATTAGAAGATTTATCAGTAAGATATGATGGTACTGTAAGAACTGCAAATGATACAATTATTCAGTATATTTATGGACAAAATGGAATTAATCAGCTGACACAAGCATCTGTTAAAATTAATTTGATTAACTATAATAATGAAGATATTAAGACTAATTTAGGATTTAATAGTAAACAAATTAAGGAATTAGAAACAAAGTTAAAAATTAAGAACTTGAGTAAATTTAATAAAGAGTTCACTGCAACAATGACTGAATTTAGAAATAATCTACGAAAAATCTATAGAGTATCTACATTAAATTATAAAACGATGGAAGATAAATATATGATCCCTGTAAATTTAAATCGTTTAACAGATGATTATCGTCAAGATAAAATTAATAAATTTGATTTGGAACCCGAATATATAATAAAAAAGATAGAATCTATTATTAATAATTTAAATAATAAACTAATTATCTATACAAATAAAGATTCAAAATTATTTAAGAATGATGAACTAGGATTTAAATATATTTTTAAAATATCATTATATGAATATATTGCACCTGTAAAATGTATTTATGAATATAAACTTGATAAAAATACATTTGATAAACTAATTGTAGATATTGAAAATAATTATATCAAATCAATTGTTGAACCTGGTGAAATGGTTGGTATTATTGCTGCTCAATCAGTTGGTGAACCAACATCTCAAATGAGTTTAGATAGTAAGCATAGTGCAGGTAGTGTTGGCGGTGGTGCACTACAAGGTGTTCCAAGAATTCAAGAGATTCTAGGATATAGTAAAATCATTAAGACACCGCAAATGACTATATATTTTGACAAAGAAATATCAGAAGACAAGTTTAAAGTAAATAGAATAAATTCCTTTTTCAAGTATTTAACAATTGGTGAATTAATTGAATCATCTGAAATATATTATCAAGTAGATGTTAATAATGAAAATGATGTTATATTAAAAGAAGATCAAGTTACAAATCCTTTTTACATTAATAATCAAAAAGTGGATCTTAATAATATACCTTTTGTTTTTAGATTAAAAATGAACTTAGAAAAAATGTTGGATAAAGAAACTACACTATTAGATATTAAAACTAAATTCATAAGTTATTGGTATAATACAACAATGAATACAAAAACAATGAAGAAAGTTGAAAAAGATATATTTAGTAGAATTAATAGGATGGCTATTTTAAGTAGCACTGATAATAATAAAGAGCATATTATTCATATTAGATTCAGTATGTCTAGTTTTGATTATTCTGTGTTATCTGATTTCATGAAACTGATTCTTAATAATATATCATTGAAAGGTATCGATCGTATTGAAGATACAATAATTAAACAAGAAAGAAATATTATATTTAAGGAAGATGGCGACCAAGAGGTCATTAAAGAAAATATTGTGATAACATCGGGTATAAATTTTGATGATTTAACAACCTTCAAAGGAATTGACCACACAAGAACACGATGTAATGATACAGCGATGATATATAAATTATATGGCATTGAAGCAGCAAGAAATATATTACTCTATGAATTAGTAACAACCTTTTCAGCAGCCGGTGCAACTGAATTAAATTATAATCATATGGCGTTATTGGTAGATTTCATGACACATACTGGTGATATAACATCTATTGATAGACATGGTTTAGGTAAGTTAGATATAGATCCACTTTCTAAAGCTTCTTTCGAACAGACAATGGACCATTTTATTAAAGCAGCAATTTTTAATGAGAAAGATAATTTGAAATCTGTATCTTCAAAAATAACAGTTGGACAAGTAATTCCTGGTGGAACAGGTTCTTTCGGATTAACACTAGATACAAATAAGTTAATTAATTCTGAATATACTGTTGATGAGACAGGAGGAAGAACTGATTTCATAAGTTTAGAATCTGAGCCTCTATTAACCGATGTTGTTAAATATGGAATAAATGAAACAAATTTTTTCATTCCAACTGCGGTATATTAGTTAACTAAAATTCTTTTATTAAAATAATTAAATTTTGTATTATTTACTTTATGAAATAGTATTGTGTGTTTTATTATATAAAAAATCTTTACACGATCTTTTATAAAATAAGTTTTAAATTTAAACTGTTAAATATATTCAGGATATAATTCAGATAATCTTTTTAAAAATAATTTTGGATTATACTCATTTGGATATGCACGCATTGTATATAATTGATGCCATAAATTTGATTTATTTTGCGCAATATCTAAATTAAATTCATTAAATAGTGTAGATAATAAATTTAATAAATTATCACGATAAGAAGAATTAATAAATGTAATAATTAAATGAACTAACATAAATAAATCTTTATTTGGATTAAAATCAATTTCACTTCCTTTAACATCACCTTTTGTAACAAATTTTCCAAATGTTATACATGACCCTCCAAAATCAGCTAAAACAAATCTTACATTATCATGATTAAATTCTTTAGTTGGATCGATTAATTTATAAAATATATTATTTCCTTTTAGATCATTGTGCATAAATTCAAAATGTTTTTGTAGTAATCTTAACTGACAACTAATTTGAAATAATAATTCTATTAAAAATTTTTTATCTTCTTCATAATAAACGTTTAACATACTTACTTTTTTATAAATATCACCATCATATTTTTCCATCATAATTGATTTCATACCAGTATTTGAATTCATAAAAATATATTTAATGTTTGGAACAATTTTAGGATAAAATCTTGGTTTCTTATGAAATACTTTATCTAATAAATATAATTTTTGAAATGCACTTAATATTGAATGAATCTTTATTTCTGCAATTAATGCATTATTTGTTTCTTCATCCAAAGATATTTTTATAATATATTTATTATGGTCCGAATTAATACCCCGATATTGATAAAGTTGTCCATATGAACCAGGTGATAATATTTTTTCCAATACATATTTATCATTTGAATGATTTAATACAATAACAGAGTTTATAATAGTTGGTAATATAATAGAATTATCTATAAAATATTCTTTAATAGTTTCAGTTATAGTATTTGTCATATTTATATTATTTATTTGTAAGTTATAATTTATTTTAATCATATTAAAATAAACTATATTTTAAATTTATAAGCCTTTATAAATAAAGTTTATAGATAAGTCTCTATATCTTCAGGTAATTCATCAATATTCATATTATAAAAAGTTTTCATCCTATTTATACATTTTATATCATACTGATCTTTCATTTTAACTAATGCAATTGCCACACCCTTTTTACCAAATCGTCCACATCTTCCTATTCTATGAATATAAGTTTCTTTATTTGGAGGTAAATCATAATTTATAACCAAGTTTACATGAGGAATATCAATACCACGTGAAAGCAAATCTGTTGTTATTAAAATTCTTGTTTTCCCATTTCTAAAATCTTTAACAACATCTGTTCTTTCTGTTGATGTCATCTTTCCATGTATACTTGTAATTGAAAAATTCTTTTCTTCTAAATTTGTTGTCAACCATTCAACTTTTCTAATAGTATTACAAAAAATAATTGCTTGAGATGTTGATATTAAATTATATAGATCTAATAATACCTCAAATTTTAATTCTTCTATTTCTACATCAATATAGAACTGTTTAATTAAATCTACGGGAATATCATTCTTTTTTAATAAAATTTTTAATGGTTGGTGCATAAATTCTTTGGATAAATCAAACACATTATTTGATAAAGTTGCTGATATTAAACAGATTTGTGTTCCAGTTGGTAATTTGTTAAAAACTATACTTAATTCTTTACTAACACCCTCACTTAATATATCATCTGCTTCATCTAATGCTAACAGTTTAACATTATATAAATTAATTCTATTTTCTTGAACCATATGATTTATTCTACCAATTGTTCCAATTACTAGATTTGTTTTTTTTAAATTATTTCTATTCATATTTATACTAGTTCCCCCAGTGCATATTTCTACCTTTATTTTATTAAATTTGCAAATTTCATTTGCTACTTTGAAAACTTGAGTTGCTAGTTCTCTTGTAGGTGTAATAATAATTGCTTGGCATTTATCATTCTCTTCAATTTTATTTAATATTCCTAATAAATAAGTTGCAGTTTTACCAGTACCAGATTGTGATTGAATAATACAATCTTTACCGGTATTAATAGCCTGTATTCCTTTTACTTGAATTTTAGACGGCTTTTTAAAACCGTAAATATAAACACCTTTAATTAAATTCTCGGATAAGTTTAAATTTTCAAAATTAGTCTCGGACTCATTTTCGGAGTTATATTCAGATATACTCTCTTTGTTGTTTTCATAGTTAGTTTCCATTTATTATTATAGAATTATAGCCTTTAAATAATTATTGATTATTATATTAATATAAGAATAAATATATAAAAATTGATTATTATATATTTATTCTATAACTTTATAGTATAATAAATGAGAGTGGTTCAAAATAATATTAAATATTATTGGCAAGATAATATATTATCCATATTAAAATTAAATTCTAATAAATATTCAATATCTGAAATAGAAAATAGATTAACAACTGTATTTATATCAAAAAATTATTGTACAGATAAAAATTTTAAAAAATCCAAATGTATTTCATATGATAAAGACCTATGGAATGTTCTAAAACTATCAACATATCAATCTAAATTAAGAATTTCTGTAGTAATGAATTTTATTATAAAGTTTATAATAAATAATGATCGACCATCTACAAAATTTTTTAGCAGTGATTATGATTTTAAACAATTAAATAACGATGAAATTAATAAAATATTAAATAATCTTTAATTTATCAATAGCTATTTTATTTAATATAAATGTATTTGCATTAATGTCGTCCAATGACATTGATATATTATTTGTAACAAATGTAATTATATCATTATCAATATGTGATTTTTCTATTGCTTTATTATATAAATTATATAGATCTATTAAATTTGGTCTATCTCTACCATATACCTTTTTATAATTATTCTTATATTGGCATGCTAAATTATATATTAGTGTTATATCGTCTAAAGTTAGTATTGGTGCAACAGTAGTTTGTTGGTTTGAAATAGTATCACAAAAAGCATCAAACAATGGTACTCTAAATAAATAATAATGCAGTGAATATCCACGTCCTTGAATATAAAAGTCCGGGCCATTTCCAACACCATCTCCATAACTTCCAGAAAATCCATCTATACCGTCATTCCACAAATACTTTAATCTATTTGTATAAAAATAATAAATTAAAGTATCTGGATCAAAATATAAAGGACCTCTTGGATCAATAGATATTATTTCACCCGTTAACGGTTCCCAACAATACTTGTATTCAAATATAGGTTTATTTTTGATTAATGGTAAATTTATATGAATTAATGGGTCTTTCTTAATATTTCGAAATTTATGATAATTATCGTTAATAGACTTGTTAATTAGACAATCCTTTAATAACTTGTTAAATATTCTACCACCTTTTTTAATCTTCCTTTTAGTATATGGATTTATGCCCTTATTGTGCCACCATGTATTTAATTCAGTCATATTAATATATTTGTCAATTTTCCTTTAAATTATAATAATATTATATATAATGTTAAATTATACAGTATATAATGTTATAGTATTTGCATCATATACTCAACTAATAGTATATATAATAAAAATTGATTTAATATCATTTTGGAAACCAATTTTATAATATATTAATGTCATCTAATAATACTAAAAGCTATACAACATCTTATGATCAATTTGAAGCTAGTCGTCTTACATTTACTAAACTAGAAGAAAACGACCGCTCAAAGGGACAACTAATTGCATACCCAAGATTTAACCATCCAACTCTAGGAGAAGATAAAATTCTATTTCTTCAAAGTCCTTGGATTACTATGACCACCTACGGTGTTCCAACTCTTGGCGACTATTATAGTGAAGATAAGGATAGAGCGTTTGTTAAAGTACCTATTGATCTTGAAGATCCTGAGATTAAGAAAATGGCAGATGAATTTGCAAAAATTGATGCCACTTATGATACCGAAGAATTTAAGAAAGAGAATTTTGGTAAGAATGCCAAGAAGTATACTTATCAACCTACCGTCAGACTTCCTCCATGCGATGAAGGAGATATTCAAAAACTTTCTTACATGAAAATTAAACTTGACCTTAATTGGCCTGATAACACTGTAAAGACTGAAGTTTGGAGTTCTGAACTAGTAGATGGTAAGCGTTGCAGAGAACTACTACCTGTTGAAACTGTAACTGATTTTGCAAAACATGTTAACTATATGTCTAAATTCAGATGTCTATTCAGACCTGTTAAAATGTGGGCTCATCAATCTAAGATGAAGGATCCTGGATATGGTATTGTTTTCAAACTTATCAAAGTAGAAGTTGAGCCATCAAAAACTAACACTAATTCTGGTGTTCAAAGTTATCTACAAGGAGATGTTTTCCTTGACGATGATGAAGAAACTGTACCAGAAACTGTATTTTCTAAAGTAGAAACAAAAACTGCCACAAAGGCTAAGGCAGTTGTAGAAGCTGATTCTTCAGATGACTCAGATTCTTCAGATGATTCTGATTCTGATAGTGACGAAGAACCAGTTAAGGCTACAAAGAAGCCTGTTACTAAAAAGACAAAGTCTAAGAGTAGTGCTTAAACATATATTGAATTATGTGGTTAAAAACATATTTATTTAAATAGAAATTGATTATATTAATTAATTTATGCAATCTTTTAACACGCCTTTAAAACTTTCAGATATTAACTTTGATAATATTGTTTACAAAGATATTAAATCTAATACGAAGAAGACTGTTGTTTTTTTAAAATATAAAGATAATAATAATCTTAGAAATCTAGCAATACAAACACCTAGTTTAATAAATATTAATAACCCTGTAAAAAATGGAAATCACTGGGATCTTGATATACCACTTAATGGAAAGAAAACTGATAAAGTGAATGAATTTACAAATTTTCTGAATAAACTTGATCAAAAAGTTATGTATGATGCCAGAATAAATTCGTCTAGATGGTTTAATAATTTTGATACAGAAGAGATGAATTATCAAGAAATAACAAGAACTTCAGAAGATAAACGATTTTCAAATGGTATGATAAGAATTAAATTAATTAAAAATGCAGATTTTCATACAATTGTACAATTAAATAATAAAACAAATATTAGTATTGATAAAATACCTAAAAATAGTTGGGTTAAAATGATTATTGAAATACAAGCTATTTGGATTAATAAAAATGGATTTGGTATATTTTTAAAACCTGTCTTAATTTCTTTTGATCCTATTGAAATTAGTAAATATAAATTTATTGAAGATAGTGACGACGAAGTTGATGATATTATTGATACAGAAAATTGTGTATTTATTGCATCTAATCACTCAAATTTTAAAAGTAATGAATTAGTGACAAGTAATCTACAGTTGGTTAATGATAGTCTAGAAGTAGATACCGCTAATAAATTTAGTTCTACGTCGTCGTCAGGTAAAAAATTAAGTTCATCAGCAAGTACTAGTTCTGATGAAGAATCTAATAAACTATCTAACAATATTAATATTGCTAATGTAAATATCTAAAGACAAATAGAGAATATTAGTTATATGAGTTCTGAAAAGAAAGAAGAACATAATTATGAATTATCTATTAATAAAAAGATTTTCAAAAATATAAGAATAACTTCTCAAGAACATATGTTATTAAATTGCATAGAACAATTTTATAGTGATAAAACAAATGCTGAAAAATTAGTTGAACTTTTAAACGGCGAATATTCAATAAGATTAATTGATTTTTTTGTAACTAATTATTCAAAAAAAAATCGTACCAGTTATACTATAACAGAGGATGAAACAACGCATGTATTTAATGTTCATTCATCTTATAAATCTCAATTAAAAGCATGGAATAAAAAATATTTTGACCCTTTTAGTAGAGGTGACAGAATTCCTTTCTTTTTAGAATTCGATTGTTTAATCACCACAATTGGTCAACTAAATTTTTTTAAATGGTTTATTAGTACTAATATAAGCAATTGTATAAAAACATCAATTGATAAAATCGAGCAAGATATGAATAAAAATAAAAAGAAAGTTAAAAAAATACAAACTGTAAATAAACCAAAGAAAAATATGAAAGAAAGAATAACCAAAAATTATAATATGAATACACTAACATGTATGGAACCTAAAAAAATAACAAAAATAGAAGTTACATTTGATTAAATAATAACACTCTGGTAAAACTTAGATATCAAACATTACTACGTAAAGTTTGATATATAAAAACTGGATAGTATAATTCATTATTTTCATATTTGATGAATGTTTAACCGTAAAAAAATTGATAATTCGATTATATGAAAGGTAATCTCCATATAATAATGGGTAAAAATAAAAATAAGTCAAAGAAATCCAATACATCTAATGTTGAGATTCAAGAGATTGTTGAAACACCAAAGAATTTGGTGTCAAGTAAATCAGAACCGATTATGTCCAAGGCAATTGTAGTCGAATCATCTATTCAAGAAATTATCGACGAGTCTGCAACCAACATTGATGTAACTGAAACTAATTCTAAAAAGAATAAGAAAAAGTGTAGTTTTTCAGATGAGTTTATTAAACTTGAACTTCTTAAAAAAGAAGAACTCGAATACCGTGCAGATAAGAGTCAACTAATTAAGATACATGATGATAAAATTAAAGAAATGAACTCTAGGATTAAGAAAAATAGAACTGAACAAAAAAACATCTTTGAAAAACTTCAATCACTTCATAATAATGAAATTAAGTCTGCTTCTAAAGAAAAAAGAAAAAGGAATGGTGAAAATACAGGAGGTTTCAATAAGAAACAAATTGTTCCAAAAGTTTTACATGATTACCTTGAACTAACTGAAGACGAGCCATTAACACGACCAGAAGTAATGCATTTACTTAGTGAAAAGTTTAAGAAAGAAAAACTTAAGAATGGACAACAAACTATCCTAGATAAGAGTAATGCAAAAAAATTAAATAAACCTGAAGGTTATGTAATTGAATTTAAACAAAATCAAAGTTTTCTAGCAGAATTTTATAACAAAGTTAATATTGATATCTAATTCAATTTTAATTAAAATATTGTTTTAAAACAGACCTTTTTGAATCTGTGTCATTATAATTCAAAATAAATTTAATTGCAAAACTAAAATCACATTTATTTATTTTATCTAATAATATAATATTTCCTTCACGCGAAGGAACCCAACTATTATATTCGATATTTTGATTCCCTATCTTGAAAGATATATTTGTGCCATATATATATTCGTATAATGTTATATTGTGTTGATATATTATTAAATTATCTTGCCAGTCATAATTTTCTGGTAAATTAATTTTAATTATCAAGTCGCCTACAGATTCAGCATCACAATCACCGCCGCCACTAAAAACGACCCATTGTGATTTGTAATTAAAAGTAAAGTCTGTATTAACATAAATATTATCTATCTTACGTTTAACTGTTAATGACTCTGTATTTTTATTTATTAATTTATCTAATGTTATATCAACACTTATTCTTAATGTTTGTTCATTATGTTTTTGTAATTCTAATGGTAATTTTGATAAATAATAAGCGTCGTCATCATCCCATTCAGTTATATCTGTATCTGAACAATTATTATTAAACTCATATTTTTTTATTGGAAATTCACCTGATTTAAAAAAATTAATTACTTCAGACAAATCTAAACTATTTAATACATCACATAAGTTAGTTTTTAAATATTCGTAATTTGACCCTGTTGTTTTAATTCCAAATCTTGATAAATGTTCAGTTTCTAACGTATTATTTAATATGTTATTTAGAAATTGTTGAAACATACTTTGACTATCTATATTTAACATTAAATATTCTTTTCTACTTTTATCATCTGATAAAATTTCATATGCAGTAGAAATTTCTTGGAATTTTGCAATAGATTCCACTTCTTTATTCTTATCAGGATGATATTTTTTAGCTAATCTTCTATAATTTTTTTTAATATCATTTATACTCGCAGAAGGAGTTAATTCTAATACATCATATAGATTCATTTTAATATATTTTACTAACTAATCTTTACATATAAACGCAAATAATTAAATTGTTTAAAAAATATATATTTTATTAAATAATGGACAAAAATATATTTATTAAAAATAAAAAATTTAACCCTGATATAGATACTAATTATTCTAAAAAACTTTCTGAGCGAAACAACGCTATTTTTAATTTGAAAGATGAATTTATTAATAATAATAATATAGATAATCCAAAAGTGTATGAACAGGATAAACCTATTTCAAATATGGATTTAATGATTCAACAACGGTTGGCTGAAAGAAATCAAGAAGAATCATCAATGGCAGACAAGTTAAAACCTACAAAAAATTTTATAGATAAAGATGAACCAGCAAAATTTCAAGAATATAATAATTTAAAAAATGAACAAATAAAATACGAATCAAAGAACGTAAAAGAAAATGAAACATTTAATAATATTATGGATGATTTAAAAGATTTAGGTATATTAAAATAAAATTATACTTTTCATTTTTGATGAATATTATTACTATTTGCATTATAAGCGCCAAATAAACTCATTAAAAACTATTTAAAAATAGTTTAATAAAAAAAACCTTTATTTTGTTAAATGAGTGATAATCAAAAAAACATTATAAGAATTTCAGATTATTATAAAGATTTTAATTTACCCGAAGAGTGTTTTAATTCTGATAATTTAAAAAATTTATTAGAGTTATCTGCAGTTAATAATATTAATCTTTTCAGAAAACATAACAATAATATTAGATTAAATAGTACAAAAAAAATATTAGATGATTGTAACAAACAGAAAAAAATTAAATTAAAAGAATTTACAAAAGAACTAAAAGATTTTAATTCAACTGATTCTAATATACAAATTAATATAATAAAAACAAAAAATGATAAATATATTAATAATCTCGAAAATATTGACAATATTATTAAAATAATAAATACTAAACCCGATTTAGAATATCTTGATACTCTAATTAGTGAAGATAACTTTAATGATACCTACATTGAAAAATATTCAAATGATTGAATTAGATGTTTTCAATAAATGACAAAACTGATGTATATTCATTTGGACCTACATATTCCATTGCTTCATTACCTTTTTTAACCATGATAGTAGGAAAACCTTGAATATTCCAACTTTTAATTTCTTTCTCATGTTTATCACTGTCATATGTAATAAAATTATATTTTGAATTATGTTCTTTTTTTAATTTAGACCATGCAGGTAAAAAACCTTGACAATGTCCACACCATTTTGCTTTAAATAATAATACATCTTTTTTATTACCCCCACCTTGTTGGTTAGTGTTAACATTTTCTTGTTCATTTTTAAGTTTTAAATATTTATTTTTATACTTTTGATAAAGGACCAAATAATCTCTTCCCATTAATTATACTAAGATTTAAAATATTATTTAAAATTAATTTCTAAATTAAAATATATAATGAAAATAACAAGTAAGAATATGATTATAATGATGATTTTAATATTTTTAATATTTAACCAATTTTTAGGAATTGCATGGGAACTTGTAAAATCTTTCTTTTATTGTATTTTATTTATGATTTTAATTGGACAAGTTAGCCCAGACTTGTATAATTACCTAATTAAAATATTTGATTTAAATAAATTTAATATTAAAGATATCCCTAATTCTATATTAACAATTGTTAATAAATTCAAAACATTTATACCTATTCTTCAATCAGATAATCAAGAAATTAAAATTAACGACAAAGTTAGTAATTAAAATAATTATAAGTATAATGAATCAATAATAACTATATCTCGTATAAGTTTTTCTTGATAACCATCTAGTTTATTTATTAATTCAGAATTATTTGTCAAGTGTGCAATACTTTCTACATTTCGAATTAAATTTACTAGTCTTAATACATTTCGACAAAAGTTACCTTCAAATGTATCATATAGATGTTGAACTTCTGCCCATCTCGCAGTTCCTTTTGACCATTCAATCATAACTTTAAACATGGACAAGTGAACATCCCAATTTGACCAAAACTTGTAAGGCAATTTGTTATTAATTCTAGTTTCATGAATTAACATGGTATCTACTAACGTTGATATATCCTTGAGCATAGCTTCGAAATCCTTACTTATTTCTAAATCCGATATATAGGAATCCTCGACAGAACCATCTGCTATAAATATGGATAAAAATGCAACTATTTCAGGAAACTCTAACTTGTTAAAGAATTCATTTGAAATAATATATCCTAATATAATAGGATTACATTCATTTACCTCAGATACAATTTTTCCAAGTGGTGTTAAACTATAATCTTCTTCATAACTAACAATATTAGACTCTTGTAAAAATTCTAATACTGTTTTAATTTGCTCTTCGAACTTAATATAACTAAAATTAACCTGAGTTTCAATATCATTAATTCGCTGTTTTTGTAAATACCATTCCTCTAACACTGATTTATTTCTACCAAATTCTGCTTCAAATAACTTTTGTTGGTTTAACATCTTTTTGTGCTGTTTTTGTGGAATTTTAATAAATATACCCTGAGGCGCATTTAACTTAATGGCAGTTGTCTTGTACTCGTTATAATTATCAAAATGATGTTCCAAATGTTTAAATCGCGACAAGTCTTCGATTAATAGATTTAAATCTGATCTTAGATTAATTGTGTGAAAATTAGATTCATTTGCTAACATTGTATTTTGAATACTACTTGCTAGATAACTTACTACTTCATCTGTATTATTTTCTTCCAACTTTTTTGACATTCGCTTCAAAACAAAGGAATAATCGATATCTAATCTTGATGATATTTTTTGGGGAGCAGATGTTACCATAATTTTGGCGTCGCGTTCTGTTGGCATATCTGATTCAGGAAGAATAATTACCGTACCAAATGTATCAATGCCTCTTCTTCCAGCTCTACCTGCCATTTGGCCATATTCTTCAGGTCTTAATGGTCGTTTACCGTTACCATCAAATTTAGTAGACTGTGTAAAAATTACAGTTCGTGTTGGCATATTAACTCCCATCGCAAATGTTTCTGTCGCAATTAATACTTTGATTAGTTTTAATTCATATAGAATTTCTATTATTTCTTTTAAGATAGGAATAATACCTGAATGATGAACGCCCACTCCTTTCTGTGCCAAATCTAGTAAAAAGTACCACTGTTTTGTATGTTGATAAATATCTCTATATTTTAACAAATGCTTATTCCATATTCTTGTAATTTCGGCACACTCCATTGCATCTACCAAACTAAATGGTATCTTTTTAGCAACTTCTTCCGTTAGACTTTTATTTAATATAAATATATTTACTGGAAGAATATCAGTTCGCCTACAATAATCAATACATTCAAATAATTGATTCATATTAAATTTATGCGGCACATGCTTACCTTTGTTCATCTTCTTAATACCAGCAATTACTTTATTCCATTCACCTTCTTTCCAGGTAAGATTATCTTTTATACAGTGAAGTCCTTCTTTGAAATATAAATAATGATGTAAAGGTACAGGTCTAAATGGTGTTGGAATCAAATGACAATTAGTTTGTTTGAGTTCTGTTACCCATTTTGCTAAATCTTCAGCACCTGAAATAGTTGCAGATAACATTACTAATTGAATAGATGGATCTAAATTTGTAATTATTTCTTCCCATACTTTACCACGTTCTGGGTTGTTAATAAAGTGAACTTCATCTAATATTACGCATTTAACAGTTTCAAGATTAAAATTCCATTCATATACTTTATCATCTGTTTTTCGTAGAAGTGAATTTCTTAAAATTTCTGCAGTCATAATAAGTAATTTAGCAGTTGGATTAATTTTTACATCGCCTGTTAAAATACCAACATCATCAAAATGTTCACCAAATTCTTTAAACTTTTGATTACTCAATGTTTTAATAGGTGATGTGTATATTACTTGATTATCTTCATTCTCTGATAACCACTTTGCAATTGCATATAATGCAAGAGCAGTTTTTCCTGCACCTGTATGTGCAGTTACTAAAATATTTTCATTTTGAGATATTGCTTTAAAACCCCACTTTTGAAAATGGTCTGGTTCATATTTGAACTTGAAATACTCTTGGGGTTCTTCACCTATATAATCCCCCTTGTGTACTATCATTTTACTATCTGTTTGTGTTAATTCTGACATAAATATATATATATAGTGTATCGATAGTAATTATTTCAATTTTTATAACCTATTAATAGTGTGTTATTATTTAAGTAAATAAATTGAAACTATCTATACTTAAATTTTAAAGATATACTAAATATGAATAATAGTATAGACATTTTAAATGGTACAATCGAAGAGACAATTAATAAATGTCATTGGACTAAAAACCAATCTCCTCTTGATATTACTAATTCAGTTAATGAAGAATTAAATGAAGTTATAGAAGAAATTAAAAAAGGAGATAATAATAACTTGGAAGAAGAAGTTGGTGATTTATTATTTACAGTAATTTTATTAGGCAAACTATTAGAAAAAGAAGGAAAAATATCTCTAATCAAATCAATAGAGAGAATAAATGATAAAATTATTAAACGTAGCCCTCACGTATTTGGTGATAAAGTTGCAACTAGTCCTGAAGAAGCTCTTGCTATATGGAATGCAATTAAATATAGCGAGTATAAAAAGACAAAATAATCAATAAAAAATGAAATAATATTTTTTTTATTAATAATTAATATTATATGACTACATGTAATAATACAAAAATTTATAGGAAAGATAAACCGGCAGGAATAACTAGTAAAGATTATGCAGACATAATAAAAAAAGAACATAACTTAAAAAAAATTTGTTTTTGTGGTAGATTAGATCCAATGGCACGTGGTCAAATGTTATTTTTAGGCGATGAATTATGCAAAAAAATGGATAATTATCGAAGTTCAGAAAAAATATATCAATTTGAAATATGTTTTGGATTACAAACTGATACAGACGATCCTTTAGGTATTATTGAAAATTATAAAAATAAGTTTAATATTGATATTATTACTAATCAACTTTTAACTTTACTAAAATCTTATAATTGTGAATTTGAACAAAAATTTCATAAATATAGTTCAATACTGATAAATGGTACACCATATTGGTTACATACAAAAGAAAATAATTCTGTACTTGAAAAACCAAAACATAGAGTCACCATAAAACAACTTGATGTATTAGAAAAAAAAGAAACTAATTTTGAAGAATTTATTAATCATATAATATACACTATTAAGAATATTAATATAAAACATGATTTTAGACAAGACAAAATTATTCAACAATGGAAAGAAATGATTCCATTATTTGATAAAAAAATGACGTCTCTTAAATTAGAAGTACATGTTACATCTGGTTTTTATGTAAGACAATTTATTAGAGATCTATCTAATCAAATTAACTTTCCATTTATGGTATTCGATATAAATCGAACAAATATTTTTTTATAAATATATCTTTTATACAACCACTAGTGTTTGATAGCAATATATTAAGACAAGGAGTGTTGATGCTATTAATATATAGAATGTTTCTAATGTTACAATTATGAAAGGTATATTTTATAATGAGGTTAAAAAAATATTTGGATTATTTATAAAATCTGTAAATTTTACTTTTATTTTATCAACACATCCTTCTTGTACATTTTCATGATTTCTGACTAAAAATAAATCATTTTGACCACTACCTGCGGCTCTAGACATATACTTTCTCCAAAATATAGTTAAACCTTCGTTGTTAGTATTAGTTTTTATTACAAAACTTGTAGATACTCTATCTTCATCGTTTCTAAATATAATTAACCATATATATTCCATTTGTAAACCTATATTATCTAGAGAACTTTTTAATGCATCTAAATTATTAGCTTGATATTTTAAATAAGATTCATAATTTATACCTTCGTAAAGAACAAAAGGATCTTTAAAAATATTTTCATTAAATAATCCTTCAAAAGAATTAATAAATGCTGGATCGGTATTTGGAACAAACTCAACAGGATTATTTATTTTTGATTTATTATTAATTTGAATTTTCATTAATAATATGTCAACTAATTAATAATAGAGTTATTCAATTTTTCAAAGAAAAATGAAGAAAGCAATTAACAGTAGGTTATAAAACATGCAGTGCGATTGGTTTTCGATTATGACAACAATTCGCTTATATAGTAAAAATTGAATTATTTTACCTGTTTACATAAATATATAGTATATGTCGTATAAA
>ERZ807291.3856-NODE-3856-length-20603-cov-7.679434_pt1 | contig 20603 bp, 14 predicted proteins | sample MGYA00521257_ERZ807291 | MGnify/ENA primary metagenome ERZ807291 (study PRJEB31413, sample SAMN03169783) | marine metagenome | biome: Marine; feature: Water; material: Subsurface seawater | place: North Sea | collected 2011-04-28 | depth 1 m m ... | reverse complement strand
TGGCATCGCCGAACAGCATGCGGTTGTTCTCCTTGTAGAACAGCGGGTTGTCGACACCGGCATAGCCGCTTGCCATGGACCGCTTGAACACGACAGATGTCTTGGCCTTCCAGACTTCCAGCACCGGCATCCCGGCAATCGGACTGTTCGGGTCGTCCTGTGCGCCGGGATTGACGATATCGTTGGCGCCGATCACCAGCACCACGTCGGTTGTCGGGAAATCCTCGTTCAGCTCATCCATTTCGAGCACGATGTCATAGGGCACCTTGGCCTCGGCCAGCAGCACGTTCATATGGCCCGGCAGACGCCCGGCGACAGGGTGAATGCCGAAGCGGACGTTGACGCCCTTGTCGCGCAGCAACCGGGTGATCTCGCTGACCGAAGACTGCGCCTGGGCCACCGCCATACCATAACCCGGCACGATAATGACCTCATTGGCGTCCAGCAGCATGGAAGCGGTTTCATCGACGGAGGTCGGGATCACTTCGCCCTGCTCAGCATCGCCCGCCGCGGCGCTGCCGCTGGTGGTGCCGAATCCGCCGAGAATGACGCTGATGAAGCTACGGTTCATCGCCTTGCACATGATGTAGCTGAGGATCGCGCCGGACGAGCCCACCAGCGCGCCGACAACGATCAACAGATCGTTCGACAGCATGAAGCCCGTCGCCGCCGCCGCCCAGCCGGAATAGCTGTTCAGCATGGACACAACGACCGGCATATCAGCGCCGCCGATAGCCATCACCAGGTGGATGCCGATCAGGAAGGCGATCCCCGCCATGATAAGCAGCGGGGTCAGACCGGCATCGTGATTGGCCGCGCCGAGAAATTCGACGCCCAGCCAGAGCGAGGCGACGATGCCCGCTAGGTTCAGCCAGTGGCGCGCAGGCAGCAGCAGCGGCTTGCCCGAAAGGCTGCCCTGTAGCTTGGCAAATGCAATAACCGACCCGGTAAATGTGATCGCGCCGATAAATACGCCCAGGAAAATCTCGACCTCGTGAATGACCTTTTCGGCACCCGTATAGGCCGATGTCGGGTCGACATAGGTCGCAACACCTACGAGGACGGCCGCCATGCCGACAAAACTGTGCAAAATGGCAACAAGCTGCGGCATCTGGGTCATTTCGACCCGGGATGCAGCAAACATGCCGATGGCGCCGCCGACAACGACCGCGCCGATGAGGATCGTGTAATCGTCGATCTGGGTCGACAGGATCGTCGCGATGATCGCAATCGCCATGCCGACAATGCCATAGATATTACCGCGCCGCGCAGTTTCCTGATTGCTCAGACCGCCGAGGCTCATGATGAAGAGGATGCTCGCCCCGATATAGGCGACCGTTGTAAGTCCTTCGCTCATAATCTGCTCCCGTTCCTAGCTTTTGCGGAACATGCGGAGCATGCGCTGGGTAACCAGAAACCCGCCCGCGATATTGATGGTGGCAATCAGGATGGCTATCCCGGCCAGAATGGTGACCAGGTTGGATGGGCTGGAAACCTGCAGCAACGCGCCGATCACGATGATACCGCTGATCGCATTGGTGACGCTCATCAGCGGGGTGTGCAGCGCCGGGGTGACATTCCAGATAACCTGATAGCCGACAAAGCAGGCCAGCACGAACACGGTCAGGTGCTTCATGAAATCCGGCGGTGCGACAGTGCCGAGACCGGCAAGCACGAGCCCGCCGATCACCAGCGTGATCGCGGATTTCATACCGATATTCCTGGGCTTCGGCTCTTCGACGGGGGCCTTCGCGTCAGTTGGTTTCGACGGCGCGATAGCAGGCGTTTTGGGTTCGGGTGGCGGCCAGGTGATCTCGCCGCGATGGACGACCGTTGAACCGCGGATAACATCGTCTTCCATATCGAAATTGACGTTGCCATCTTTTTCCGGCGTCAGGTCGGACAGCATATGGGCGAGGTTCGTGCCGTAAAGCTGGCTTGACTGGGCGGCCATTCGGCTAGGCAGGTCAGTAAAGCCGATAATGCTGACGTCATGCTTAACCGCGATCACACCAGGGTCGGTGAGTTCGCAATTCCCGCCCTGTTCGGCTGCCAGATCGACGATAACCGAGCCCGGTTTCATGGATTTGACCATGTCCGCAGTGATCAGTTTAGGCGCGGGCCTGCCGGGAATGAGTGCCGTGGTGATGATGATGTCGACGTCTTTGGCCTGTTCGGCGAATAATTCCATCTCGGCCTTGATGAACTCTTCGCTCATCACCTTGGCATATCCGCCGCCGCCGGAGCCGTCTTCCTCGAATTCCATCTCCAGGAATTCGGCACCCATACTTTCGACCTGCTGCTTGACCTCCAGCCTTGTGTCGAAGGCGCGGACGATGGCGCCCATGCTGCGCGCGGCGCCAATGGCCGCCAGCCCCGCAACACCGGCACCAATGACCATCACTTTCGCCGGCGGCACCTTGCCTGCCGCCGTGATCTGGCCGGTAAAGAAGCGCCCGAAATTATTCGCGGCTTCTACCACGGCACGATAGCCGCTGATATTCGCCATCGACGACCGCGCATCGAGTTTCTGCGCCCGGCTGATCCGCGGCACTGAATCCATCGCAATGACGGAAGCATTTCGCGCCTTCAGCTTTTCCAGGAGGTCAGGGTTCTGCGCCGGCCAGATGAAACTTATCAGCGTGCCGCCATCGCGCAGAAGCTCGGTCTCGTCGACACCGAGATCCGGATGGGTTTCGGGCTCAAGGACCTTGAGGATAACATCCGCGTCCGCCCAGAGTTTCCGTGTGTCGTCGACAACCTCGACACCCGCTTCGCGGTAAGCCGCATCGCTGAACTGCGCGCTCGTTCCGGCGCCGGATTCAACACTTATATCGAAACCCAGCTTCTGGATACGCCCCGCCGTTTCAGGGGTCAGCGCGACGCGCTGCTCACCCGCATGGACTTCCTTTGGAACACCGATTTTCATCTTTTTCTTTTCCCCCATCAGCGGCGGCACCCCGTTGGCGTCACCCGTTTGGATCATGACAGCACGGACCTGACGGACCGGCTTCGCGGAACCCGAGACGCTACCCTATATGGTTGGTCGCTGTTGTGACAAGGCGGCTGCAAAGACCGCAGGGCGGATCGCCTTTTCGCCCGCTCTCCGCGATCAGATCGGTTCCGGTTTTATTTTCTTCATCTGTTCCAGCGTATCGCCGCCGGCACCGGCGGTCTGCTGCACCTGCAGGTGCAAACGGCTTTCGTCACGGCGGCGCACATCGTCAATCGTCTCCGCTGCGTCGTCTTCCGCCACGCCCGCGGCCCGAAGTGCCGCCCGGCCCATGCGCAGGCCGGATTCGAACGTCTCGCGCACCGGTTCTTCGATACCCATGTGAATAAGATCTATCGCCGCCGTCCGGTCATAGGCACGAACCAATAGTTCCGCCTGCGGGAACTTGCTCTGCACCATGTTAACGATGTCTTTGGCAACAGCTGCATCATCGACACAGACCACGATGACGTCGGCGTCTTCGGCACCTGCAGCGCGGAGGACTTCGCGTCGCATCCCGTCGCCGAAATGAATGCGAGATCCGAATTCCTGCGCTTCACGCACGCGTTCGGCATCGGCATCCAGAATAGTCACGCTGATATCCCGCAGCCGCAGCGCCTGGGTGACGACCTGGCCGAACCGCCCGAATCCGATCACCAGGGCACGCCCGCCTGCATCGGAAAAATCCTCCTCGATCTCGTCCCCGGCCTTATCGGCAATAAGCAGCGGGACCAATCGCTCGACCAGCGGCGATGCGACCATGGTCAGCGTAATCACGGCAACAAGGATGGACGATGTCTCCGCCCCCAGTATCCCGGCAGATACGGCAGACGCGAACAGCACGAAGCCGAACTCCCCCGCCTGCGGCAAGGCGAGCGCCGCCCGCACGGCCACTTCATGCGCAGTGCCGAAGCCGCGCAGAATGCCATATATCACCGCCGCTTTAAGGATAATCACCACCGGAACGGCGATCAGAATGGTACCCCAGTTGGCCACCACGGCATCAATCGACAGGGATACGCCGACCGCCATGAAAAACAGGCCGAGGAACAGCCCACGGAACGGTTCCACGTTCGCTTCGAGTTCGTGACGGAACGAGGAATCAGCCAGCATCACACCCGCGATGAAGGCGCCCATGGCATAGGACATACCGGCCATGTCCATCAGCAGGGCCGCGAAGATGACAATGCCCAGCGCGAAGGCCGTCATGATTTCCGGCACGCCTGAATTGGCGAGAAAGCGGAAGACGGGGTTCAGCAGGTAGTGGCCGGTCAGGATCAGCGCGGCGATCGCCGCAACCGCAATCCCGACATTGGTAAGGCTTTCTGCGAGGCCTAGATCCCCGCCCGACGGCGCCAGCAGAGCCACCATCAACAGCAAGGGCACGATAGCCAGATCCTGGAACAGCAGGATGGCGAATGCCTTGCGCCCGTAGCCGCTGCCCCGTTCGCCGCGCTCGTCCAGCGCCTGCATCACCAGTGCGGTAGATGACAATGCCAGCCCGAACCCGATGACGACCGAGACCTGCCAGGCCATGCCCAGCGCCAGGGGCGGCACAGCCAGCACCCCGCCGCACAGCACGACCTGTGCCAGCCCGACCCCGAATATATCACCACGCATTTCCCACAACTTCGCGGGCTTCATTTCCAGCCCGATCACGAACAGGAACAGCACCACGCCAAACTCGGCAAAATGCAGCAGCTTGTCGGGGTTCTTCGTGAACCCAAGGCTCAGCGTCGCGCCGACAATCACCCCCGCGGCAAGATAACCAAGGATCGCACCGAGCCCGATGCGCTTGAAGACAGGCACCGTCAGGCAGGCAATCAGGATCAGCGCCAGCGCTTCGAGAAACTGAATTTCGAGGGGAGACAAATCAATGACCGGCAAAGGAAATTCAGCCTTTCAGGGGGTGGGGATCGCCTTCCGGCGCCTCGACCTCGAACACGTTCAACACGACGGACACAGTATGATAGAAGCCAACGAGGGCCGCGAGTTCAACCATTGCCTCCTTCCCGAAATGATCAAAGGCGCGCTTGTAATTCGCATCCGACAGACGCCGCGTCTCGGCCAGCTCCTTCGCGACCTCATAGACCATGGTTTCGTCTTCATTCGGAAATGTCGGTGTCCGGTTGTGGCGCATATCCTCGACCGCATCGGCATCGATGCCGAACTCCACCGCACGCTTGGCATGGATGAACCATTCGTAGTCCGAGCCGTAGACCCGCCCGACCGTGATGATGGCGAGCTCCTTGAGCCGCAGCGGAATGCGCGATTTTTCCTCGTCCAGCGACAGATCGACGAAATTGGCGAACATCTCGCAGATCTCCGGCGCATGGAGCAGAACCCCGAACGGCCCCCGCACCGGCGCCTTGCGCTGGCCGGAAATCATGTCGGCGATGCGTTTCTGTTCGGGTGAGTAATCTTCGGCGGCGACGGGGTGCAGGCGGGGCATGTGGTTTCTCTCTCCTTGGTTAGGAAAATGATGCGCGGTATTCTGTTGCTCTAAGGATGACGGCACTCTCCAAAGGTGGCTCGATTTCAAAAGCTTTCGGCGACCTTGCGAAATCATATAATCGGACAATCCGAAAAGCGTCGGTCCTTTCTTCGGAGAGGGATCTCTCGTTCTCTGTCAGATAGAACGGCGTCTTCTGTGAACCCGTCGTGGTTTTCACCTCGAGCATTCGTTCTCTGCCTGAAATATCGAAGGACAGAATGTCGAAGCCTGCGCCGTCGCCGTCTTCCTGAGAAACCCATTTAACCTGACTGGACAGATCAGGTCGGTCTTCATCAACAAGCCTTTTCCGCTCAAAATTGAATATGGTTTCCTCACCCAGCAATCCCAATGCTCGGTTTCGAGAATCGCGGGTCGCCGGATCGAACTTTCTGGCCAACCGCTTTAACGGCTCCGGGCGATCCGAATTTGCGCCAGTCATCACCGGAGGTTGTTCAAAGAACAATACTCCCGGTTCTGCAAGAGCCTGATGTTCAACAGCCAATCGGTCGGGCATGAGGATGGTATCGGCGGAAAGATGATTGTCGATGGCGGCGATTAAAGCATTCTGAAAATTAGCGCGCGGTTTATAGCCGGATATCCAAGGATGATCAAATTGGTCCAGCCCCGCGCTAATATTCTGGTGTTTGAATTCAATCGACCCTTTTGATCTTCCGGTCATCTCCTGGAGACGCTGATTGTGCTGAACTTTGACGTATGGCTCTCCGACAATTTCTTTCCGCAACATGTCGAAATAATCCGCAACGACCAAAGCGATTTCTCGATCCGTCCAATCGGTGCCAGTTGGGTCGTTATCGTTCATTCTTCTATTCAGCCCGCCGACCTTATAGATGTCCAGCGGGCAATTGACCGAAACACGATACACATAAGCAAAAAAGTAAAGGCCGGAGCATTTTGCCCCGGCCCTTCCCGTTCATCCCATCTTTCGACGGTTCGTTTACTCGGCCGCGGTGCCTTGTGCGGCGGCGTCTTCAATCATCTGATCCTTCAGCGCCTTGAGCACCTTCGGCGGCGACATCGGATGATCGCGCATGCGGATACCGATAGCGTCGTGGATCGCGTTGGCGATGGCGGGCAGCGGCGGGATGATCGGCACTTCGCCGATGCCGCGGATGCCGTAGGGGTGATCCGGGTTCGGCACCTCGACGATCTCCGTGTTGATGAACGGCACGTCGGAGGCGACCGGGATGCGGTAATCGAGGAACCCGGCGTTTTCGAGCAAGCCCTTGTCGTTATAGATATATTCCTCGTTCAGCGCGGTGCCGATGCCCTGCACCGCGCCGCCCTGGAACTGGCCTTCGATGAATTCAGGATACACAGCCTTGCCGGCATCCTGGATCAGCGTGTAGCGCAGCACCTTGACCGCACCGGTGCGGCGGTCAACCTCGACATCGACGATATGCGTGCCGAAACCGGGGCCGCCCTGAGCCACGTTGATTTCCGCATGACCGGCAATCGTGCCGCCGAACCAGGCCGCTTCCTTGGCTAGTTCTGCGACCGACATCGGCGCGAAATCACCGACATTAGCGCCGGCGGGACGGGCCTTGCCGTCTTCCCAGACAACCTGGTCGGGTTCGACCTCCCACTTGCGGGCGGCAATTTCGCACATGCGCGCGATGGCCTTCCGCGTCGCGGTGACGGCGGCCATGCTGCCCGCTGCCGTGCCACGGCTGCCCGCAGTCATGAAGTTGAAGCCGAGCGCACTGGTATCGCCCGACATGGTGCGGACTTTTTCATACGGAATGCCCAGTTCCTCGGCCACGATCATGGCGAAGGCGCTGCGTGACCCGCCGGTGACATCCACTGTGCCGAAGATCAGCGTCGCGGTGCCGTCCTCGCCGACATTGACGGTCGCCGACGTTTCCGCCCCGAGCGTGAACCAGAAGCCCGTGGCGACGCCGCGGCCCTGATTGGGGCCGAGCTTTTCGCTCATATGGGCGTGCACCTTGGCGCGTTCCAGAGTCTGGATGTACCCGATCGGTCCGAGCTTCGGTCCGAAATGGGTCTGGGTGCCTTCCTTGGCAGCATTGAGCAGCCGGAAATCGATGCAATCGATGCCGCATTCGCGCGCCATCTCGTCGATCACGGTCTCGACGCCGAACGCCACCATCGGCGCACCGGGCGCACGATAGGCCGCAACCTTGGGCCGGTTGGTGGTCACATCGTGTCCCACGACCGAGACATTTTCGAGGTCATAGCGCGTGAACACGGTGATGGTCGCCAGTGGCAAGGAGGACCCCGCATAGGCACCTGACTGATAGTTCAATTCCGCCTGGGCGGCCGTGATCCGGCCATCCCGCGTGCAGCCCATCTTGACCTTCACGTTGGTACCCGATGTCGGGCCGGTGGCGCGGAACACTTCGTCGCGGTCCATCACCATCTTGACCGGACGCTTGCCCTTTTTGGACAACATGACGGCCAGCGGTTCGAGATAGACGTTGTTCTTGCCGCCAAAGCCGCCGCCAAGCTCGGTCGGGATGACCTTGACCTTGGAGAGGTCCATTTCCAGAAGCTTGGCGATCTGCGCGCGGAACACGAAATGGCCCTGGGTGCCGGTCCATACCTCGGCAAGACCGCCTTCGGTGTAGTTGGCGATGCTCGCCTGGGGCTCGATATAGCCCTGGTGAACGGGTTTGGTGTTGAATTCCCGCTCGATGATGATTTCGGCCTCGGCAAACCCTTTTTCGATATCGCCGAGCTTGCTTTCCATCCGCGCCGCAACATTCGACGGGGTGGTCGGTTTCGGTTCGACGCCCTTGGTGAACTGATCTTCATGCAGGATCGGCGCATCGGGCTTCATCGCATCGCGCACGTCGATCACATGGGGCAGAACTTCGTATTCCACCTTGATCAGCTTCAGCGCCTGCTTGGCGATGGCATCGCTGGTCGCGGCAACGGCAGCAACCGGGTGACCGTCATACAGCACGTTTTCACGCGCCATCATGTTTCGCGTCACGTCACGGAAGTTGACCATCAATTCGCCCGATGCAGCATGCTCAATGGCCATATCCGGGAAGTCGTCACGCGTGACGACAGCCTTTACACCGGCCAATGCCTCAGCGGCGGAGGTGTCTATCGACAGGATATTGGCGCGGGCATGCGGGCTGCGCAGCACACGGCCGATCAACTGACCAGGCAGGCTGATATCGGACGCATAGCGCGCGCGCCCCGTGACCTTGTCGACAGCATCGCCGCGCGCGGTCGGGTTCGTGCCAACGATCTTGAGATCTTTTTTCTCGTACGGAATTTTGGTCGCGAATGGTGAAGGTGCTCTACCCATGGATCAGTTCCCTCTCATTTCGGCGGCGGCATCCTGTACCGCCTCGATGATTTTGTGATAGCCCGTGCAACGGCAGAGATTGCCCGCCAGCCAGTAGCGGATTTCCTCTTCGGTCGGATCGGGGTTTTCTTCGAGCAGCGCTTTCGACGCGATCAGCAGACCCGGTGTGCAGATGCCGCATTGCAGCGCAACATGATCGATGAATTTCCGCTGCAGCGGATGTAGTTCCTCGCCCTGGGCCATGCCTTCGATGGTCTCGACCTTCTTGCCATTGGCCTCGATGCCAAGAACCAGGCAGGAACAGACCAGGACGCCGTCCAGCGTCACGCTGCAGGCGCCGCAATCGCCGGTGCCGCAGCCTTCCTTGGTGCCGGTCATGTCCATCTCGTCGCGCAGAACATCCAGCAGCGTCTGTGTCGGGTCGCAGAGAACCTCGACGTTATCGCCGTTAACGATGGTCGTTACATATTGTTTAGCCATCAGGATTTCGCCCTTTCCAGCGCGATTGCGGCAGCGCGCTGTGCCAGCACGCCCGCGACTTCGGTTCTGAATTCAACGGTGCCCCGCTTGTCGTCAATCGGGGTGGCGGCAGCGCTTGCCGCGGCGGCCAGTGCATCCATCGCAGCCTCGTCGACGGGGGTGCCGATCAGCGCTTTGGCCGCGTCTTCGACAATCAGCGCCCGTGCGGCAACCGCACCGAGCGACACGATCGCATCGGTGCAGATACCCGCATCATCCAGCGTCAGGTTGACGGCGCAACCGACAACGGCGATGTCCATTTCTGTGCGCGGGGTAAACCGCAGATAGGCATCGCCTGAACGCGCCGGGCGCTTCGGAAACTTGAACGACACGACAAATTCACCAGCTTCCAGCGACGTCTTGCCGGGCCCGGTGGCGATGTCCTGCACGGGAACTTCTCGTGTTCCGTTCGGGCCGATCACGGTCGCGATCGCGCGGGACGTGATCATCGGCGGCACACTATCCGCCGCCGGTGAGGCATTGCACACATTGCCGCCAACGGTGGCGCGTCCGCGCACCTGAACCGAACCGATAAGTCGAACGCCATCCATGACACCCGGCCACGCCGCGTTAAACGCGGCATTATCCATCAGCTCCTTGCCGGTAACGGCAGCACCGAGGCGCCAGGCGCCGTCTTCGTCGGCGATTTCGCGCATCTCGGCGATTTTTTTGATATCGACGATAACGTCTGGTTCGATCATATCGGCGTGGATCTGGACCAGTACGTCCGTTCCACCCGCCAACACTTTTACCTGCCCGCTCTGGCCTGCCAGCAGGCCGATTGCGGCGTCGAGTGTCTCCGGCGCTTCATATCTCATCTCGGTCAATTTGCCTCACCGTTTGTTTGTTTTGATTGATCTGAAGGGATTATACCACGTGATCCGGTCACAGGTCATCCATCAGCGCACATATGTGCGCCGGTTACGCGCCGGGCGTTACCGTGAGACCGGCCAGTGTCAGGATAAGTGTCAGGACCAATGTCCCGGAAGCGACTCAGGTGATTTTGCGTTTCCGCGGGCTGAACCCGTCGGCCGAACCGCCGCGCGGCTTACCGCCCTTTTTCTTGAAGTTGGATTTACCGGGCTTGTAGCCCTTCTTGCTCTTCAGCGTCGGGCGTTCTGCCGCATCCCCGGCAGGCCGGTCTGCCCCGCCCGCTTCGGCGCGGGCCTTGCGGGCATATTTGCCCGGGTTTTTGCCCTTGGGTTTGCCGTGGGCGGGCTTGCCATCATAACCAGCACTCTCCTTGCGATCAGGCGCACCGGGGCGATCAGGCGTACCGGGGCGATCAGGCGTACCGGGGCGATCAGGCGTACCGGGGCGATCAGGCGTCCCGGGTCTTCCCCGATATCCTTCCACCCGGTTTTCACCCCGATTATCGCCACGTTTTTCATCACGGGGCTGCGTGCGGGATGCGCTGGCTTTTGCGCCGGTTTTTTCCCAGTCGCGTTTGCCGGGCCGGGCGCGGACTTCTGCACCGTCGTCATCGCGTTTCGCGCGCGGCTTATCCTGCGGCTTGTCCCAAGGCTTATCGTCCCCGGAATAGGCTGGTGCCTCGGCGGACGGGCCTCGCGGCCGGTCTCCACGGTCTCCACGGTCCGAGCGCCCACGGGGTCCGGACTTGCTGTCGCCAAAGCGTTTCTTCTTGGCGAAGGATTCGCGTTTCTCTTTGATCTCCGGCGGCGGACCGTCCAGACGTTTAACAACAATACCTTTTTCGATCACACCGTCCGGTCCGAGCGATTCCATGAATTTATCGACGCTGTCGGGCGCGACTTCTACGTGGGATTCGCTGTTATAGACCTTGATCGCGCCGATGCCGCCCTTGGCGACGTTGCCGACCCGGTACAGCATGGGCAGCAACCAGCGGGGCTCCGCGGTGTCTTTATGACCAACCGAGAGCGAAAACCAGACGCCGCCCTCAAAATCGTCGCGCCGCGGACGACTGCGTTCCCGGTCACCACCTTCACGGGACCGGCCCTCGCCACGGCCGCCACTGCTGCGGTCATAGCGATCTTCGCGGCCGCTGGGCGGTGCGTTGTCGTGCAGGTCTTCCGGTGCCGATTGTCCGGCGCGGTACTGACGGACAAAAGCAGCTGCGACCTGTTCGGCCGAATGACGGGCCAGAATTTCGGTCACAAAAGCCTGTTCATCGTCCTTGATCGCATCGACCAGAACCGGGTCTTCGAGCAGACGCGCATCATCACGCTCGGTAATTTCCTCGACCGAGGGCGGGTTTGCCCACTCGGCATCGATATGGGCATCGTAGAACAGCCGCTCGGTACGCTTGCGCCGGTTATGCGGCACGATCAGGACACTGGTTCCCTTGCGCCCTGCCCTGCCCGTCCGCCCGCTGCGATGCAGCAGCGCCTGGCTGTTTTCGGGCAGATCGGCGTGGATCACCAGTTCAAGATTAGGCAGATCGAGCCCACGTGCCGCAACGTCGGTCGCGATACACACCCGCGCCCGGCCGTCCCGCATTGCCTGCAGGGCATGGGTTCTCTGGGCCTGGCTCAACTCGCCCGACAGCGCCACCACCGAGAAACCACGATTGGTAAAACGGCTGGTCATCCGGTTAACGCCCATCCGCGTTGCACAGAACACGATGGCGCTTTTCGCTTCGTAATAGCGCAATACGTTGATGATCGCGTTTTCACGCTCGTGATTGGCAACATTCAGCGCCCGGTATTCGATATCTACATGCTGCTGCTGTTCGGCGGACGTTTTCACGCGGACTGCGTTGTTCTGGTACTTCTTCGCGAGGTTCGCGATCATCCGCGGAACGGTCGCGGAGAACATCATGGTGCGGCGTTCGGGCGGCGCGGCATCCAGAATGAATTCAAGGTCTTCGCGGAAGCCGAGATCGAGCATCTCATCGGCTTCATCCAGTACGACGGCCTGCAGGGTGCGCATATCGAGCGACCGGCGTTCGATGTGATCACGCAGACGACCTGGCGTGCCGACGACAATATGGACGCCCCGCCCGAGAATCTGTCGCTCCGTGCGCATATCCATGCCACCGACACAGGACGCAAAGGCAGCCCCGGTCTCGGCATAAAGCCATTCGAGCTCGCGCATTACCTGAAGTGCAAGTTCGCGCGTGGGCGCTACTACGAGCGCGCGCGGTGCCTTGGTGTGATGAAACCGTTCCGCCTCCCCCAGCAGGGTCGGCGCCAATGCAAGACCGAAAGCCACCGTCTTGCCGGAGCCCGTCTGTGCCGATACCAGCATGTCGGCATCCCGCAGCTCGGGGGCCAGAACCTCCTGCTGAACCGGGGTCAGTGTCTCATAGTTGCGGTTGGTCAACGCTGCGCCGAGCGCCGGCACGACACCTTCGAAGTCGGTCATCACTTTATCTTTCGGAATACGGGTCTCGTGGGTCCGGTTATCGGGTCGGTCTGTCAGCGGTTGGGACACACGTAACCGTCCTGCATTTCAGGACGGACTGTCGTATTTGGCGGGTTTGTACCCTCTACTGGCGCGAATGCAAGGATTATAAGCCTTTACTATAAACGTTAAACAAGCAGGGCCGTATCGAAGAAGAGACGGTCACCGCGCGTATGGCCGTTCAAATGAACCATCCCGGCGAAATACGCCCCTGAACTACCCGGCGGTTGTGTCCGGCGAAGTGCGTTGTTACAAATCGGAAAATTTGAAGGAAACGGACGATGAACAAGGTATACGGCTCCGCCGCCGAGGCGCTGGACGGCGTTCTCAAGGACGGGATGACGATTGCTGCAGGCGGCTTCGGGCTGTGCGGGATCCCCGAACTGCTGATCGCCGCTATACGCGACGCGGGCACGAAGAACCTCACCGTCGCGTCGAACAATGCGGGGGTCGATGATTTCGGGCTGGGTTTGCTGTTGGAGACCAAGCAGGTCAAAAAGATGATCTCGTCCTATGTGGGCGAGAATGCCGAGTTCATGCGCCAGTATCTGGCAGGTGAGCTTGAACTCGAATTCAACCCGCAGGGCACGCTCGCCGAGCGGATGCGCGCAGGCGGCGCGGGCATTCCCGGGTTCTATACCAAAACCGGCGTAGGCACGGTCATTGCCGACGGCAAGGAAGAAAAGGAATTCGACGGCGAATTGTACATTCTGGAGCGTGGCCTGGTCGCCGACCTGTCGATCGTCAAAGCCTGGAAAGGTGATGAACAGGGCAACCTGATGTACCGCAAGACCGCCCGGAACTTTAATCCGCCTGCGGCGACCTGCGGCAAGATCTGCATCGCCGAAGTCGAAGAGATCGTTCCGACCGGCTCGCTCGACCCTGACCTGATCCACACCCCGGGCATTTATGTGACCCGGCTGATCAAGGGCGATCACGAAAAGCGCATCGAACAGCGCACCGTCAGAGCGGCTTAAGGGAAGGACCGAGAATATGTGGGATCGCAATCAAATGGCCGAACGCGCAGCAAAAGAGCTGCAGGACGGCTGGTACGTGAACCTCGGCATCGGTATCCCGACGCTGGTGAGCAACTACATTCCCGAAGGCGTAGACGTGACGCTTCAATCGGAAAACGGCATGCTGGGCATCGGCCCCTTCCCGACCGAAGACGAGATCGACGCGGATCTGATCAACGCGGGCAAGCAGACCGTCACCGCGATGGACCGGACATCCTATTTCGGTAGCGACCAGTCTTTCGCGATGATCCGCGGCGGCAAGATCGATATGGCGATCCTGGGCGCGATGGAAGTCGCCGAGAACGGTGACCTCGCCAACTGGATGATCCCGGGCAAGCTGGTCAAAGGTATGGGCGGCGCAATGGATCTCGTCGCCGGCGTTCGGCGCGTGATCGTCGTGATGGATCACGCCAGTAAATCGGGTGAATCCAAGCTGTTGAAGGAATGCACTCTGCCCCTGACCGGACGCGCTGTGGTCGACCGCATCATCACCAATCTCGGTGTGTTTGATGTCGTCGAAGGCGGGCTGAAACTGGTCGAGCTTGCCGACGGGGTCACCGAAGACGAAATGAAGGCGGCGACGGACGCAACGCTGGTCTGATTCATCAAGGCATCGCGCTATACGGCGCGGTGCCGCTTTTCCGACAGCAAGTTTCCCGATACCTGGCGCATAAGCGCCTCGGCATCGGCCGGCAGCGAATCTCCACGCCACGCGACATGGTGATCCGGTCGGATCAGCGCGAAGGTGCATGCGTATAAATCACGCGCCGCCTTTTCAGCGACATCGACGATATCGAGCGGCACATCAAGCGCCTCGGCCGCAGCTGCAAACGCTGCCGTATCGGTACTTGCTGATCCGAATTTCACCAGCGTGAACCATTTCCCGAACCGGTCGTGGATCGACGCACCGTCATTCAGCCACTGATGCGGCGCCCGTCCACCGGGACAGGCGGTTGGCACATACTCGACCGGCGAATCCGGCGGCGGCTCCGTGCCATCATTGGCAATCAGGGGCGAAGCATCATAACGCGCGCCCAGCTGAATACCGAGAGAGGCGAATTCTTCCGTGAATCCCGAAAGATGACGGCCGAGATCGGCACGGGCCTTTTGACCTTCCGCCGTCTCCTCCTCCAGCGCCGCCGGCACCTGAATAGTCGCGACGTCGCTCGCCAGCTTGCGGGATGACTGCGTGTTCCGGATACCGATGGGCCTGCGCTCGCCTTCATAGGTATCCAGGAGCGTGTCGGGCGCCCAACCGTGATGCACCGCTGCGATCTTCCATCCGAGATTGACGGCATCCTCGACACCGGTGTTCATGCCGAACCCCCCGGTCGGGGTGAACAGATGCACCGCGTCTCCTGCAAGCAGGACCCGTCCATCACCATACCGGTCGGCAACCAGCGCATTGCCCGCGGTCCATTGCCGGATGGAGATCACCTCGATATCGATCTCGGCGCCGAACGCATCCTGGATATCACAGATAATTTCCGCCTCGTCCGGCTCACCCGAGTCCGGGTATTTTGCCAGAACGACGAACTTTCCCTTCGCATCCAGAGTGACGATACAGGTCCGGGCATCGTTATTAACCGTCCAGTACTGCCAGGCAGGCTCCATATTCATCACGTCGTGAATACCCGGCGCGTCGATATAGACCGACAGCATTTTGCCGATAAAGAACGCGACTTCGTCACCGCCTTCTCCGCGATAGGGAATATCGAGCGCGCGGCGGGTATATCCCTGAGCACCATCGCATCCGGCCAGCCACTTGCTCACAATCGTCTCGGTATCACCAGTTTCAGAATGCCGGATCGTTGATTCTACGCGGTCGGCATATTGCGTAAAATCGATCAATTCCCAGCCGAATCTCAGGTCGATTCCGTCGAGCGTCTCAGCATGGGCAAAAAGTTCGGGCTCGACATAAAACTGGGATGAACGGTGAATGGGTTCCGGGGTCAGGAACGACATATCCTGTTCAGCAATGCGGCGCTGCTTCTCGGCCGAGGACGGCATCGGAATGCGGGCGAATTCGTGCCCCGTAAACCGCGTCAGGTAACTGATATCTGTCGTGAATTCAGGGGGTAATCCGACAGCACGCACCCGGTTGGCTATACCGAGACGACGGTAGTGCTCCATAGTGCGCGAATTATGGGTATTCCCCTGAGGGTGTACCGCCGTTGTCGGCTCCGTATTCAGGACGATGCTCGGCACGCCCCGCCAGGCAAGCTCAATAGACAGCACAAGACCGACCGGCCCGCCGCCGGATATAAGGACCGGTGTCGTATCGTGTGTCATTCATGCTCCCTTCGCACGGCGTTTGCAGCCCAAGGAGGCAGCATAGAATACTGACACTGCGCTCAGGCACACAGTCGATCGGGAAACGAAAACCAGCAGACGTTTATCTGCGAAGCCAACCGGCGCTTTGCCCTCTACTCCGCCGAAGCGGGCTTCGGCGGCAGGTCAGGCACTTCGGCCTCGTAGAACTGGTCCATGTCATGTTCCAGGTCGTGCTGGCTCAGTGCCTCGGTAAACAATGAACGTACGCCTTCGCTTTCATCGGCATAGTCGATCTGATCACCGCCGATACGCGATGAAATCCATGATTTCGGCACACCCTGCGCATTTCGCACCGCGACGCCTTCATATTTAAACGCGAGATAGCGCGACGGCGTCGGGCCTGTGTTGAAATGCTGATGCCACCACATGTTCGGCGGCACGATCATCGTACCGACTTCCCACGGATAGTGACGCGGCTCTTCCCCGTCCGGCCACATCAGCGAATAGCCCTCGCCGGACAGAATGATGACATGCGCGCCCGGTCCATGCCGGTGACCCTTCTTGTAGGTCCCGATGGGGAACTGGGAAATATGGGCGTTCATAGAACTTTTGGCGAAATTGAAACGGATATGACCGCCGCCCGCACCGCGTTCCTTGGCTGTAATCAGCGGCAGGTTGACAGCATCCGGCACAAAGTTCGTGACCAGTTTGAAACCATCGGTTTCCGACTTTGCGGCAAAGTAGTCAGGTTCGCCATTGAAGCGGCCCTTGAAATCATATGCGGTGTTGAAGACGAATTCCGGGTCTTCATAGACATTGAACATCGGCGGCGCATTCGTCACGGCGACGAAGCGCGCGGCCTCCTGGCCAGATGCATTGAAGTGCTGATGCCAGCAGTTGAGTGGGATAGCAAACAGCGCACCGGGGCCCCATTCGAACGTGATCCGCTCACCCTTGTCGTTCCAGACACTGGTCGAACCACGGCCCGACAGGATCATGATCATTTCTTCGAACAGCATACGCTGTGGCGCCAGCTTCTTGCCGGGGTCGATTTCGCACACGTAGCAGTCATTGGTGGTGCGCGATGCATCATGGTTCAGGTAAACGCCCTTTCCCTCGCGCCGTGCCCAGGGTTTCAGGTCTACCGTGTACAGGTTCTTCACATAGACCGAGTCGATAATCTCTAGGCCCTGATCACGCACCCAGCGGACGTAGGGCGTTTCCTTTTCAGACGCGAATTTCTTCGCCATTTCATCCGAGACTATCGCGCCCTGTTTTTTATCGTCCGTCATTCGTTCCGATCCCTGTTTTCTTGTGGCCCAAACCCTCGCACACACTGCGTCAGGCTCTTGATTGATGATCCGTTTTTAAACGTATTTAGCGGTTCCTGCCAAGTGCAACACCAGCATATTCCGGGCCGACCCGGCGTCGGGCTTTTTCTGAGCCCCCCTTCTCCGGTCATTCATGCCCGTGATCGTGTGGATGATCGTGAGAATGGCTGTGCCCGTGATCACCGTGGTGATGGTGATGTCCATCCCCGTGATCGTGCGCATGGCCATGTTCGTGGTCCAGTCTTTGCCCCGACCGCGGGTCATCCGAGAAGACGAGCGACTTGATCGTTACCGGGACCGTTCGCGATGGCAGGCGAATTTTGCCGAGATCGATGTAATCGAAATCCCAGAGTACGACCCCGTCGATCACCAAGACACCGACAGGCACATTCAGTTCGTCCTTCAGGATATGTCCGAGTGATTGGGCGATATCGCCGTCGAGCACGATAAAGAGCGGCTTTCCGGCGGCAATCATATCGTCCAGGCCCTTCACCAGTCCTTGGGCAAAGGCGTGCATCCGCTCATAAGCGGGCATGCCCTTCCAGTGAAACGACAGCGCAATTTCGCGGTCATCGTTGTCGACCTCGAAGGCGCGGCGATGCGCCTTGACCGCCTTGGCGACGTCTTCGGCCACGATCTCCTCGGGACAATCGTAGGGCGGCTGGATAACCTGCAGGTTCCGGCGTGGCAGTAGTTCTCCGTGATCGGAGATGAAACAGGTATTGCCCGACAACTGGACCGAGTATTCGGATGCGCCAAGCGCGGTCGCACGGATGCACTCCCCGGCAGGCAGTGTCGGCCACGGCAGGGCATCGTCTTCAAGCCGGCGCGCAATCGCATGGCCCAGGCGCCGTCCCATATCGCCAAAATCGCGTTCCTCGCGACGATAGACGTATTCCGCAACACCACCCGAGAACATCACCCCGTCGATACGCCCCCAGTCAAGGATCGGGTCTGTGAGATAAAAATTCTCCAGGTCCTGGGGGATCGGCCGCATAACCAACGCATCAATCAGCGTCGCTGCCATAACGTCTGCAACCTTGTCGAGGTCTTCGGAAGACACATGATCGCCGAGGGACCAGTCGAATCCGGCCCGGGCAGCATGGGTACGACCTGCGGGATCGAGCCGTACGATGACACCGGTCTCGTCCACGACCTGCAGACGACCGCCGACATGAACCGCCGCGGTCACCTTCACCTGTCCATCTTCGAGGATCGCGAGCTTCGCCGTGCCGCCGCCGATATCGACGTTCAGAATACGTTTTTCGCCATCCTGCGAGGCCGCGGCCGCGCCGGAGCCGAATGCCGCCAGCATGCTCTCCATGTGGTGGCCTGCCGTAGCGCAGACAAAATCGCCGCCTTTTTGCGAAACTGTCGCGGCAATCGCCTGTGAATTTTCGCGGCGCAGCGCCTCGCCCGTCAGGATAACAGCGCCCGCATCGATATCATCGGGGCTAAGCCCCGCCGCTTCGTACGCATCGTCCAGGATTTTGCCCAGCTCGACATCAGAGATCCGGGTTTCGCTCTCATAGGGCGTCAGGGCGACGGGAGACTGAAAAAGAGTCTCGCGCTTGACCACGAAGTAACGGCTGGACATGTCTTCCGCCATGCGGCGCAGATGCAGACGCGAAAAGATCACCTGCGTCCCGGACGAGCCCACGTCGATGCCGACACTGGTCAAGCGAACGTTATCGGCAATCCACAGCGGATTTTCTTCAATCGGGCCGTCAAAATCGGAATCGTGGTCATGATCGGCATCAGGTCCGTGTTCGTGAAAAAACACGTCACCATATTCGTGATCTTCCAACGTGTGGCCGGGCGGAGGCCCCTTCGGTGCCGGGGGCGTCGCTCCGTCACCCGTGGAGGCATCAACGCCCTTATTGCTCTTGTCTTCGATGCTTTTATCGTCGTTCTGGCCCATTGGTACTCCGCCGGTCTTGAATATTAATCGGGCGTTCTCGGCCGGCGCCTGCCAGATCACGGCATGGGCGCCTGAGTTCCCTGTTACTCCCTGTTGTTACCCTATTTATCTCTTATCGCGAACCCGGCAAGTCGGAACAGATGACATTCCGACGTTTTCGCCGATTCAGGCAGCTTCCTGGCGTGAAATCAGGCAGCTTCCTGCCACTGGGCAATCGTCACCGGGTGCATTTCATAGACGGCGCGATATTCGATCTCAAATGCCTCGGTTACCGAAATTCCGTCGGCCTCGGCACGGTCAGCAGCGAGATCGTCCGCCACGTCGCGGGCATGGGCGTCGCGTTCCGCCTCGGTCCAGCAGCGATAGAGCGGCCATTCGTCAGAATATTCGTTGACCCATTCGCAACCGGTCATCTCGGACAGCAGCGAATGGACCAAGTGGTTGCGCGTATCCGCAAACAGCGTGGCGCCGCGGATAAACCCGTGATCGTCGGTCGACGCCAGGAATGCCGTACCGGTGACAGAATCCCGAATGATGCATCCCCGATGATTCAGGCTGATCTCCAGCGGAAAGGAACGGCGGCTGTTCCAGCCGTAAAGCTGGCTGACGGGGATCTTCCGGGTGGGCAGAAAGTCGGTATGCATGGTCTTGTCCTTTTGACTATGTGTCATCAACTGGTTTGTTCGATGACTAAAGAATACCTTCTTTATGCGTCACTATTCGGGGTATAAAATAAAGAGGGGGGAATTTGGCAATGGCTTATACGCAACTACGCGACATCCTGGATATGGCGCTGGAGCTTCAGGCAAGTTCACTCGGCCTGACGGTCGACCAGCTCATGACGCGGACAGGGCGCAGCCGCAAGACGGTCGAGCGCATGTTGCAAGGATTGTCCGATATTGGTCTGGAGGTTGAGCACAGCCGCCTTGAAAGCGATCACCACCTCACAAAGCGCTGGCGATTGCGCGCCAATATGCCCGGCACGCTGCTGGCGCTGCAGTCGCACGAGCGCGGCGCTCTGGAGCGTCACCTTCAAACCCTGCCAGAAGGTGCAGCCACCCGCGCCCTCGCCAAACTGCTAGGAGACCAGAAACCGCTTTCAAACCATCTCGCCATCGATGCCGAAGAACTCATCAACCGGACGGCCCATATCGGCCGGACGGGGCCGCGGACCCAGGCAGACGAAGCACAGATGGCTGTTTTCGAGCGCGCCATCCAGGGTTTCGAGAAGCTGGAAATACTATACAGGGCTCAGGGGCGCCGCCGCGCGAGTTGGCGTACGGTACACCCGTTGGGGCTGCTGTTCGGGCGCTTCGGGTATCTTGTCGCCGCACGAGGCGACATTACAGCCACCTTCCGGCTCGACCTGATCGA
>ERZ807291.3852-NODE-3852-length-20612-cov-13.897115_pt1 | contig 20612 bp, 20 predicted proteins | sample MGYA00521257_ERZ807291 | MGnify/ENA primary metagenome ERZ807291 (study PRJEB31413, sample SAMN03169783) | marine metagenome | biome: Marine; feature: Water; material: Subsurface seawater | place: North Sea | collected 2011-04-28 | depth 1 m m ... | reverse complement strand
TTGAGCAGCCGCATAACCAATGTTTCCAACTCCAATAACAAGTAAAGTTTTTCCGACGATGGGAGAAGAGTATAGAGACTCCCAATGATTACTCTGTTGATTTCTGACTATTTCAGGAATATGAGTGTGCAGCATTAGAACGCTCATCAGTCCAAACTCTCCAGCCTTAGCAGAATGAACACCTCTATTATTTACAACAGAGACATTTTCAGGAACCCAATCCATCGGACATAAATGCTCAACCCCAGCACCAATGATATGTATCCACTTTAAATTAGGAGCAATTTCCGATAGATTTTCAGTCGGAAAATCCCAGCAAACAAGGACTTCAGCTGTCTTCATGGACTCATAAAAGTTATCAAGATCCCAGTCAAAAATAGGTTCAATCTTATGGATGAGGTCAGGGTAATTTGTAATTGCTTTATCGAACCGCTCTTTAGTCATTGCAAAAACATTCTCTCCCTCTATAGTTGGAGGGAATGAATCAGGATTGGCATGATTACTCTTAAAATGAACTCTTATTTTTTTATCACTCTTCATAGCTTGTTTTGCATGAGTTTAAGGATTTTCTCTTGACTGAATTTCTTTTAATTTATTTGTGACGATTTCAACTCTCTCTTTTTCAGATTTTCCATCTACTTCAAACTGAATTTTAATGAATTCATGAGCAAGTTTGCTGAAGAAGTCATTTTCATCTTGAACACTGCTTGGAATATTAATTACTGAATCTCCCCCGTAGGTTGGTATAGGCGAGTCTTTTAATTCGGTTACTTTTAATGGCTCTTTGCCTGCATCTAGACTTCTGATTTGTTCCCTAATTTTTTGGCGCATCATTGCAACGCCCTGATCACTAGCCAGTAAGTTTTCATTTTTATGAATATTGATTGGACCCATGCCCTCGCATGCCTCTCTATCTGCTGGAAATCTTTGGCGCTGCTCATAAGGACGATCGAATATCTCACCTTGCTCAATAAGTTCTGGACCCTCTGGAGTATTGTATTCTTGAGGGTCACCCCGTTCACCAAAATTAGCCCATGCATAGCAAATGGTAGTTTCATCATCAACTGGGACAACCCATCTTGTGAATGAGCTGCGCCCATAAAGTATTTGCCTGGTTCCATCAGCCGCAAATGCTGCGCCGGCTTGCGTAAAGTTTGGCAGAACAACCTCATTAACTCTAAACCAGACATTGTCCCCCACCCTTCTTGTATTGCATCCAAGAATCCAATTATCACGTTCAAAAAAATCAATTTGGCCTACTTCACCAAACCCTTCAGAGAACTGTTGACGACTCATATTAGAGTGAAGAAATGATGTATGTATTGGGTCAACTATTGCATCAAGTACTTGAAGCCAATTGCAATCAAATGGAGCCTTGTATGGAACCATTTCCATGCCATCAAAATCTAGACTGTCGTAGTTAGGAAACTCAGGCTTTTTTTCTATTGGCCCTAGATAGGCAAAAATAAGACCTTTGAATTCATGAGTTGGATAAGCGCCAAGTCTTACCTTTTGCTTTATAAAGTCTTGAGTATGCTCTGGCTGTCCTGGCACCTCTAAAATGGAACCATCAACATCAAAATGCCACCCATGATAGCAGCAGCTAATACCTGTTTTTTGACAAATTCCAAATTCAAGTGACGCTTGTCGATGTGGGCAATGCTTGTGAACTAAGCCTAACTGTAAACTCTGGTCTCGGAATAAAACTAACTCCTCACCTAGGATTTTTATTGCTACAGGAAGGTCTCCAAGTTCTGATGAAATAAAAATTGGATGCCAGTATCTTCTGAAGTATTCACCTGCTTTAGTTCCTGGACCAATCCGTGCGATTTCATCATCTATCTCTTTAGAATGTTTTAATTCATAGCCTGAAAAACCTTTTAGATTAATATCTGTGCTATTTTTTTTGATGCTCAAACCTCTATTCCCCAATAATTTATCTGACTTCATTCATTCAAATAATACCAAACATATTTACATATTAATCAATTTTTAATTAAATAATGACCATATTGCCAACTAATTATCAAGTAATTACTTAATATGCAATAATTGGGTTTATAATCTTGATACTTAATAATCAAATTCTAAATATGGATTCATCATTCATTACAGATAACCTGTCTTCTTTTAATAAAGAAGGTGCCCTAAAGCATGGTTTACCAAGCATGGCTTATACCAGTGAAGAATTTTATAAAACTGAATGTCAAACTGTCTTCTCTAATAACTGGGTATTTGTTGGCTTTGCTCATGAATTTAATGAACCTGGCGATGCAGTTCCAGTAAATGTTGCTGGTCAGCCAGTGCTTCTGATTAAGAACGTTAATGGAAGTATCAATGCATTTCATAATTCCTGTTCACATCGTTGCCTCAAAATTGTTGATGAGGCATGCAATGTTGGTTCAATGCTATCTTGCCCATATCATTCATGGACCTATAATCTAGACGGTGATCTTTGCGCCACTCCTTTTTTTGGAGGGAGAGAGCACCAACCTGAAGGATTTAATATGACAGAGCATGGACTTCATTCTGTCAAAATTGCAATCTGGCATGATTGGATATTTGTTAATTTGAATAGTGAATCTCAAGATTTTGAGGAATACGCTAAGCCATTAATTAATAACTTTCAAGACATAGACTTTAAAAAAATGAATCCTGTTGCAACTCTTGATTTTGGTGAGATAGAGACAAACTGGAAATTTTTAATGGAAAATTTCATAGAGCCTTACCATGTTCAGTTTGTTCATAGAACCACAACGAATCAGCCACTTGAAGATCACTACACAATTGTCGATGGTGTCTGTGTTGGAAGTGCAATTGATCTGGATGAAAATGATAAAGTTGAGGGAAGTTTGTCTGTCAGCTCAAGATACCTCACCCTATTTCCAAATTTTATAATTGGGCGATATTTCCCTGATCAGATTGGGGTTTATTTAAATGTACCAACTGATTCTGGACACACTCTTCAAAAAAGAGTTATCTACACAACAGATGGGAAAGCTATTTCGGATAAAAGTGTAGAAGAGATTAAGAAGTTGTGGTGGGATGTTCATAAAGAAGATCATGCGATTTGTGAAAAAATGCAGCTCGGAAGATTGTCCCCAGCTTCAAAGAATGGCGGTTTACTTTCTCCCTTCTGGGAGGATAGTGTCAGAGCCTTTCAGCAAATGATTGCTGATGCTGTAACCAAATAAATATTATTAATGAGGAGTAATGATGGCAGATGAAAATTTTAATAGTGACTATAGATTAGCACACACGATGATGCGGGTACTGGATTTAGATAAATCAATCCACTTTTATTGCGACATACTGGGAATGAATGTTCTCAGAAAAACGGACTACCCGGGAGGGCGATACACTAATGCGTTTGTAGGGTACGGGCCAGAGATAGAATTTCCAGCACTGGAGCTCACTCATAACTGGGATCAAGAGGCTCACTATGACAAAGGAAATGGATGGGGTCATATCTGCATTGAAACGCCAGACGTTTATAAGGCTGTTGAGGATTTAGAAGCCAGTGGAGCCAAAATACTGAGTCCAGCAAAGCCGATGAATGCTGGCACTCGAATACTCGCATTCATTGAGGATCCAGATGGATACGTTGTCGAATTAAATGAAAAACTTGAACTAACTGAATAAGGAAAAATAATGAAAGAGAATAAACCACAATTATACAAATTTAGTGAAATTGAGCACCGCCTGCACACCTTAGAGCCAGGTAAAAGTTATATCAAACCATTTGTTACAAGCGCTGTAAGTGACACGATGTGTGGTGGTCTAAATTTTTTAAACGAAGTATCTGTTCCTTGGGAGCTGACGTGTGATGAGATTATTTACTGCATGGAAGGTACATTTAGGTTGACTTGTGATGGCGTAGCTTATGAATGCAGTCCTGGCGATGTTTTATATGTACCAAAAGATAATTCGATTGCCTATGAGTGTGATGAGAAGTGCGTCATTTTTTATGCGGCCTATCCTCATGATTGGAAGCAGCAAGCTGGCATAACGTTTGTTCCTGGAATAGATCCAGAAGATATGCCACAAAATTAGGCTATTAAGATGAGTAACTCGAGTAGTCGTTTAATTAATTTAAATCAAGTTAATGATAAAGCAAGTGATTTAAGTTCACAGCTGCCGACAAGAGACACCCTTAAGGATAAATTAAATCAACAAATTATTGATTTACTTGAATTAGATGGGCGATTACCTTTTAAAGAGATCGCTAATAGTCTGAATATTTCTGAAGGCACGGTTAGAAATCGAGTTAACCGAATGAAGGATGCCGGCGTTTTGCAAATCAAAGCGCTTGTCGACCGCTCGGCTATCAATTATTCAACTGATTCCATGTTAGGGATCAAAGTTGCATCTAGCTCAAGTCCAAGCCTCGTAGCTAAAAGACTTGAAAATTGTAATGAAATTGTTTTTATTATGTGGGTTACTGGGCGATATGACTTACTAGTGGAGATTGCATCAGAAAGTGACGACACGTTAAGTAAATTTCTGGAAGAACATTGCTTTAACAACGACGATATAAAAGATGTTGAGGTTATGAAGGGATTATCAACATTTAAAAATCAGTTCTTGTTAAAGTCTCAAGAGAAGCTTTGATAATGAATACAAAAAATAGAAGGAGAAAAATATGACTAAAATTTACCACACAAAGATGGCGGATGCGCTGCCCTCAAAAAAGCGAGTTGCTGAAGAAAAAGCGCGACTTGAAAAAGCCGGCATTAAGTATATCCTGTCATGTTGGATTGATATGCTTGGGCTACCTAAAACTAAGCCAATACCTTTTGCAGAATTTGAAGCATTGTGTGCAGGAAAAGGGCCACAATTTGCTGTACATTCAGTCTCATTTGTTCCAGAATTGGGGCCTAATGATTCGGATCAAATTCCAGTTCCAGATCTAGATAGTCTCGTTATTTGCCCATGGGATAAAACCTGCGTATGGGTTTTTTCTGACTTGTGGTGGGAGGATGAACCTTATAACTTATGCCCTCGACAGACACTCAAAAGAGCTGTTCAAAATGCTGATGATGCTGGTTATAAAGCTTTCTGTGGCATTGAGCCAGAATTTATTGCAATGCGTTATGAAGATGGTCAGCCAGTCAAGGCGATTGATGATGACCCACTTCCAGGTGAAGGCCTGAGACCAAGAAGGCAGGCCTTTGGATATGATGTTGAGTACTCAATTGACTCGATGGAGTTTCTGAAAGAATTAATCGATATTGTTAATGATCTGGGCTGGGAGATGAAGGACGTGGTCTGCGAAGGTGCCTACTCTCAATTTGAGTTAGACTTTACTTATACAAATATTCTACAGATGGCAGACCGATTAGTCTTCTTGAGAGTGCTTCTTAAAGAAGTTGCCAAAAAGTATGGAATGTTTATCACCTTTATGCCGAAGCCAACGATTGGTGACTGGAGATCTGGCGCCCATATTAACTTTAGCATGACAAGCAAAACAGACAATAAGAATATCTTTGAAGGAAAAGATGGTAAGTTTTCTGATGTGGCTTATCACGCTGTTGGTGGCTTAATTAAGCATGGTACTTCAATTACTGCGATAGCCTGTTCTACTGTCAATTCATACAATGGGCTAGTTCCAATTGTAGGCGGTTTTGAGGGCGGCGTTTATACTTGGGCTCCTACGACAATGGCATATGGCGACAATAACCGCTCTTGTATGATTAGACTTCCACAGAATCGTTTCTGTATTGAAAATCGTGCAGCGGATATGTGCATGAACCCATACCTTTCTCTAGCCATGACAACAGCTTCTGCTTTAGACGGTATTAAAAATAAAATTGATCCAGGTAAGCCATTGAATCTGAATCTGTATACCTTGACTCCTGAAGAAATGGAGGCATCTAACATCAAATCATTGCCTCGCAATCTTCTTGAGGCTATTGAGTCCTTAAATGAAGATGACTTTGCTAGAGAAGTGCTCGGAGATTCGATGCTTCTTCAATTTTTCTCTTATAAGAAAGACGAATGGGATCGATATCATCAGGCAGTAACTGATTGGGAAGTTCAGGAGTTTTTAAGACTCTACTAGATATTAAATCATTACTAAAAAATTAGTACGTTTTTAATTTAAACTATCTTTTTTTGAGTTAATTTTAATTCAAAGATTGTGTTGATTATTGGGAGTAAATATGTGTGGAATTGTTGGACTTTTTATTAAAAATCCTGCCCTTGAGTCTGAACTAGGGGCACTAGTTGCGCCTATGTTAAGTGAGATGACAGAACGAGGTCCTGATAGCGCTGGTATGGCTGTCTATCGAGATCCAAATGACAAAGGGTGTAAGGTGACTGTGCTTTCTCAAAAATTAGATTTTGACTGGGCTTCATTTGAAAAAGCAGTTAACTCTCATTTTTCTCTCAACAAATTCACTGTGACTCAAAATCATGCAGTTCTCTCTCTGGATAATTCGTTGAGTGAAGTCGAGCATTGGCTTGCTTCAAATTGGACCGACCTAAGTGTCACAAGCGCAGGAACTAATATCGAAATTTTCAAGGGCAAGGGCAACCCTGCAGATTTTATCAAACAGTTTGACATTAAAAATATGACCGGAACGCACGCACTTGGGCATACAAGAATGGCGACTGAAAGTGCTATTACGACTGAGCACTCTCACCCCTTTTCTACGGGGCAAGATTTATGCCTGGTACACAACGGCTCATTGTCAAATCATAACCGTCTTCGTGAAACGTTAAAGCGAGCAGGTGTTCAATTCAAAACCGACAATGACAGTGAGGTTGCTGCAGGATATTTGAGTTGGCGCTTGAGTGAGGGTGATGATCTTGATGAGGCGCTTAATCATGCCATTGAGGACCTCGACGGCTTTTATACTTTTGCCATTGGAACTAAGGATGGATTTGCTGTGATGAGAGATCCAATTGGATGTAAACCAGCCATCATGGCTGAGACAGATGATTGGGCTGCTATGTCTTCAGAATATAGGGCAATTGCAACCCTTCCGGGTGCTGAAAATGCACGCATATGGGAGCCTGAACCAACACAAATTTACAGTTGGAAAAGGAGTTAAATATGACGGCAATTAATTTAAATGAAAGCAGTGTCAGAGAGCTCAATGAAAAATTGCAGAGCGGCTCTTCAGGAGATCAGTTCTCTGTCAATAATACGGTTGGTAAGCACGCACTTTCTGTGGGACTGACCTCAGAGATTAATGTCGAGATTAATGGCCATGTCGGCTATTATTGCGCGGGTATGAACCAACAGGCAAATATTGTAATCAATGGTAATGCTGGACCTGGTCTTGCTGAAAACATGATGTCTGGTGAGGTGCGCGTCACAGGAAATGCATCCCAATATGCAGCTGCAACTGCCCATGGTGGTTTACTTATTATTGAGGGCGATGCGAGTTCGCGTTGCGGCATTTCAATGAAGGGAGTCAATATTGTAGTGGGCGGTAATATCGGACACATGAGCGCATTCATGGCACAGTCGGGTTGTCTTGTAGTTTGTGGTGATGCTGGAGATGCTTTAGGGGACTCTGTTTACGAGGCCAAAATTTATGTTCGCGGTGAAGTCAAAAGTTTGGGTACAGATTGTATTGAAAAAGAAATGCGTGATGAGCACAAAAAAGAGCTTAAAGAATTACTAAAACAATCAAATATGAACCATAAGGTCGAAGATTTTAGACGCTACGGTTCTGCACGAAAATTATATAATTTTGACATTGACCAAGTTGATGAATACTAAGGAGACTAGATTATGAGTAAAGATAATCCAACATTAATAGAATCGTCCACTTTTCCAAGGCATGTTATTGCTGAAATTCAGCGAGCAGCTAAAACAGGTATTTATGATATCCGTGGCTTTGGTGCAAAGAGAGATATCCCTACTTTTGATGACTTAGTTTTTCTTGGGGCGTCAACTTCCCGCTACCCTTTAGAGGGCTACAGGGAAAAATGTACCACTGAAGTTGTCTTGGGAAATCGATTTGCAAAAAATCCAATCCATTTAAAAACACCAGTCACTATTGCTGGTATGAGCTTTGGATCTCTTTCAGCGCAGGCAAAAGAGTCTTTGGGAAGGGGCGCTACACTTGCTGGTACAAGCACTACAACAGGTGATGGCGGTATGACGCCTGAAGAGAGAGGGCACTCTAAAACACTCGTATACCAGTACTTGCCATCAAGATATGGTATGAATCCTGATGACTTAAGGCGCGCTGATGCCATTGAAATTGTTCTTGGTCAGGGCGCTAAGCCAGGCGGAGGTGGTATGCTTTTGGGTCAAAAAATTTCACCACGAGTTGCAGAAATGAGAAATCTTCCCGAGGGAATAGATCAACGTTCAGCGTGTCGTCACCCAGATTGGACAGGACCAGATGATCTTGAAATTAAGATTCAAGAGCTTCGTGAAATCACTAATTGGGAGAAGCCTATTTATGTAAAGGTTGGCGCCACCCGTGTTTTTTATGACGTTACTCTAGCAGTTAAAGCTGGGGCAGATGTTGTCGTTGTTGATGGCATGCAAGGCGGAACAGCAGCAACTCAAGATGTCTTTATTGAGCATGTAGGAATCCCAACACTGCCAGCAGTAAGAATGGCTGTTGAAGCTTTGCAGGAGATGGATATGCATCGCAAGGTGCAGTTAATAGTTTCTGGCGGCATCAGGAGTGGTGCTGACGTTGCAAAAGCCTTAGCACTCGGCGCTGATGCAGTCTCTATAGGTACTGCTGCGCTCATCGCTTTGGGTGACCAAAGTCCAGAGTTTGATGATGAGTATAAGGCGATTGGTTCAGCTGCTGGCTTTTGGGATGATTATCAGGCGGGAAATGATCCAGCCGGAATTACGACTCAAGATCCCGAACTTGCAAAAAGATTGGACCCAATATTAGGGGGTCGAAGATTGGCAAACTATATCAATGTTTTGACACTCGAGTTACAAACTTTGGCTCGCGCCTGTGGCAAAAGCCATGTCCATAATTTGGAGCCAGAGGATATGGTAGCATTAACAATGGAAGCTGCAGCTATGGCTGGAGTCCCGTTAGCGGGCACAAGTTGGATTCCTGGAAAAAATGGGATGTAAACTACTTAAATTATTTATAAAACATGACAGATAGGAGAATTTATGGCTATTAAACTTAGTAAGGTCGCTAAAGAGAGAGGGATTGAATACTTTTTGATTAGCTTTGTGGATTTATTTGGCAGTCTTCGCTCTAAATTAGTTCCAGCACGGGCTATTGATGATATGCAAAAAGATGGCGCTGGTTTCGCAGGATTTGCTGCCTGGCTTGACATGACACCTGCCCATCCTGACATGTTTGCTATCCCTGATCCAGATAGTTTAATTCAATTACCATGGAAGCCAGAAGTGGCATGGCTTGCCTCAGATCTATGGATGGATGGAAAACCAGTAGAGGCATCTCCCCGCGTTGCTTTAAAGCGACAGTTAGCCGAGGCTGAGAAGCAAGGCTTTAGAATGAAAACGGGTGTTGAGTGTGAGTACCATTTAATTAATGATGATGGAACTGATATTGCCGATGAGAAAGATACCCAAAGTAAGCCTTGCTATGATCAGCAAGCACTAATGCGCCAATATCCAGCTATAAAGCAAATTTGTGACAGTATGATTGAGCTTGGATGGGGTCCCTATCAGAATGATCACGAAGATGCCAATGGCCAATTTGAGATGAACTGGGACTTTGATGATGCATTAACTACAGCAGATCGTCAGGTATTTTTTAAGTTTATGGTCAAATCAATTGCTGAAATTCATGGGATGCGGGCAACATTTATGCCTAAGCCCTTTACTCACCTGACTGGAAACGGCTGTCATTCCCACTTGTCTATCTGGAGCCTTGATGGAACTAAAAACCTGTTTAATGGGGACAATGATAAAAGAGGCTTGGGGTTATCTTCTTTAGCCTATCAATTTTTAGGCGGCATTATGCATAGCGCAGATCGTTTAACAGCAATATTCAATCCAACTGTCAATAGCTATAAGCGAATTAATGCTCCAAGGACTTTGTCTGGGGCAACATGGTCTCCAAGTTCAATTACGTATGGAGGCAATAACCGAACTCACATGATTAGAGTGCCAGACTCTGGGAGATTTGAATTAAGATTGATGGATGGCGCTGCGAATGCTTATCTGATGCAAGCTGCTATTCTTGCTTGTGGTTTAGATGGTATTGCTGCTAACAGAGATCCGGGTGATCCGCTTGATATAAATATGTATGAACTTGGAAAAGATATTGAGGGATATAAACAGCTTCCTAAAAACTTACTCGATGCCCTAAGACTTCTTGAGGGCAGTGATGTTTTAAGAGAGAGACTTGGCGATAACTTGATTGATGCTTATATCAAGCTAAAGCATAGTCAATGGAATGATTATTCAGCCCACTTAAGCCAGTGGGAGAGAGATAATACTCTAGACTGTTAATTATACAAAAAGTGTTTAAACAAGTAAGATGCTGAAATGGACTACGAAAAATTTGAATTAGGCGATGTTACTCTTCTATCTGGAGAGGCATTAAGATCAGCATTCTTAGCTTATAAAACCTATGGTACATTGGATGCCAACAAAAGTAATGTTGTCGTTTTGCCTACTTTTTATACTGGCTCTCACCAAAGAAATGAGGGATTCTTTGGTCCAGGAAGAGCGATAGATCCAGATAAGCACTTCGTAGTTTCAATTGACATGTTTGGTAACGGATTCTCTTCCTCACCAAGCAACACAGAGTCACCTCAGGATGGTCCAAGGTTCCCTCATGTCTCTCTCTGGGATAATGTTGCATGCCAGTATCGGCTTCTGACTGAGGCATTAGGAGTTAAGAGGATTGCTTTAGTCACAGGATGGTCAATGGCTGGTTGCCAGGCCTATCAGTGGGCTGCGCAGTACCCTGATTTTGTTGATGCCATCTTACCATTTTGCGCTTCAGCTAAAACTTCACCACACAACTATGTGTTTCTTGAAGGAATTAGGGCTGCACTTTGTGCAGATCAAAATTGGAATAATGGTGAATACACCTCTCCTCCTATTGATGGACTCAAAGCATTTGCGAGGGTCTATGCGGGATGGGCATTCTCACAAACTTTTTATCGAGACTCACTCTATAAAACAATTGGCTACGAATCAATTGAGGATTTATTGGTTGACTGGGAGGAGGACCATGCTGAAAATTGGGATGCTAACAATCTTCTCTGTAAGCTAAGAACTTGGCAGACTAGCGATATAAGTCTTGGCCCAACTTATCAAGGCAATTTTATGATGGCACTGAAATCAATTAAGGCCAAATCTATCTTAATGCCCTGCACACAGGACTTGTACTTTCCTCCTGAGGATAACGCAATTGAGGCGAGTCATATGACGCATGCAGAGTTTCGACCTTTTGATTCACCGTGGGGGCACTGCGCTGCAAACCCTGGAAATGATGCTGACTTTACTCAAGCCCTTGAGAAAAGCTTACAGGAACTTTTGGAATACTAAATGTATGGTTTGATATGACAATTACGTGGCAAGATTTTGAAAAAGTTGACATAAGAATTGGAACGATCATTATGGTCGAGGATTTTCCAGAAGCAAGAAAGCCAGCTTATATACTTCATGTTGACTTTGGCACTGAAATTGGAATCAAGAAATCTAGTTCGCAAATTACTGACCTCTACAATAAAGATCAATTGAAAGATAAACAAGTCATGGGGGTTGTGAATTTTTCACCTAAGCAAGTTGGACCTATTATGAGTGAATGTCTTGTTTTAGGGTTTTATCGTCAAGACAATTCTGTGGTGTTAGCAACTAACGATTTGCCTATTGATAATGGCTCAAGACTTTTATAGTTTTTTAACTTTATTTCATAGTGATTCAATCAAATCAATACCTATTAGAAGATATATAGTTCAATTGATTCTATAATATTTTTTCATCAAATATATTATAAAGTAATGTTTTTATGTATTACTTTTTGATATAAAAGTATAATAATTACAAAATAGTATCAGTTATCTCCATGATTACATTAGTTTTTTACAAATATTGAGCGTATATTTTATCGTTCGTAGTTGATTTTCTGCTACGTAAAATAAAAAAATAGAGGAGATTTAATATGAAAAATTTAAAAATCTTGGCTGGTAGTGCCATACTTGCAGTTGCAAGTTCTGCTGCTGTCCAAGCCGGCGAATTAACAATCGCTACTGTAAATAACGGTCATATGATCACGATGCAAGGACTTACCGGTCACTTCGAAAAAGCTAACCCTGGTGTTACAGTAAATTGGGTAACTTTAGATGAAGGCACTTTGCGTCAGCGTGTGACAACTGACATTGCTACAAAAGGTGGTCAGTTTGATGTAATGACAATTGGTATGTATGAAGCACCAATGTGGGGCGCAAAAGGTTGGCTGCACTCTTTAGACTTTGGTTCTGATTACGATGTAGATGATATCCTGCCTGCTATGCGCGGTGGTTTATCAGCTAATGGAAACCTTTATGCAGCACCATTTTATGGTGAAAGCTCAATGATCATGTATCGTAAGGACTTATTAGATGCTGCTGGAATGACGATGCCAGACAATCCTACATGGGGCCATGTTGCTGATGCAGCTGCAGCTATGACGGATAAGGCTAATGGACTTTATGGTATTTGCCTTCGTGGTAAGCCAGGTTGGGGTGATAATGCTGCATTTATAACTACAATGGCAAATTCTTTTGGTGCAAGATGGTTTGATGAAGAGTGGAAGCCTCAGCTTGACTCTCCAGCTTGGAATCATGCACTTAACTTTTATGTTGATCTAATGATGAATTACGGTCCTCCTGGAACACCAGGCTATAGCTTTAATGAAATCTTAGCTTTAATCAATGAGGGCAAGTGTGGTATGTGGATTGACGCGACCATCGCTGCTTCATTCGTTTCTGATCCAAGTCAATCTAAAGTGGCTGATGTAATTGCTTATGCTCAAGCACCTGTAGCAGTTACACATCGTGGAGCAAACTGGTTGTGGGCATGGGCTCTAGCTGTTCCCGCTGGAACACAGCAATCAGAAGACGCCCTTAAGTTTGTTGAGTGGGCTACTTCAAAGGAGTACATTGAGCTTGTAGGTAATGAAGTTGGTTGGGGAAGCGTTCCAACAGGAACTCGCTCAAGTACCTATCAAAATGCTAATTTCTTAGCCGCAGCTAACTTTGCTGATGCTGAGATGAAAGCTATTTTGTCAGCTGATCCTTCAAACAGCACGCAAGATCCAACACCTTATCAAGGTGTTCAGTTTGCTTCAATTCCTGAATTCCAGGCCATTGGTACTGCAGCTGGTCAGCAATTTAGTGCTGCTGTGGCAGGAAGAATTTCTGTTGAAGATGCGCTTGCTGCTGCTCAAAAAGCGGCAGAAAGAGAAATGATCAAAGCTGGTTACTACTAGATAGTAGCTAGTGAAACGGGCCAGTTTTTTTTGCTGGCCCGTTTTTTTTAATATTTTGGAGTTTTTTGTTACATGAAAGTCAGTTATACCAAAGCCTTACAAGCTCCAAGTATCATCCTTTTACTGCTTTGGATGATCGTTCCATTAAGTATGACGCTATATTTTTCTTTTATGCGTTATAACTTGCTTTACCCAGAGCGAACAGGTTTTACTGGATCTCTTAACTATGATTTTTTTCTAACAGATCCAGCTCTTTTTGATGCAGTCTTAAATACACTAACTCTAGTTGGAAGCATTATTACTATCTCTGTTGTTCTCGGTATGGGGATTGCACTTCTGCTTCAAGAAGCATTCCGGGGAAGAGGTATAGTAAGAGTAATGCTGATTTCACCCTTCTTTATCATGCCCACTGTCAATGCTTTGATTTGGAAGAATATGTTTATGAACCCTGTCTATGGGTTGTTTGCTTTTGTAAGTGGTCTTTTTGGGTGGCCAATAATTGATTGGCTATCAGACCTTCCACTGCTGTCTATTATTATTATGCTGAGTTGGCAATGGACACCATTCGCTCTACTCATTTTTATGACATCCCTTCAATCTATGGATAAAGAGCAGGTTGAAGCTGCTGAAATTGAGGGCGCAAGTTTTTGGTCCAAGTTTTACTATCTGACATTGCCACACCTATCGAGAGCAATTGCAGTTGTAATAATGATTCAAGCAATTTTTCATCTTTCAATTTTTGCTGAAATTTTTGTAACAACCGGTGGTGGCCCAGGATATGACAGCACAAATACAACTTTTCTAATATTTACTCAGGCACTTCTTCAGTTTGATGTTGGAGTGGCTTCAGCTGGAGGTGTTTTTGCAATAATCATAGCAAATATCATTGCTTTTTTCTTAATTAAAACTGTAGCTCAAGGAATGGCAAAATGAAAATAGGCTATAGAAATATGAAGCGGTTGAAACACCAATCTACTGTTGCGGCTTGCTATATTTTGGCTGTGATTTTCTTTTTTCCAATTTTTTGGATGGTTCTGACAAGTTTTAAAACTGAGTTACAGGCTATTTCAGTTCCACCATTATTCTTTTTTGAACCAACATTAGAAAATTTTTCTATCGTTCAAGAGAGGAGTGATTATTTTAAATATGCTACTAATTCAATAATAACCTCTTTTGGAGCAACAATTTTCGCGTTAATTATTGCTGTGCCAAGCGCCTATTCAATGGCATTTTTCCCAGGTCGTTTCACAAAAGACATCTTGTTGTGGATGTTGTCTACCAAGATGTTGCCAGCAGTTGGGGTACTGATGCCTGTTTATTTACTTGCTGATTCAGCAGGACTTCTAGATACTAAAACAGTATTAATCATAATTTTTGCAATGATGAATCTTCCAATTATTATGTGGCTATTGTTCTCGTACTTTAAAGAAATTCCTAATGAAATTCTTGAAGCCAGCAGAATGGATGGTTGCTCTACGATGGATGAGCTAAGACATATTGTTCTGCCACTCTCTTGGGGAGGCATTGCTTCTGCAGCTCTACTATGTATTGTATTGTGTTGGAATGAAGCTTTTTGGGCCATCAATTTAACTGCTGGGGATGCTGGGACTTTGACCGCTTTAATCGCCTCATATTCAAGTCCTGAAGGATTATTTTGGTCAAAACTATCTGCTGCTTCAACTTTAGCTTGTGCTCCAATTGTTATTTTTGGATGGTTTTGTCAGAAACAGTTAGTTCAGGGTTTGACATTTGGAGCTGTAAAGTGATGGCTAAACAAATATACTCTTATCCTGACCTCTCAAACTCTATTGTCTTGGTTACTGGAGCGAATGGAGGAATCGGTTTTGATATTGTAAACTCAGCACTTCAAGCTGGAGCCAAAGTTTTAGCAACTGATTTAGTTATTGGGGCTAGTCTTGAAAAGTTGAATTCCAATGAAAGATTTATATCTAAAGCCTATGATCTTCAGGATGATTCTCAGTGTAATGAATGCATTGCTTGGTCGAATTCTCTTGGCGTAAATGTATTAGTTAACAATGCTGCGATATTTGATATGGCTCCTTTTCTTGAGTCTAGTCTTGATCAGTATGATCAATTGTTTTCGGTTAATGTGAGAGCTATGTTCGCAATGATGCAAGGCATTGCAAAGGGTTTAGACTCAAGAAAAGAAAAGGGTTCAATAATTAATTTTTCAAGTCAAGCTGGAAGGCGAGGTGAAGCATTAGTTTCACATTATTGTGCTACAAAGGCTGCAGTAATAAGTTATACCCAATCAGCCGCTTTAGCATTAGCTTCAAAAGGTATTAGAGTTAATGCAATAGCTCCAGGCGTTATTGACACGCCAATGTGGGATACGGTCGATAAATTATTTGCCAAATATGAAAAATTGGAGTCTGGAGAAAAGAAAAAGAAGGTTGGCAATAGTGTTCCTCTTGGTCGATTCGGCATCCCGTCAGATGTAACTGGCGTTGTGTTATTTTTAGCTTCAGACCATGCGCAATATATTACAGGCCAAACCATCAATGTAGATGGTGGAAACGTCTTAAGTTAAGGAAACTTATGTCTATTATTGATAAGTTAAAACCAGAATTTGAAATTGTTGATAAAGGGGAGACAATTCGTTACTTAGAGCATGGTTGGCCAACACCTTTATGCAGATGGCATGCACATGAAGAATATGAACTTCATCTTGTATTAAGAACCTCTGGTAAAGTTTTTGTTGGTGACTATGTAGGTCAATTTACACCTGGTTCATTATTTTTAACTGGCCCAAATTTGCCTCATAATTGGGTAACTGAAGAAAGTTCAAATAAGTCAGTTCCCTTGAGAGATATGTTGATTCAATTTAATCATCAAACCATGACAAAAGCATTTGAAGTATTTCCTGAGTTAATTGAACTCAATCATCTTCTAGATGCTGCTCGCTCTGGTATTGAGTTTAAGAATTATGATACGGACCACGCTAAATCCTGCTTAGAGTCAATTCGAGAAAGTAGAGGGATGAAAAGATTAATGCATTTTTTGCATTTTTTACAAGAGCTTAATGACTGGAAGCAAAAAGTCTCTTTATCTTTGACAAAGCTTAATCCAAGCCTATCTTCCATTAGTCAAGATCGAATTAATGATGTCGTAAATTATGTCATTGAAAACTATAAAAACAATATTTCTTTGAGTGAGGCAGCAGAAATTATAAATATGAGTGAAAGTTCATTTTCAAGATACTTCATGAAAACTACAGGTAACCGATTCTCAGAGTTTGTCTCTAGGATTCGTCTTGGAAGAGCTTGTGTAATGCTTTATGAGACTGATGATCAGATTGCTACTATTGCCTTTGCTTCAGGTTATAACAATCTTGCTAACTTTAATAGGCAATTTATTAAATTAAAGGGCATGACTCCAAGAGAATACAGACAAACAGCATATAAAGGATTAATAAGTGAATAAAAGTAACAACAAAAATGTAAATTCTAATGGTGTGATAAAGTCTTCTAAATTTGACCTAAAGGAAAATTCAATTGGAGTAATTCATATTGGAGTTGGCAACTTTCATAGATCTCATCAGGCTGTATATTTTAATAATATTTTAAAAAATAATAATTATAGTCATTGGGGTATTGCTGGAATTAATTTAAGGTCTGAGGACAGTGATTCATTTAAATTGCAAAAAAGATTAAACGGACAGTACATTCTAAAAACAGTTTCATCAAATGGAGATACAGAATATGAGGAAATTAAATCGATTCTTGCTTTGCTTGATTGGAATGATCAGAATGATGAGATTCTTAATCTTTTTTCTTCAGATGAAGTTCAGCTTATTACGATAACTGTAACTGAGAGTGGTTACTATTGTGATAATGATAATAATTTATTAATAAACGCTAAAGATATTCAGAATGATATTAGTAATCAAATTCCAAGAACAATTTTTGGTGCTTTAGCTAGGGGTTTAGAATCAAGAATGGAGAGTGGCGGCGGTCCAATCACCATAGCTTGTTGTGACAATCTCCAAGAAAATGGTGTCATGTTGCAGCATTGTTTTATTCAATACCTTAATGCACTAAATAATGAAAAACTTTTAAATTGGGTCTCTGAGAACACTAGCTTTCCTTCCAGCATGGTTGATAGAATAACTCCAAAGATTGATCTTCAAGAGCTACAAGAAATTCAAAGAATGTTTAATCGACAAGATGATTGTTCAGTTTTCTCTGAAGATTTTATTCAATGGGTTATTGAAGATAATTTTGCTGGCATTAGGCCACCTCTCAATGAAGTGGGTGTTGAAATTGTTGATGATGTTGAGCCATACGAGAATACTAAAATACGCATTTTAAATGGAGGACATACTGTTTTAGCTTATTTAGGCGTTTTGAAAGGTTATGAGACTTTCGATTCTGCAATTAGAGATTCTGAACTCTCAGATTTTTTTGATGGAATTCAAAGTGAGGAAATTATCCCTTCTCTACCAATAAATTCACCAGTTGATTACGAAAGATATTTATTAACCACTAAGCGCCGTTTTGAAAATAAACATCTCCCAGATTTCTTATCAAGGATTTGTATGGATGGAGCTACTAAGTTTCCTATATTTTTATTGCCAACCATTGAATGGCATTTATTAAAAGGATTTACTCCGGAATACTCGATCAAAGCTATAGCAAGTTGGTATATTTTTTTATGTAAAGTCATTACTAATGAGATAAGCTTTGAATATATTGAACCAAAATGGAATTTATTGAAACTATTTTTGGCTGACGATAAAGAAGAGAGCTTTGCTTCAAGTGAAGAATTATGGGGCAGCATTCCGAGAGTCTATCCAAACTTTTCAAAGAGACTTGTTGAGGAGATAAAAGAAATGAAAGTCAGATACAAAGTTATTTTTTAAAATGATATTTTTTTAGATTTGGAGAGAAATTTTGGCTGAAATTAAATTAGAATCAATTCATAAGGCTTTTGATGATCTTACTGTCATTAAAGGGGTAGATATTGATATAAATGATGGGGAGTTTGTAGTTTTTGTGGGTCCCTCTGGTTCTGGAAAATCCACTTTACTTAGGATGATTGCCGGACTCGAAGATATTACTTCTGGCCTATTAACTATTGATGGTGAGGAAATGAATGACGTTCCTCCATCTAAGCGAGAGCTAGCTATGGTATTTCAATCATATGCTCTCTATCCTCATATGAACGTTTTTGATAATTTAGCATTTGGACTGAAGCTCTCAAAGATAGATAAGCTAGAAATTAAAGAGCGAGTTGAGAAGGTTGCTGAAGTTTTGCAAATCCATGACTATTTAAAACGACTACCTAAACAACTTTCTGGTGGTCAGCGACAAAGAGTAGCAATTGGAAGAGCTATCATTAGAGAGCCAAAAGTTTTTTTATTTGATGAGCCATTATCAAACTTAGATGCAGCACTAAGGTCTGACATGCGGGTTGAGCTGGCAGAGCTTCATGAAAAACTGAATGCAACCATGATATATGTTACGCATGATCAAATTGAAGCCATGACCCTTGCTGATAAAATTGTGGTACTTAATAATGGGCTTGTTGAGCAAATTGACACACCAACAGAGCTTTATAATAATCCAAAAACTCAGTTTGTGGCAGGCTTTATTGGTTCACCCACAATGAATTTTTTGAGAGGCGATATTGTCGATCAAAGTGATGCAGAAACTTATGGAGTTAGGCCAGAGCATATTAAACTTTCAGCTGACAAAGGCAAAATAAAATGTACTTTGAGACATCTAGAAAACTTAGGCGCTGATACTTTATATTATATGCAATCTGAGGATGATCAACAAATTACGGTCAGAGTTGAAGGCATGGGCTATCATCAGAAAGGTGAAATATTTTATCTAGACTTTGACGAAAGTAATGTCCATAAGTTTAAGGATGGAAAACGAATTAATGGAAATTGAAACCAAAAATTCTTCAACAATTGCAAAGACAAATATCACATTACAACAAGCTTTTAATTAATATTAAAAGAGAATCAAAAGCAAAAATTAGTCCAGTAATAATTGCTATTGCTGGCCCTCCCGCGGTAGGTAAATCTACATTGGCTAAGAAAATCGTCGATGATTTAAATACTAATGGTTATCAGGCTCAATATTGTCCTATGGATGGTTTTCATATGACTAATGATGAACTTAATAAAATACAGTTAAAGGGTGTAAAGGGAAGAATTGATACATTTCAGGCCATTGCATTTTCTAAGGCAATCTTTAGTTTAAAAGCTAAGAAGTCATTTTGGTGGCCAAAATTTTCGCGTACACAAGATAATCCAATTCCTCATGGATCTTTCATTAGCGGCAAAGAAGATATTTTTGTTATTGAAGGTAATTATCTTTTTATTCAATCAGAGCCCTGGGTCTCTGCTGCAAAAAACTTCCAATATAGTATTTTTGTAGATTTGCCAGATAAAATCTTACGTGAACGGCTTTTTACTCGACATCAAAAAAGCGGTTTTTCAATGGATTTAATTAAGGAAAAAATTGAAAATGTCGATATTCCTAATGCAGCTTTGATTAGAGAAACAAAGTCTCTAGCAAATGTTATTTATATTGAAGACTCAAATCATTAGGTCAATATGGAAAAGCATCAGAGTCTATATTGTAAAATTCGGTTGTATTTTCAAAACAATTTGCATAACCTAAAATGATAATCTGTGCTGGTGAATCCTTAATTGATATGGTCTCTTTTAGAGGCGAAGCTGAATACACTCCTCATGTCGGAGGGAGTAATTTTAATTCATCCATCGCACTTGGTCGCTTGGGTGCTGATAGCTATTATTTTGGCGCTATATCTAATGATAATTATGGAGAATTGATTGAGAATACTTTGAGACATTCTAATGTTAAACAAGACTTTATTATTAAGACAAACCGTCCTACAACTCTTGCCTATGCTGATGTAATTGACGGTATTGCAGAGTACACCTTCGTTGATGAGCATTCAGCTGGAAGACTATTGGATACAACGAGCCTCAAACCTTTTCTAGATGGAGTGAAAAAGGCAAAGGCATTACTGGTTGGAGGGATAAGTCTTCAAGCAGAGCCTTGCGGATCAAGTTGGCAGTGGCTTATTGAGGGGGTTTCAGGACACTTACCCATTTATTTTGATGCCAATATTCGTCCTGATTTTATTGAAGATAAACAAAGATATTTTGATCGCTTTATTGAGCTAACTTCTAAAGTTGATATTATTAAAATATCAGAT
>ERZ807291.3848-NODE-3848-length-20644-cov-6.995629_pt1 | contig 20644 bp, 12 predicted proteins | sample MGYA00521257_ERZ807291 | MGnify/ENA primary metagenome ERZ807291 (study PRJEB31413, sample SAMN03169783) | marine metagenome | biome: Marine; feature: Water; material: Subsurface seawater | place: North Sea | collected 2011-04-28 | depth 1 m m ... | reverse complement strand
CGTCAGGCTCATAACCTGAAGGTCGCAGGTTCAAATCCTGCCCCTGCTCCCAATCTTAAATAACCCAAAAGAAAATTATTTCTCCCAAGCTTGTTCAGCTCGGGCTTTGAACTATCATTATGAACATTACCGTAAAAGATTTACTTGATGCAGGCGTACACTTTGGTCATCAGGTTCGCAGGTGGAACCCAAAATCCAAGCCCTTTGTTTATGACAACCGTCATGGCATTTCTATTATTGATCTGGAAAAAACTTATGATCAATTAGAGAAGGCGTCAAAAGCTATAGAAGAAGTCGTCTCTCATGGTAAACAAGTCCTCCTCGTAGGCACTAAAAGGCAAGCCCAAGAGCCCATTCGTGAATTAGCGGCTGCAACAAATATGCCTTTCAGTGTAAACCGTTGGATGGGTGGAACACTTACAAATTTTGAGACAGTTTCTACCAGCTTAGCCAAGTACAAGAAATTTCTCCGCATGGAAGAAGATGGCAGTTTGGATAAACTGCCTGGTAAAGAAGGTGCTGCGGTGAAAAGGCAAATGGCTAGAATGCATCGTAACTTCGAGGGCATGCTAAACCTGCAAGGACTACCAGGGGCAATGTTTGTGATTGATTCACACAACGAGGCGATTGCAATTGCAGAAGCCAATCGTTTAAAAATACCTGTAATTGCCCTCGTGGATAGTAACTCTGACCCATCATTGCTCACTCATCCTATTCCAGGTAACGATGACTCAACCAAGTCAATTCGTATCATCGTGGATGTTATTTTAGATGCCATACAAAGCGGTTCATCCAAGCGTGTGGAAGCACCAACTCGCCGGATGGATATCACTCCGGTAGCCCAAGAACCTGACTTTATGGATCAAGAAGATGAACCGGAAGTGACTCTTCCTGAGGGATACGAAGAAAGTGATTTTGATGACCGTAAACCTACTCCTGTTGTAGAAAGCGAAGAAGTTTCTGCGGAAGCAACTGAAACTGTGGCTGTTACAGAAGAACCTACGCAAGTTGCGGAGAGCGAATCATCACCTGAGGAATCAGATAAATCCGAAGAAGCAAACAAATCTTAATTTCAAACTTTAAAACCCACTTGATATGTCTACCATTTCTAAAGAAGATGTTCTTGATCTGCGCGAAAAAACGGGTGCAGGTCTCATAGATTGTAAACGTGCCCTAGTCGATAGTAATGGCGATCTAGATGAAGCCATTTCTATTCTCAGGAAAAAAGGAGTAGCTTCCGCTGCCAAAAAAGCAGGCAGAAATGCCGGAGAAGGCATCATCGCTACTGCTATTTCCGAAAATCGCTCCAAGGGTATTTTGGTTGAAGTAAATTGTGAGACAGACTTTGTCGCCAAAAATGATGATTTTGTGAGCTTTGCTGCAGAGGTTGCATCTGATCTTTTACATAATCCAGGTATTGATTTAGAGTCAAAAAGAACGGAGCAAGTTGCTAAAATTGGTGAAAATATTCGAATTTCCAGATCTCAAATACTTGAACCGAGTGGAAATGGCTTGGTCGAATCTTATGTTCACACTGGGAGTAAAGTAGCCGTGCTCGTTTCCTTATCCAGTGACTCAAATGATGACCTAGCCGATGATGCCGTGATTGCCATGGTCAAAGACCTTTGCATGCACATTGCTGCGACTTCTCCGGTTTGCGTTTCGCGGGAAGATGTACCGTCGGAGCTTGTAGCCAAGGAAAAAGAGATTGCGACTGCTCAGGCAGAAGGTAAACCACCTCAAGCAATCGAGAAAATTGTCCAAGGTAAATTAGACAAGTATTTCTCGAATTCCTGCCTGCTTGAGCAACCCTTTGTCAAAAATCCAGACCAATCTGTTGGAGAGCTTGTTGATTCAGTTGCAAAGGAAAGTGGACTTTCTTTGAAGGTTGAGCAGTTTGTTCGCTTTCAGGTTGGGGAAGAGGTTTAATTATATATTACTCCTTCCAACATGGAGGGAGTGGAGTAATCCTTAAGCATTGATCATCCAAGTTGTAATACTTGCGATCATGTAGCATACGATAAGAGCAGTGCCATGGGCTTTGCCCTTTGCCTTACCACTCAAACCAAAGCATAGCATGGCTGTTAGTATGATCATAGCTATATGATCTACCCAAGGATTTGCGACATTTGAGCGAATCGGGGCAAGTAAACCAGCCACTCCTCCGACTAGCAATATGTTAAAAAGGTTAGATCCAATGATATTCCCTAAAAGCATCGCAGTTTGAGATTTTTTGAGAAGGGCTATGGACGCGGCCAACTCGGGCAGGCTTGTACCCACCGCAACGATTGAAAACCCAATGAGTTCCTCAGGGATTCCAAGTTGCAGAGCAAGAGATTTAGAACCGAATACCAAAGTCTCGGACCCAAGCCATAATCCAAAAGATGATCCAATGATTAATACTAGAGATATCCATTGATGATTTTGTCCAATGTTAGATTCTGTGTTAGTGAGGGGAGGAACCTGTACTAATTTTCTTTCTTTTATGGTTTCGTAACTTAAAAATATCAAATAACTTGTGAGGAATCCAAGTAAGATTGAGCCACATTGCCAAGTGATTGCATGTGCGGGTGAAAAATAAAGATAACCGGAAAAACCCAAAGTAACTAATAAAAGTGTAACTTTTTGGAAAGTGGGAACTGTTTTAGTTAGGTGAATCGGTTTAATTACAAGGGTTACGCCCAAGATCAATCCAATATTGGCAATATTGGACCCAATGATATTTCCCAAAATTAATCCTTTCGCATTACTAGTAACCGCGGATATTGTAGTAAATAATTCAGGGGCGGAGGTGGCAATAGATACAACTGTTAGACCTATTAGGATTGGCGGTACTCCTAGAAATTTAGCAAGGGTCGCTGATGCATCTGACAAAGAATCACCTGCTTTTATGAGTAAAATAATCCCAATTATTAGACAGATTAAAAGAAAGCCAAAATTTAGAAATCCGTGAAGCTCGATAATTTTTAAAGCTATATTTTCAAGTATCTGTTGCATCTATAAAAAGCTCTAAACATTGAATTGTTGGACAATTTTCGGCAAGGAGATTCGCGGGTAGAAATTTAGACCCTTGACTTGACGCATTATTCAAACATCTTTCCTACGATTTCCATACAATGCTGCTCAATTGCCAATGAATCAGGCTAACGAATTAAAAGATACTTTAAATCTTCCGCAAACGAACTTTCCGATGCGAGCCAATGCCGTGGAAAGAGAACCGGAAAGATTAAGGCATTGGGAAGAGATTGAGCTTTACGATTTAATTCAAAAAAAGAATGAATCAGGCGAGCCCTTTATTCTTCATGATGGTCCTCCATTTACAAATGGTGATGTGCATGTGGGAACGGCTTTAAATAAAACATTAAAGGATTCAATTCTCCGCTTCAAATCAGCTCAAGGTTACAGAACCCCATACATTCCGGGCTGGGACTGCCATGGGTTACCTATAGAGCATAAAGTCACCAAGAAACTTCGTAAGGAAAAAGCTGATCTGGATGCTCTTAGTGTTAGGAAAGCATGTGCTGAATTTTCCTCATCTTTCATCGAAACCCAAAGGTCACAATTTAAAAGACTTGGAGTTCTTGCAGATTGGGATCGGGAGTACCGGACCATGAACCCTGGGTATGAAGCTGAAATCTTGAGGACATTTGCTACTTTTGTAGAGCAGGGGCTGGTGTACCGAAGTAAGAAACCGGTCTACTGGTCTATTCCCTGCAAAACTGCATTGGCAGAGGCCGAAATTGAGTACCAGGATCATGTCAGTCCATCCGTTTTTGTAAAATTCAAGATTGTTGACCAAGAACAAGAATCCTATGTCGTGATCTGGACGACCACACCCTGGACCCTCCCAGCGAATCTGGCCATTGCTGTCCACCCGAGGGAGGAGTATGTTGAAATAAAGCAAGATGAAACCAGTTACTGGGTGGCAGCGAAACTTGCCAAAGCCCTTACAGATACATTTAACCTTCCCCATGCTTCTCTCGGTGCAAAGAAAACTGGGGAGGACTTAAGTAACTGGAAAACCCAACATCCTTTTATCAATCGATTAAGTCCTATCGTAACCGCCGAATATGTGACCATGGAGTCTGGCACAGGTTGCGTACATATTGCTCCTGGCCATGGCCTTGATGATTATTTAACAGGGATAGAGTATGGGTTGGACATATACTGCCCATTGTCCGACTCTGGTTGCTATGTGGACGACGGGATGATTCCACAGGAACTAGTTGGGGTTTCCGTTTTGGAGAAATCGACAGGTTGCCCTGCTAACAGTGAAGTTTTACGAATCCTTGAGAGTACCTCATCTCTTCTGGCAAAACAATCTCATCACCATCAATACCCCCACTGCTGGAGAAGTAAGACCCCAGTTATATTCAGGGCCATGGATCAATGGTTTGTTGCCTTAGACGAAAAAGAATTACGAAATCGTTCGATCAGTGCAGTTGACGATGTTTCATTTACACCTGATTGGGGCCGCAAACGGATTCGTGGTTTCCTTGAATCTCGTCCAGATTGGTGTATCTCTAGGCAACGGTCCTGGGGTGTCCCTATTCCGGTTTTTTATAATGAAGAGGGAGAACCATTATTAAATACAGAGCTAATTAACTTCCTGGCTAATCGTATTGCAAAAGAGGGGACCGATGCCTGGTTTTCTCTTTCGGAGGAAGAATTGTTGAATGGGTTTGAATTACCCGAGGATTGGAAAGGTAAGGCTTTAACCAAAGGAACTGATACCCTAGATGTGTGGATAGATTCTGGATGCAGTCACCGTTCCGTTCTAAAAACATTGGATGGCTTAGAATGGCCTGCGGATTTGTACCTTGAAGGCAGTGATCAGCATAGAGGGTGGTTTCAAAGTTCTTTGTGGACAAGTATGATCGCCTATGGGCATGCCCCCTACAAAAGAATTTTGACCCATGGCTTTGTAGTAGATGGGGACGGTCGTAAAATTTCGAAAAGTGATGGGAAACCTCAAACAGCAGATTCATATATTAAGAAGTATGGAGCTGATGTGCTAAGACTATGGGTATGCTCTGAAGACTTTCGACGAGACATTCCCTTGTCAGATGAGATCTTGGGCCAAGTTGTTCGTTCTTATCGGACTCTTCGCAATACCTTAAAGTTTCAATTGGGGACTTTACATGATTTTGATCCTATTGCTCATATGATTTCTGTCGAAGAACTCGATCTTATCGATCGGTGGGCTTTATTTAAAACAGCGGAATTAATAGATGAAGTTACAAAGGCATTTGAGGCTTATGAAATTCATAAATCCGTACAGCTTATAAACCGGTTTTGCTCTGGAGTTCTTTCCTCCACATACCACGATATTATTAAAGATCGTTTGTACACCCTCCACGCAGATGACCACAAAAGACGATCATCTCAAAGCGCAATATCCTTAATTTTTGATTCCCTCGTTAGACTGCTTGGACCCCTCACTCCCTTTACTGCTGATGAAGCTTGGTCTTTCCTTCATTCGGGAGAAAGTTTCTCGGCAAACCCCTTGTTGTTACAATCATGGCCTCAAGTAGAGTCATCTTGGGTTGATACAGGTTATGTAAAAGACGCGGAAATCATTTTAAAGTTTAAGGAAACTCATATTAATGAGGCATTGGAGAAATTGCGTACTGAAAAGAAAATAGGCCAATCTTTAGATGCCGAAGTGGAAATTAAATTCCCAGCAAACGATTCGACGGCAGAAGTTCTTTCGCGATGCTCCCAAGAACTTGCTGAATTTTTTATCGTCTCCAGCGTTATTTTGATAGTTGATGATAAAGTATCAGAATTATCTGTAACCGCTAAGCATGCTTCCGGTGTCCGTTGCCCCCGGAGTTGGCGTTGGGTCCGAGAACTAGTGACAGTTGAGCCATGGGGAGGCGTTTCCCCCCGCTGCGCCGAAGTGCTTACCCGTAATTCTTGATTTCAAATTTTTTAACATACTTGTACTATGACCAAGAAAAAATCGACTACTTCAACTTCTAGCTCAAAATCCGTCAAAAAGCCCGCAGCTCAAACCAAAGCGGTAAAGAAGGAGAAGCCTGGAAATAAACCTGTTCGCAAGGCGAAAGCATCTCCTTCCGTTAAGCCAAAGACTGTGAGTACTAAACCACAGCCGAAGAAAAGGGGACGTAAGCCAGGTACTGTTTCCAAGAAAGAAAAGGTTGCAACAGCGAAACCGGCCGCCGGAGAGATTAAGGTCAAAGAAATTGCATCCAAAACAAAGCCTAAGGAAGCGGAAGGAAAACAAGAATCCAAAGGGTTTAGCTTGGCGGATGTAAGGGCAATCCTGAAGGCAAAAAATAAAAAAGCTGCACCAAAAAAGAAAGTTGCCTCCAAAAAGCCAACGAAGGCACCCGCTGAAGAAAAAAAGGTTGTGAAAACTACGACCAAAGTTGCCAAGGTCAAGAAATTGCAGACTGCCTCCGTTAATGATATTTTGGGATTTGGGGCACCCAGTTTATCCACCCGTCCCATTCGTGATGTAAAAAAGGTGCCCAAAGATTTGATAGCTTATTACGAGAATTTAATGACTTTACGGTCGAGCCTGAAAGGGGCATTGGGGGAAAGATCGCAAGAAACCCTTGGCGCTTCCGCTCGTGAATCTTCAGGGGAATTATCCCTCAATTCACCTGATGCTGGCAGTGAGACATTCAATCGTGATGTCGCTTTATCAATGGTGGCTAATGAGCAGGAAGCATTGGAGGAAATCGAAGATGCAATTGACCGGATTTTTGATGGAACTTTTGGTATCTGCCAAGAAACCCAAAAGCCTATTAAGAAGGCTAGGTTAAAAGTTGTCCCCTTTACCCGCTTTTCTTTAGAAGGGCAAACTTTGTACGAACAACGTAAACACAAGGATACGGACACAGGTGGAGGAACATTCGCTACAATATCTGATTCGACGATGGGTGTGGAGGATTAAATATTCTCTGCACTTTGCTCATATTTCGTGTAAGTAAATTGTGAAGTATTCACGCTTTTGGGTTCTCTTCTGTATCGTACTAGGACTAGATCAGTGGACCAAGTCTCTGGTTGTTCAGGATGCGGAGGAATTGCGCCGCAACCCTATTGTGGTTTTAGATATTCTCGACGGCAGTGAAAACCTTCTGGAGTTTACTTATATCACCAATCCTGGTGCGGCTTGGAGTATGTTGTCGGATTACCCTGAGGCTCTAACTTTATTAGCACTTACTGCCCTGATTGCCATTTTTATTTTTCGTAAAGCCTTGGAACTTTACAAAATTCAGCACCAATTAGTCTTTGGTTTTATTACAGGGGGTGTTGCAGGGAATCTCGGGGACCGATTGTTTCGTCAACCTGCAGAAGTCGTTGATTTTATTGATTTTTTCTTACCGGTTATCAACTATGACTATCCAGTCTTCAATATCGCTGACTCCGCGATATTCATTGGAGCCTTTAGCTATATGATCATTGGGGTAATTGATGCGAGGAAGGAACAGGAAAAAAAGGTAATACAACCCGGCAATGGGTAGATGGGAAACAATCTCTTATTCTATATTCATTACTTGCTCTCTAATTTTTTCAACCTCAACCCGGGCATCCAGTGCCATAGCGGAGCCTTGGCAACGAGACGCTTTTGCACAGTAAGTATTTAATTCCCTGCTTATCTCCTGAAGTATAAACTCGAGTTTTCTTCCTACACTCCCTGTTGAGGAACAGGTCTCTTTAAACTGTATGAGATGACTTTTTAAGCGAGTAATCTCTTCTGAGACATCACTTTTTTCAGCATAGAGAGCTAATTCCTTGAGAACACGTTCATCAGAAGGGTCAATGTCTAGGTTGGCGTTCTCTAATTTTTCAAAAAGCTTTTTTCTCAGGATTTCTGGCAAATTTGCAGATTCTTTTTCCATCTGCTCAATCATATGACTAAGGTTTTGGAGGCGGGTATCAAAATCAGATGAAATTTCACGACCTTCTATTTCGCGCATTTCGATCATCGAGGCAGTTGCTTTTTGTAATGTTTCTATAAAAAGTTCCTCACAATTTGATGTCTCGAGGCTAACATTTTCTTGTTTTGAAAGTTGCAGGGCATGCAGCACCGTCTCAGGAGTAAGGGTGAAGGGTTGATTTCGTTTTACAATAAAGCTTTCCAGCACTTCAATTAATTCCTGAAATTCTTTTCCCAGTAAAACTTTCGAAACTTTTCCCGATGAATGTAATGGTTCTACTGAAAGCGAAACTCTCACTCGCCCACGATGTAACTTCTTTTTCAGAAAAGAGGTGGCAGTAACCTCAAAGAAAGACCATTCCTTCGGTGCACTTACCGCCACTTCAAGGCTCTTTTTATTTACGGAGGACACCTCTACAGAAATTTGATAGTCTTGCGTAGTTGACTCCGCACGACCGTAGCCTGTCATGCTATTCATAGGCGCATGTCGGGTAAATCTTTCACCCCCATGACGCGGGCAGCTTCCATGGCATCTTTGTCTCCTCTGCCACTCAGGTTTACACAAATGATTTGATCCTTAGGTAGTTCACCTGCTCTTTTAAATGCATACGCAAGCCCGTGTGAAGTTTCCAGTGCCGGCAGAATACCTTCTTCAGAAGAGAGCATTTTAAAAGCTTCCAAGGCATCTTCATCTCCTGCGTTAGCAAAATCAATTCTTCCACGGTCGCGATAAAATGCATGCTCCGGGCCAATGGCTGCATAATCAAGTCCGGCAGACACAGAGTGAGTCTGGTTAATTTGCCCATCCTTGTTTTGCAAAATCCAGGTTTTACAACCCTGGAGGATACCAAGCTTTCCGCCTTCAAATCGTGCTGCATGCTCTCCTTCGACCAGGGATCTGCCCCCAGCCTCAACTCCAACAAGCCTTACATCTAGATCTTCCAGGAAATCAAAAAAGAAACCAATTGCGTTACTGCCTCCCCCTACACAGGCAATCATCTCATCAGGTAGTTTACCTTCTTGTTCTAGGAATTGTTTTTTTGTTTCTTCACCGATAATACGGTGAAAATCTCTTACCATTCCAGGGTAGGGGTGGGCGCCTAATGCAGAACCTAAAATATAATGGGTATCTCTTATATGGGTTACCCAATCTCTCATTGCCTCGTTGATTGCTTCTTTAAGGGTTTTACTTCCAGCCTCAACACCCCTAACCTCCGCACCACTAAGTTTCATCTTGAATACATTGAGGGCCTGTCTGCGCATATCTTCGGCACCCATATAAATTACACAGTCAAATCCAAACCTGGCACACACAGAGGCCGTGGCGATACCATGCTGGCCGGCACCTGTTTCAGCAATGATTCTTTTCTTGCCCATTCTTTTAGCCAACAGAGCCTGGCCAAGGGCATTATTAATCTTGTGAGCACCTGTATGGAGCAAATCTTCCCGCTTTAGGAAAATACGGGCGCCACCTATTTTGTTACTTAGTCTTTCAGCATAATAAAGCTCGGTCGGTCTGCCTGCAAAAGATTTGAGCATGGCCTTAAGTTCACTTTCAAATTGCGGATCTTTCTTTGCATCCGCATACGCCTCGGTTAGCTCACGCAATGGATGACATAGAGTTTCAGGCACATAAGAACCTCCGTATGGGCCAAAGCGTCCACTTTCATCGGGAATGGAAAAGCGGTCAAATGATGTGTTCGAGGAAGTTGATGTTGCTAAATTTATGGTCATGTAAAATTATATTCGATTATATTATAGGCTTGGCTCAAGATAGGGACAACACAAGAAGTAAACCCTATGTAAACATGAACACCCAAAGCAACTTGCCAACCATTATTGTGCCAGCCCGGATTGCTTCCTCACGATTTCCTGAAAAGCTAATCCAAAAAGTGGAGGGAAAACCTCTGATATTATGGACCGCTGAAAGAATTAAAAAAATTGCCCCCGAATTTGAGCTTTTTTTTGCGGTCGATGGCAAAAAACTTAAGTTAATTTTAGAAGATGCAGGTTTTTCATCGATCCAAACAGACCCAGACTTGGCATCAGGCACTGATCGTATTGCTGCGGCAAATCTTGAGATCAAAGCTTCCTCTGTTATCAATGTACAGGCAGATGAACCGCTAGTGGAAAGAAAGCATATCGATTCTTTGGTTACGGCACTTTTACCAAATCAAACTTCGATGTCGACCTTAGCTGTGCCCTTTACACAAGAGTCTGACTTCCTTGATCCCAATCAAGTGAAGGTCATCCTTGATTCTCAAGGGTACGCCATGTATTTTTCTCGTGCTCCTATCCCTTTTTATCGGGATGCAGCTGAAATGTGGGAGACAAAGGTAAAACCGTTAAAACATATCGGCTTGTATGGATACAAAGCATCCTTTCTCGAACAATTTTGCAGTGAAAAGGCAGGAAGGTTAGAAGAAATAGAAAAACTAGAACAATTAAGGGCACTAGAATGGGGTGCGAAGATTTCTGTATCCGTTGTTCACTCGCCTACGATTGGAATTGATTCACCAGAAGACCTGATCAAATTTGAAACTCATATACAGGCTAGATAACTTTGAACATTTCGATTCTCGATAGATACTTTTTTAAAGACCTTTTGTTGGCAAGTTTGGGCAATACCATCGTCCTAACCTGTATTCTTTTGTACGGAAACTTGCAAAAGAACAGCGATTTATTAATCCAGTCTTTTGCATATTCTCCTTCTTCTTTTCTGGAGCTTACAAGTTATTTAATTCCTTACTCACTTTCCATGGGGTTACCTTTTGGTTTTTCATTAGCCATTTTGTTCAGCCTAGGGAGAATGGCATCCAATCGGGAAATTTTAGCCTTGGGCAGTCACGGTGTAGGGCTTACAAAATGGGCCCGACCCGTTTTTCTTTTATCCCTTTTGCTATCTATTATCAGTACATTCTCTCACCTTGAGTGGGGACCGGAAAATCGAGCCCTTTTTGATGAGAGGCAAAAAGAAATAGTTTGGTCAAATCTCAACTTATTGCTTCTTCAAAAAGGGCAAATTGAGCTGGATTTAAATTCTAAACACACACAAAGCGGTATTCGAGGCATCGGAGAATTAGTGGATGAAGATATTTCCAAGATTTCAATTTCAGTCGGAAATGTTTTTTCAGATACATGGCAAAATGTAAGGATTTTGCTGAAGTATGATGATGGTACGATCTCCAATATTTTACATGCTGGGGAAGCAACAGCGACAAGAAGTGCCGATCGGGCAAATCTTATTCTAAATCTCAGAGATTTAGATGTGGAACCAGGTTTCAGCGGTCATAAAGATCAAGGTAATCGATCCTCTCTATTTATTTCATTCAAAAAATGGAAAAATCCTGTCATAATAAATCTGTTACAAACCAATCAATCAGATCATCTTAACTATAAAAGAATGAAGCTGAGTGAATTATTAACCGCTTCGGATAAAGCAAGCAGCACAGATGTAAAAAGTCAAATTAGGGTGATTATTCACAAAGGTATTGCATTAGGCTTCTCTCCTTTTTTCCTCTGTTGTTTTTTGCTTCCGATTTCTGCTCAAAAGGGAAAGCAGGAAACCATGGTAAATATAACTACAGGTATTGTCGTTTGCATTGCTTTTTTCGGTGTAGGGAAATTGTGTTCAAATATTCTCACAAGTTACGGCATTGGGTTCGCAGGGTGGTGGGTTCCCAATCTATTGTGTTTGTTTCTTGGCATTTTTTTGATGAGAAACATGAAAATTTAAATATCTTATTCCATACAAATACTAAATAATATGATTTTTTTTTAATTTTCTGGAAAAAAAACAAATTATTAAAACTTTTTCTTTGAAAAAAAGTGAAAGTTTAATGTAAGATTTATCAAGTTGGTGCTAATACCTTCAAAGCCCTTATATCTAATACAAAAGCCATGACCACAAAATCCAATTGTTTCCTCTTATTTATAACCCTCTTGGGGATTGTTTCCAATGTCTGGTCTAGCGGGGTAGGTGGTTACTCTGCCAGCAACACATTTACCGTGACCTCAGGGAATGCTACCAACCCAACATATATGATCGCCAGTGCATCGATTTCAGGGGATCCAGTCTACACCGGAGTTGTTGATGCTGTTACGAGTTCTAATGTTACATTTGCAACTGGAACGGATGAAAATAATAACACTATATACCCTTTTGCAGGAAATAATGTTTTCGATAAGGATGTGCAACTACCTATATTAACTTCAAACGCGGCTGGCTCTTCCATAACTAGTATAACCTATTTCGGTGCTTTTGACTCTAACAGGGGGTTTGATGCTGCCCCTGATATTATGATTGATGCTCCCTCTGGTGCGGGAGTCGCCTCCACTGCGACCTGTACAATTAATGCCCAAGGAGAAATTATCTCAACCAGTGTGACAGCAGGGTCAGGCTACACTGAAGCACCTAAGGTTAAAATTGTTGGTGGTCCCCACTTTTTGCGCAACACCACCTTGGGTAGTGCTAATTACGGTCGTTATTTTTTGATTTCTACCAATACTCAAACTTCCCTTACCCTTGATTATTCTCGAATTGCCCATGGCGAAAGCTCAAGTGCTTCGTCTTATTTTTCAGTGGGAGATACTGTAGAGATCATACCAGCACCTACTATGGGCTCTATTTTTGGTACTGATACATCAGATTTACCCACCGGCTGGTCATATGGCCTTCCGGATGATGTTGATTGGGTATATCTCTATGACTCGGAGTATAGTGCATACTTTCCATATTCCTTTTTAGGTAGTACATATGAACCATCTTGGCCCCGTGGGTGGTACAGCGTCAGAAATCTTGGAGATGGGGTCCAGAATAATCAAATTATTTACCCAGACGAAGCTTTTTTAATTTCTAAAAGAACCAGCAACAATGCTACTTTTATTTTTGAAGGTACTGTGCAGACAAATGATCAACAATTATTTCTGCCTGCAGGTGACAAACAAATACTTACTAACAATCCTTATGGGACAGACCTAATGCTTTGCGAATTGATCCCATCCACCTCTATTGGGTCGGGCACTACCAAATTCAACCCTGGAAGCAGTGCCACTGATACTAATATGGACAAAATTACTCTGCTACAGAGTGGAACTTGGACGACATATTATTATGATTCAGGTTCTGCATCTAATCCTTCTGTCACAGCTATGCATGAAGTGGCTACACGCAAGCTTACTAGTGGCTCTATGGCAGTAAGTGATTTTTACATTGGTCACGGGGATATTACAAACTTGGAGTCCTGCTCTGCAACTGGGGACACTGCGGGTATTGGTGGAAATGATTCCAATTACACTAAAATTACTATTTCTGCGGGATCTAACATTGCTAATGCCTTACCCACTGCAACTGATGGTTTAAATGGTTTCATGATCACACTTTCTTCTATTCAGGGTTACGATTTAAACGAAGATGGTACATCTGAAGTCGATGAAAATGGGACAAATGTTGCTGATGGAAGTGGAGTGGTAGTTTATTCCAATCTCAATGGCACTCACCAAATCGTTGACAGTGCTAGTGGTTACATAGTAATCGAAAAGATTCGGGACATTAACCTCAAATCTAACGAACAGGATACACTTGCCAGCAACGCCACTGCTAACTGGGCGATTGGTTCCAAAGGTAGTGGCTACAATGGAAATGCTAAGTTTTATTGTATTGGTGGTGGCGGACCTGATGCGAACCACGCCACGGCATGCGTGGGAGTTATATCAAGCACTGGGGGTATTTCTAGTGTCTCCGGCTCCGGCTCTTACAGTTCTGCTCCACAAGCTATAGTTTCTGGGGGTGGATGGAGGACATCTTCCTCGGGAACCAGTTCCCGCGGGAATGAAGTGGTTGGTGCAACCGACGGTGTGTTCATCAGTCGTGGGTACTCTTCCGGTGTGAAGACTTTCCTCGCCTCTTCAAATCCTAATAACTAAGAATATTTTTTTTATGAAGGGCTCATTGCCCATCTAGGCTGATGTTAGCTTGCTGTATATTCAAGGCAATTGGTATTTACCTTGAACATAACACTTTCCCTATTTTGGGATAATTTGATTCGGGGATTGGTGTTTTTTTTATATGCATTAAATCAAAAACATCTTTGTACACTTTAGGGCTACTTGCAGAGGGGCACTTATTTACACATAAGCAAGTAGTGAATTGAACAACAACAGTGGTTGTTACGAGGATGATTATCTGAAAGTAGAAGTTTTTATATTTCTAATGTTTTACCTGCTGTACCAAGTACCATTAGTAAGGTCATTAGCGAACCTAAAGTAGATAAGGTTTGCACTTGTAGATCTATTCAAATCCACCCAATCCCAAGTAAGTTCTCGCTGATTGTAGAGATAGGGGAAAGTATTTGAACCTGTCCAACACCATGATTCTAATGTATCTATCCACAACCACAAGGAGTCAGTTGAATTGTCCTGTGGCTGAATGTGAATCCAGCCAAGTTTAGTGTGGAAAGACCAATTATCGTTTATATTCAAATAGATGCCAAACCAATCACTTTCCCACCAACTATTAGAGACCTGTACAGACCCTTCTATGGTAGCTTTTGGTATAGAGCTAAAAATAGCTTCCACCTCTGAGTCTTCGGTAAGAAATAAGAAAGTATTGTTTGAAGTTTCATCTTCCACCGCTTCACCTTCCCAACGGACAAAAGCATAACCTTCTTGTGCCGATGCTTTAATCTCAGCCCAACCTGTTCCAAAAATACCAGCCCCAGATACACTGCCTTTTGAGTAGTCCTCAGTTGAAACCTTTAGGTTGTGAAGACCGATTTCATCGATCGTAGGCCATTCTGAAGGGTCAAAATCAGGGTCAACCTTGAAATAAGCGGTAATTTCTTTGTTTTGATTTAAATTAATCTGAGTGTTTGCATCATTTGTGCTTAAAATCTCACTTCCTTCCCAACGGTCGAATAAATAGCCAGGGTTTGGCTTTGCAAAAATTGAATGTTTTGGATTTTGGTTTACTGTACCTTGTCCAAATGTCCACCCAGAATCTGTTGGATACTTGTTAATAACTAACTCAACTGGATTGATAGGAGTGAACCGGGCATTTACAATCTGGGAACTGAGTATTTGTAAGTCTAGATTAACTTCCCCATCTACAAATAAATCTCCTGAAGAGCTTGTCCATTTCTCAAATACATACCCGTCTGTCGGAGTTGCCTGAAGGGAAATAGTATCACCATGAACTGTAAGTCCTTCTAGGGATTCTCCCGAGCCCAAACCATGCCATTTTACTTCCCCTTTACCCCTTGGGTTCGACACAATTTGTATTTCATACATCTTCTTTTGAACTATAGCATAAAGCTTTGAGAAACCAGAAATTTGAATATTGCTTGTTTGGGCAGTGGATAAAATATTACCGTTGTCATCTTCCCATCTAAGGAATTCGAAACCCGCGCTGGGGTAAACAGAGAATCGCCCAGTTGCTCCAAGGGCAAAATCGCTTCCACCAGTTATTGTGCCTGCATGTGCAGTGATTGGAGTTCCATCTGCATCAAGTACAACTAATTCTTTTGTTATGTTAATTAAGGTGTCGGAGTATTGAGCAATGATCGTGGTGTCATTTTCAATAAGAACAGAAGTGAAACTTTCGCCTGAGTCGGCTACATTCCCAGACCACCCTTCAAAGCTACTTCCTGGATGCGGGATTGCTTGTATCGCAACACTTGTTCCATGAGGAAAATGATATTTGTTGTCAGTCGTAAAAGCATTCCCACTATCCGTAGGAGAAGATAACAATGTAAGAGTGTATGTTTTAGGTTCAAAGATTGGACGAATGCTAATTGTATCTAAAACTTGAAAACTTATCGTGGGGTTGATTTTGTCTACTACGATAGAATCTGAAAACTCCCAACGGATAAATTCATAATGTTGGTTAGGAATTGCAGTTATCTCAACCAACTCCTCATAAGCAAAGGTTTGCAGGTCGGAGATACCTGTCACAGTACCTCCCTCGGTATCCATTATATTAATTGCTATATTATCACTAACGAAATGGGCTTTAAGGACCAAATCATGGTCAAGTAAGGGTTCAATTGAGAGCTCTGCAGGGAAGGGGACTATCTCGTTATCATCGATCGATAATATCGAAATTTTATTGCTCGAAAAAGTCTCGCTCGTCGAGCAATAATACAGAGAATCAGGTGCATCATGTGGAACGGTGAAGGATAATGTGCCATCTGTCGACTGTCTGTCGGAAATCCCCGTAGTGTAGGATTCTGAAAGCGAAGCACTACCGGATGTAGTAAAATAAATTTTCTCATCTCCTGGAAGATCACAGGTGAAATTGTAAGTGAATCCTCTTATGAGAGATAATGCAGGTCTTTCTTTTGCGTCGATAAAAAGAACAGTTTCACTTGGGTTGATTGAAGATGAATCTCGGGTCACATTGTAATCTATTTCCTTAACAATCTCCCAAGATTGAAACATTATGTTTTCTGCCGGCAGGGCAGAAACTGGGTAGGGAATTCCACCAGCTAAATCAAATCCACCACCGGTAACCGAACCTTTTGCTGAATCATAAGAGATTTCAAGTTTATACGTCTTAGGAGAAAAATTGGCGGTTACAGTTGCATTGCCAACCGGGTTTATAACAGCGGAAGTGCTTTTCCATGAAGGATCGAAGGAAATATTTTCCTCAGATGACCAACCAATAAAAGAATAAGCTGGGTTTGCAGTCGCAAGTAACTCCCGACTAATCAGGTCCGTAGCGGTGTTCCATGACCTCTTTGATGGGTCGTCAAAAAGTATGCCTGCCTCTGGAGGAGATGAAACAAGTTCTATGGAGACGACATCAGGTGGAATTGAGGAGTAAAAAGCAGTGACGGTGAAGTTGGAATCCATGTAGAGGTGTAGGGGGGTACTGGAGCTATTACTGTAATTTCCTTTACCATCATGCCATATCCATTTTTCAAGTTGATAGCCGCGCGGTGCACTGGCATCGATACCACCTGGTTGTGCCTCTAATATTGCGATTTCACCCATATCATATGTTCCTGCACCTAGTATACTGCCTGTGCCAGAAACGGAGGTGGTCACAGTTAGTGGAATCGGGCTGAATGATGCATGAAGGGTAAGGTTTTGATCCAAGATTTGTAAATCAATAGATGAAGAAAAAATATCTATGCCATCCGTATTTCCGCTCCAACCTGTGAACATAAATCCAGGGGTTGCGGTCGCTTGAATTTTGAGATTAGATTCGTATGGATAGGTTCCTGTGCCATTCGCATCTCCCCCATTGGATGAAGAGACATTCAATGAGTATGATTTCCTAAGAAAAGATGCAGCAATAGAACCATTTTGAGTGGGTTGAAAAGTTGTCGATGCTAGGCTTGAGTCTGTCAGCTCCTGTCCATACCAACGATCAAAATACCAACCATTTGAAGGGGAAGCATTTAGAGAGATCGCAGTTGCTGAGTCAGTAGATAGGGTAAAGCTTTCATCCTTTTCATTTACGCTTCCACTGCCTTCAATATTGACTGTGGTATCATAAATTTCACGAGAGAAGATAGCAGTGTAGGACAGAGATAAAGGAGCAGCAGTTAGATTGATTAAGGAGGAAGACGAATCAGGAGCAACCAAGTATTGAAGGTCACCCTCCCATCGATTGAAATACCAACCCTCATCAGATGCCGCCTCAATCGAAGGCGAGTTGTGAATGGAATATGTGTTTAGACCTGTTACAGTACCTCCGCCAAGTTTACTTGTTGCAACCGTGTATGAATTTGCGACAAATACTGCATTCAATGTGATCGGACCAGAAACACCAATTTTGTTGGTTGCTGCACCGGTGCCAAAGAGTAGCGAGTTTGTTGAACCTATGTCTCCTTGCCACTCCGAAAAACTGTATCCATTTTGAGCTGTAGCATTGAGTTCATAGACCCCAAAATGCTCCCATGGTCCATTTGTCGGGTTCAAAGATATATTACCTCCATCACCTTCATTTACAGTAACTGGATAAGTTTTTTTACTGAATGTCGCAGTGACTGAGGCATCCCCCATGGCAATACTCATATTAGCTTCAGTATTCGCTAGGTTTGGGTTTACTAAGATTCCCTGTGGATCCTCCCAACCCGCAAAATCATAGCCCTCTAAGGGGGTGGCAGAAACAGCAATATTCGACAGTATGGATAAATCTCCTGACGCAGGTGAAACTTCCATCCCTCCCGTACCCATGGCAACAGAGAGGTTGTAGGTAATTAAGGAAAAGTTGGCTTGGTAGGATGCATCACCTTGAACAAAAAAGGTCGAGATTTCAGAATTTTGATTTCCTAAAAATGAAAGGGAATCGCTTGGACTGCTCCAATGTGAAAAGATATAACCAAAATCAGGACTAGCAATGAGAGTGTAGTTGGAGTCAAACAAATAGGGGCTTTCCTCTGAAATGATTGCACTACCACCAGCTGTAACCGAAGTTTCAATTGTATAAGCCATGGGTGTGAAGACAGCAACCAGTGCATGATCTTGTTGTATCGTTAAGCTGGTGGTGGCAGAGACATTGGAGTCAGGACCGTAACCACTCCAGTGAGAGAAGTTGTAACCTGCTGCAGGATCGGCAGATAAAGCTATAGTTGAACCATAAGCATGGGTGCCACTAGAGGTGACCGTTCCGTTTCCAGTTTTGTTGATGGTTACATTGTAATGGTGAGGGGCGAATACAGCGGTTATATTTCGGTCCGCGGTCATATCAACTGTTGTTTGCTGAAGCGAGATGTCAGTTATGCCTGAACCTTGCCATTCCACGAAATCCATATGCTGAGCAGGAATTGCAGTGATCGGTACCAGTGATCCATAATTGTAGCTTGGTTCCAAGCTCTCGACCGAACCATTGCCTTCAATGTTCACAGTTAGGTAAGATTGGAGCTCGATGGAAGTCGTGAAGTTATTGTCAGGATCCTCAAAATAGCTACCGTATTTCCACGCTGAACCTGCCGGGGTAGTGCCTGAGGCTATCTTTAAATAATAATTAACGGGAATTCCTCCCTGGAAGCTTGGCCAAATCCAACTTGGTCCCGTCACGGTATTGTAGCGGGCTGCTGCACCGACTTCAGTATGATCATAAAATCGAATACAGATCGGAGTTCCCGGGGAGGGAGCATTTGAAGTAATTAAAAAAGGAGCCTGTACTTCATAGCTAGCAGGCTGATAGGGGAATACAATAACTTGACTACTTGATCTTTGAAAAACTGTGGTAAAGGAAAACATACCATCCGAAAAACCATATCCCGTACTGGAGTCCCCCACTCTTGTTCCAGTCGTCAAGGGAACCCAAGATCCCAAAAAGTGATTTTCTAATGAAGAGGAATCAGCCTGATCAAAATAACCCAGGGTGACAATATGACCATTTCCATTCCCTTCGGGACCAGCACTTAGTAAGTTGCCATCCCTGTCTTTGAGTAATTCTGGGTGGTTCTCTTGAGTAATCGAAGACCAGTGAAAAACTATGGATGGCGAGTTGCTGAACAGGGGAAGCACAAAGCCAGAAAAGCAAATGAAAAAAATTGCTCTAAATTGCTTTCCAAGGTCAGATAAATAAAACCCTATCTTTAAAGGAATTATGGGATCTGATCTTAGTAATTTTAACAGGCTCATAAAAAAGGCAACCGCTTGCTATTAAACTACTTCTATCCGACTCTTTGTGGCAAGAAATATCGGAATTATTTCTCAGTAAAGAAGCTTCATGAATTATTATATATTCACGCAATTTTTTAATACTCTTGTATTTGTTTGACTTTAATTTTAAGTCGGTAGTATTGTTTACAAATATATTTTTGTTATGTCTTGGGCTTCAGTAATTTGTCTTTCGTTTGTAGTACCCGTTTCCCTGCTTGCAGTGACACCCACTACTTATCAATTTTATTGGGGAACACATGGAGGTTCGAATTTGCCTGTAACCTATCCAGGTTACCAAAATCCCTCATCTGCTCAGCTTTTACAGCAACTGGACTCAGCAGGTTCCAGTGTCTCCTCACTTGACGCGGATACTACGGGTTCAACCCAAGTTGGAGATTTGGTGGAGTTAGGTTTCTTTGACACTGATTCTTCCGCTACGATTGCACCAAACGCAAGTACCACCAATCTTTTTCATGGTGAATGGACACCCATAACCTCTAAGAGTACGATCGGTCAGGATTTTGCTTCGGATAAAACTGTGGGGGCTGGTTTATTTGCCTTCGAGTCGCTTTTTACCGCTGATTTGGATTCTGGCATTGATAACACGGCTGCAACTTCTTCTCAGATAAATCAATCTTCTAATGCAGATACTGATTCTTATGAATTTAGCGATGATGTTGCCAACCTGAGTGCTAACATCGATGCTTTGCAAGCTGCCACTAATCCCCTTATTGGTATTCGTTTTTACGACAGTAATCCTTCTAGTAAGGCTAGTGGAGTTCGCTACAACACTGTAATGAATCAAAATTGGGTTCTGCCTGCTCTGAATAGTAACTTACGCATGTATCTGTATGACAATGCCAATCCTGCGGTTTTGGACACGAACCTGCGTTTTGAGTTTGATAACACTACATACGGATCAAATGGAACTCACAAAGCTTACATTGGCACAGGTGGATCGAACAATGTCAGTGATGCGACTGCGAACAGTCTAGATACAGATGATTTTGTGGCTACAGTGACTTACCACGATGGAGATGATAACTTAGATTTGTCGAATTCAGGTTTGGGTGATGTTATTATCAGTGGGCTTGATGGTACTGGAGACTTTAC
>ERZ807291.3833-NODE-3833-length-20679-cov-12.113218_pt1 | contig 20679 bp, 20 predicted proteins | sample MGYA00521257_ERZ807291 | MGnify/ENA primary metagenome ERZ807291 (study PRJEB31413, sample SAMN03169783) | marine metagenome | biome: Marine; feature: Water; material: Subsurface seawater | place: North Sea | collected 2011-04-28 | depth 1 m m ... | reverse complement strand
TGATTGGATTGTAAAAGAGGCAGGCATCCAAACATTCCACATGCGGCAAAAAAGATTGCCAGTGGTTTCCACTTCTCTCCCAGTCCTTCTCGGATAAAATACATCGGCCCGCCCTGCACCACCCCGTTCTCATCCTTCCCCCGGTACATAACTGCCAGTGAACAGGTGTAAAACTTGGTCGCCATCCCGAGCAGTGCACAGACCCACATCCAAAACAAGGCCCCAGGCCCACCCTGGGTAATTGCCACTGCCACACCGGCCACATTACCCATCCCCACGGTTCCGGACAAGGCACTGCAGAGTGCCCGAAAGTGACTGACCTCCCCCGGTGCCTCTTTTTCGGGATACTTACCAAAGAGCAACTGAAGCCCGTGCCCGAGATGACGGAAAGGAGAAAAGCGGGAAAACAGGGCAAAAAATCCTCCGCCACCCAAAAGAATAAAAAGTAGGTTGCCCCAAAGCCAACCTGAGAACGATGATAAAAATTCGGCCATTTCTTTACCTAGGTTGCAGGAAATGAGGAGAGGGTCACGCCCGAAATGCAATTGTCAGTTCGGTTACTGGATCACAGTGGGTCGCCACAGGCTTACGCCCTCGCGATTACAAACAGTGGTAAGGAGCACAACATTGTCATTGCGTGGAGGAAGCGTTCAGACAGTGCGGTTCGTTTTTTGAGGAGCAGTAAATTGCCACGGGCTTCGCCCTCGCGATGCCAGGCCAATTATTTACAGTACCCTATTTTGTAAAAACCCAGAACTTTTCATGGTAGTTTTGGAGGGTATGAATTATTTCTTGCTTGTGGTAGATGGATAATCCCGTTGATTATTAAGTATGATCGCACCGATTGAACCCACAGGCCCAAAAAATGTACTGGGCGAACCCTTACAACCCTGTTGCACCCAGCTAAATACCGGGTGGTATCGAAACGGCTCCTGTGAAACAGATGAAAATGACGGGGGGAGGCATGTAATTTGTGCCCAAATGACCGATTCTTTTTTAGCTTTCAGTAAATCGAAGGGGAATGACCTAAGTACACCGATGCCGGAATACAATTTTCCAGGGTTAAAGGATGGGGATTGCTGGTGCCTGTGTGCTGCCCGTTGGCAGGAAGCTTTAGAAGCGGGCGTTCCGCCCAAAGTGAGACTTTCAGCATGCGAAGAATCCGCCCTGGAAGTTGTAAATCTCAAAGATTTAAAAGCCCATCAAGTCGAAGATAATTAAACCCCTCTGTTGGGTGTCTTTTTCTGAGTGAAATTAAATTTCTTGTAAAGCAGGGCTGATAACAGAGTCCTGTTTTTTTCATATGTTGGGAAAGACTAAAAAATCTATTGCGGTGAATACGCTAGATGGACATTAATTCAATTCTCTGCAAATAACTTATGTTCAAAGTAGAAAATGAAATTTGGTCAAGAATTCAGAAAGGCGATATAGCGGCTTTCGAAGAATTGTATGACGGCTTTGCAGGAGCGATGTTCTCTCTATCTTTGGAAATTTTGTCGGATCGATGGGAAGCGGAGGAAATCATTCAGGATATTTTTTCGTTTTTATGGAAAAAACCGGATGCATATTCCCCAAAAAAAGGAAAGTTCAGCAGCTGGTTACTGGTTTTAACAAGAAACCGCAGTATTGACCGATATCGTTCGAGGAAGAGGAGACTGGATCGGGGGGAAACGGATGAAATCCTCCAGTCACGCCCAGATCAGCAAGATCGGGACGGAGCAGAACAGGCTACAGCATCAGATGAACGGGAACACCTAAACCGAGCATTTGCTCATCTTCCCAATGAGCAACGTGAAGTTATTGAATTGAGTTATTTTAAGGGAATGAATCAGCAAGAAATTTCCGATCATCTGAATATTTCACTGGGAACGGTAAAATCACGAACGCGGTTGGGAATTGAAAAACTCAGGAACTCCCTATCCACCCTCCGAATATGAAAGTAAAAAGACCAACTTACTTAACTCGTAATTTCCTTTGCATGGAGCGAATTCTTGAATAATTTGAAAAATACCTCCTTTATTAATATCCTTACCTGAATCACCTTGTACTCGCTCGATCAAAAAGCCTTGGATTATACCCTCGGAGTTCTTCCCAAAGAAGAATCTCTACTCTTCGAGGCGATGCTTGAAGAAAATGAAGATGCCCGTACTTCCCTTGCCCATGCCCAGGAAGATTGTGCAAACCTTGCCCTCTCTTCCGAGCCAAAATCACTCGGTCAAGAAGTGAAGCAAAGAATTTTGGAAAATTGCCAACCCAAGCTAAACTTTGACCCTTTTCTGGAATCGCAACCTATAGAAATCCTTCGTAAAAATTTTGCCAGCCCAACTGAACGATATGTGGGCGGAGGCGGGAGTGCCTCCTTGAAGGATGTTGAAAATGCCCGGATGCAGGACGAGCTTAATCGATTGTACAATGATCTGATCACCCTCAGCCCATTGGTTGCGGGTTGTTCCAATGCCGCATCCGGAGATATGGCTTCATTACAATCCACACTCAAAAGGATGCCTTCCTTCACCCAGTCAGTGGATTCTCTACTTACTCACCCGCTTGCTCAAGGAGGTCCAGTGTCTCAGTCGGTTCATCGAACACTTTATTCATCGATGCCTTCGCTCAGTTTTTTCTCGGACCGCCTCAACGGTGACTCCTTTTCTATGGGTGATGTACGCCGCTTATTTTATCTTTGCCGGGACCAACTCAAAATCATGCGGGCGTCCTTTGGTGATATCGATCCGGAACGACTGGTTGACGATGAAAAATTACGTCTTCACGGTGCCGGGTTACTTCAAACAAAATGGTGGGGAGCAGAGCATGCCTATTTTTCATCCAAAGGAAAAGTCCGATGCGGACATTTCTTTGACGGTCCGGTTACGGAGCGGTGTGTAGAATTTGCTGAATATGATGCAAATATGTACTGTCTGGCCAACCTGTTAGCTCCGCGTTCATCGAATGGAGAATTTCATTTGGAACTCATCAAGGATGCTGTTCCCAATTGTACATTAGCAATTGCCACCGCTGAAATGAAACAGGATGAACACAACGAGCTTGATGACATAGTAAATGGAATTAAATATCCGAATACCTCTTTACAAAATGACCAAGTCCTTTGGCAACTTATTGAAGATTCCATGACCCGTGCTCACACTCACTCCACCTTGGCAGAGTTGCGAAAAGAGTCTCTTTTTGGATGCCACAGAATGGACAATTCGACTTATCTTTGGTTTGCCTGGCCAGCAATTGAAAATACCCAGGATGGTGCAGAAGCCTGAACAGAAAAACCCTTACAGTAATGACCTCTCAACGGGCCATCAGACGGCTCTGAAAATCCCTGTGAACTAAAAAGTGCACCTTTGTATTTTGCATGGTCTGTCAAAACCGCTTGATAGGGTTTATGTTTAACCTGTGCAGAAAAAGAAGTATGAGAAATTTTCCTACGCGACCAAAATCGATATCTTTCCAATAAAAAATGATCGAGCTCGGAATCGGCATATAATTTCTTCTTGGAAGATTGAAAAGTCGCTTCGAATTGGGCATCAGCCTTGGGGTGGGGGGAATTTCGACTGGAAAGAAAGGAAATTTTATTCCTATGTAACCGACCCTCCGTATGGGCATAGTTATAAGGCAAACCGTAAAGCAATCGAGCACCAGACACTGCGAGGGGATCGGAAGAATCGAGAGAGTAGAACCATATACCCTTATTGCCATGTCTGTCCCGAACATAGGTGCGAAGGTTAATTTCCCAAAAATCCGGCCAGGTCAGCCAACGAAAAGGGGAAATCTTTAGTCCAGTTAATTGAAACCCAACCACGCTCATCCAAGCCTGTCCCTCAAACAGGTCAACTTTCAAATCGTCGGGAATACTTTTCCTGACCAACTCACCCTCAACTGGCCAATGTAAGAGAAGCAAGTCCTCCCAGCACTGATCCATAAAAGAATTTAAGAATTGATCGGGCATTTCCAATTAAGGTTTTATTTTTCCAGAAAAATCTCGTCTAATTTCATACGTCGATAATCAAAAATTTGTTTTAGAGTTCTTCGAACAAAAAAGAAATGAGCAATCGAACCGATAGGACCAAATGGCATTTGATAGCGAATTTCATCAGTCATTTTCGTCCCACCCTTCACTTCTTCGAGAGTGTGCGTATGAAGCCATAGTTTGTACGGCCCCACCCGTTGCTCATCCATAAAAGAAAAGCCATCGGTAACATATTTTATCTCGGTCAACCAACTGGTCCACCCAAGCACAGGGATTTTCACCTTATACTCCAAAAGCAAACCTTCGTGAGCAGATTTTGGAAGTTCGCCGACAATTTTGAATGCCATTTTAGGCGGAGTGATTTCATTTAGATTTTGAGGGACGGAAATAAAGTCCCAAAGCTTTTCCCGGGAAACAGGAAGAGTCTGAGTTTGTTTGAGCGTATGCATATTCTCACTCTATGCTTAACCGGAAAAATGTCCAACCCCTCCCTTGACCAAGGATAGTTTCACAGATAGAAAAGAAAGATGAGATTATTTTTTTTACTTCTTTCCATCTCTTTATGCTCCCTGCTCCTAAACGGTCAGGGTGCCATGTCCGAAATGGCAGCTATCCGTGCATCGTACTCGATTATTCCTGACAAAAAGATTGATGGATTAACTACCGAAGTGGGGTTTGACCAGTGGGAAATCCAAGCACCTTTTTTCTACAAAAAAATGGATTCATGGATGGTTGCAGCTGGTTTACGCTACCAAAGCACAGGGTTGGATTTCTCTGACTTGACGATGTTGGATGAGGACCGACTGCACTCCTTAGACCTAGCTTTTTTTATCAGCAAAAAACAATCTGAAACTCTTGATTGGATTTTTCTTTTCAATCCAAGCTTGGCCGGTGACTTTGAGGACATTGATTCCGATGCAATGAATTACATGACAATTGCTGGTGCAAAATGGAAAGCAAGTGAAACCTTTGAATGGATATTTGGTGCGGTATACACAACCGGTTTAGGAGATGACCTTTTTGTTCCTGCAATCGGATTCACTTGGGAACCTTCAGAAAATTCCAGCCTCCTTTTTGCCGGTCCGATCATCAGGTATAAGCATAGTATTTCAGATTCCCTGAATTTAGTTCTTGGAGGTCAATTCAGTGGAAATCGATGGAACACTCAGTCCGCAAACTATACGGGCCTTAAACAGGAGAGAAATTTACGCATCCGATCCTACCGAATTTCAGCTTCCTTACAATGGAGTATACAAGACAATCACTCTGTCTTTGCGACTGGTGGGATTGATTTTGCCCGAAAAGCAGAAATTGAACTTCTTGACGAAACCAAATTGCTAGATCGGGATATTAAATCAGCCCCCTCATTTGAACTTGGCTACATGTATAAATTCTAGAATTTCCGATAAAACCCGGATATTTTACTGTCAAAGCTCCAGAATTGCCTGAGCTGCGTCCCAACCAGACATAGCAGCATTTTCAATTCTTTCCCCGCCAAAGCTGTCCCCCGCCAAACTTAGACGTTCCCATGCGGATGTGTATTGGGTGGCTCCGAAGTTAACTAGCGGTTTCGCAAAGCCCCAACGATGACAACTCCATTCGGTAATTTTGCATTCAAGCTGATCTTCAGCTACTTTGGTCAAAAACGGTGCTCCCTCCTCAGGCGAATCCCAAAACTTTTTGGAGTATTCATCATTTGCATGTACAGTACAAGCAGGAAGCTCAGAAATACCCTTGACCTGATTATCTGAAATCCATTCAACCTCAGGGACCGAATGAGTTAAAGTACCAGGGAAAGGTAAAAGGGAAGGACGATCCAAAATCCCCAGTAAGGCGAGACAGCGAGTATACCTTACAGCCTCCAACTTATCCATGACCTTTGACTCCAACTCCATTTCGCTTCGTTGAAAAAGCTCGAGCATTTGAGGCACGGGTAATGTGAGAACCAAGTGATCAGCAAAAAGCCTCCGTTTTTCTCCATCCTTCTCATTGATCTGCCATTCTTCATCAAAAAACACAGATTCAACAAAAAACTCTTTTTCGAAAGAAAAGGACTTGGCCAAAAATTTTGCAGGAGCGGTCATGCCATTAATTCCCCGATAGCGAACAGCCTTGGGTAAATCCTGACGTCCGGGTATTGAGTCGTACCAGGGCACAACTACCCCGGCATTCTGCCATTGCTCGAGTAAACCTTTCATCCTTTGGTCCCTTACTGTGAAAAACTGAGCACCATGATCAATTCGGGCACCACTCATTCGACGCGTGGACATCCTTCCCCCCACTCCTCGACCTTTTTCTACCAGAGTAACATCATGCCCAGCTTCCGCCAGACGATGTGCACAGACACAACCGGAAATACCGGCTCCAACCACTAAAATTTTCATAGAACTTTCAGAATTTTTGCTGTTAAAGATAATAATTGTCGCAATTAAATAAAAATACTTAACTCTTTGATAAATGACAAACGCAGACGAAGCATATGATTCCATTGTAAACTCCCTCAAGGGACAATTACCCAGCCTTCCTATTGTAATGGATGAGTTAATGACAATTATCTCGGATCCGAATGCCGCCCTCTATGCAATTAAAGATATCATCAGATTAGACCCATCCATTTATGCTCAGATATTAAAAGTTGTAAATACTGTGCAATACCGCGGGGATGGAGAGCCCAGGATTTCAAACCTCGATGATGCAATGCAGAGACTGGGATTGGAAAAAGTGAAGCGAATCGCCCTAAATAATTCGGTGCTTGCTCTTTTTGAGAACGTTAAATTCCCGAACAATTTCAGCCCGGAATCCCTATGGGTCCATAGTGTGGGCGTGGCTGTGACCAGTTCATGCTTAGCCGATTTTTTGCACTTCCCGATGTCAGATCAAGCATATTCTTGCGGTCTCATTCATGACATTGGTAAACTGGCAAAATTAAAATTCGACCAAAGTAAATTTTGCGAGGAGTTAACAAAATCCGAGGAATCAGGCTTAGATAATTACCAGACTGAAATCGCCCAAGGTTCGATCAGGCATGATTTACTTGGCGGTTTGATTGCAAAATCATGGGGTATTTCAAAACTGGTTGGATCAGTTGCAAAATGGCACCATGAGGAAGAGCGTTCTAAAAGAACAGATATCGAAGACCCAGATATTCATAAACTCATAGATATTGTCCAGTTTTCCAACTCTCTTATTAATGAAATGAAATTTGGAAATAGTGGACACAATAAAAAAGTTATGCCTTCCGCTAGGATTATGAGAAGACTTCAAATGAGTGAAGATCAACTGAATGAATTTGAAGAAAAATTAAAGATTGAATTAGCACGCGAGAAGGAACACCTCGTATTATTATCCAAAAATTAACCTAATTCTTTACTGATTATTTACATCTAATACTTTTAGTAATTTGGTCAGAGGCTAATGAAATTTAAACTTAGACCTTCTGCTGAAAGAGGTCGAGCTGAGCATGGTTGGCTCCATGCCCGGTTTACCTTCTCTTTTGCCGGTTATTATGAAGCTGAACATTGCGGCTTCCATTCTTTGGTCGTAATGAATAACGATATAATTGAACCTGGGGGTGGGTTTGATCGTCATCCCCATGATAATGCAGAAATTTTCACCTATGTCATTTCCGGCGAACTCGAACACAAAGACAGCATGGGAAATGGATCTATTATCAAACCCGGGCATCTACAATATATGAGTGCAGGTGATGGGGTCTTTCACAGTGAGTTTAATCCGTCCAATGATGAAAAGGTCGAGCTTTACCAAATTTGGATGTTACCCAATCAACAAGGAGGAAAACCACGCTACGAACAAAAAGAACTGGGCAAAGGGAAAATAAAAAACGAGATGAAGGTGTTGTTTTCAGAAGATGGGCACAACGATTCTACCCCCATTCGCCAAAAGGCAATCTTTAGCTTTGGCCAGATAGATCGTGGAAATTCGCTAATAATTGAACCTGATAACCAATACCCCCATGCATGGATTCAAATTATTTCCGGGTCCAGTTTTTGGGGGGGGCATCAATTAAATAAAGCGGATGGACTTGGAATTGAGGACTTAGATTCAACTTTAGAAATCAAAGCAGCAGAAAATTGTGAATTTTTTATTTTTCGATTATCTGAGAATAAATGAGTGCTAGAACGGAAGATCTATTTTCAGAGTCTGTAATTGATTACCTCTTGCCAGATGCGAAAATAAGGTACTATCCAAGTTTCTTCTCACCTAAAACGTCATCCTTTTTTTTTGAACAATTAAAGAAATCAATTCAATGGAAACAGAACATCATAAAAATGTACGGGAAAGAAAACCCTGTACCCCGTCTGGAAGCTTGGTACGGGGATCCGGGAAAAAGTTATGCTTATTCCGGAATTCAAATGGATCCCATTCCGTGGACAGATGAGCTAAAAAAAATCAAAAGTGCAGTCGAATTAGAATCTGGGACAAAATTCAATTCTGTTTTGATCAACTTCTACCGAGATGGAAAGGATCGTGTAGCCTGGCACAGTGACGATGAAAAAGAGCTCGGACAAAACCCGGTCATCGGTTCGGTAAGTTTTGGGGCGGAACGTAACTTCAAACTTAGACACAAAAAATACAAATCAAATGGTTTAAAAAAAGAAATCATACTTCAAAATGGTAGCTTTTTGCTAATGCAAGGTTCAACTCAACACCATTGGATGCATGAAATACCGAGAACCGCAAAGCCTATTAATTCACGAATTAACCTTACATTCCGTGTCATTCAATAATACATATTCCCGATTAGGGTTACCTATTTCAAATAATTTATAATATGATTAAAATTGAATCCTTGTGATCCAAGTAATCATTCAAATCGAATTATTGTTATGAAAAAGATTATTTACATATGTTTATTGTTGTTCTCAATCCCTCTCTTTCTCAACGCTTACGAATCCATGCACGAAAAAACTCCAGTAAATAAAATTCAGATCCTTGAGTTACCCGCTCGACTCGCCTTGGAGGCGAAGACAGATGATTCCTACTTCATCAAAGATAATGGCCTTTTTAGAAGTCTCTTCAGATATATAACAAAAAATGATATTTCCATGACCACTCCGGTAGAGGCAGACATAAATCCCGGTAAGATGCGGTTTTTCGTAGGCGACAAAGATAAGACCAAAAACCTCGAATCCAACGACTTAATAAAAGTTTATAAAGTGCCCACCAAGATGGTTGTATCTGTCGGCATTCGTGGAAGTTACTCGGAAAAAAACTTTTCTAAAAATAAAATCAAGCTTGATACCTGGCTGAAAAAAAACAAAGACTATTCACAGGCGGGAGCAGCATATGCGGTTTACTGGAACGGCCCCTTTATTCCAGGGTTTTTGAAAAGATCGGAAATTCATATTCCCATCCGTAAACAAACTACTACCTCAAAAAAAATTAAATAATATTTCAATCAAACACACTATTAACATGAAATTCTTCTCACTTATTCTTATGACAGCTATCAGTTCCCTTCACGCTTCGAGCCTCTACGACCATAAACTTAAAACGATTGATGGACAGGAAACGTCATTGTCTGAGCACAAAGGAAAAGTTATCCTTATGGTCAATGTGGCATCGAGGTGCGGTTTCACACGCCAATACAAAGGCCTTGAAGAACTTTATCAAAAGTACAAAGGCCAGGGGCTAGTCGTCTGTGGATTTCCCTGCAATCAATTCGGCGGTCAGGAACCGGGTTCCGAGTCAGAGATCAAAGAATTCTGCTCAACCAAGTTCGGTGTTTCCTTTCCAATGTATTCCAAAATCGATGTGAACGGACCGACCCGTCATCCACTCTATGAGGAAATAATTGGAGATAGTGGTCCGCTGAAAGGTAAGATCAAATGGAATTTTGGAAAAATTCTTATTGGAAAGGATGGAAAACCCGTCGACCGCTTTGGCAGTATGACTTCCCCAACTTCAGGAAAACTTATTAAGGCGATTGAAAAATCCCTCGAAGGTTAACAATCATAAGATTTTACTGATGCGAATCTATTTCTTTATCTCACTTTCTTTACTCTTTTTTAACGGTTGCGTTAACATGGAATGGCGTGGAGGCACAATTCCCCATTTCGAATTAAGTAAGAAAACACCTGAGAATACGCAAACCATAGAAAATGCTTCGGTATCTTTACGAGAAAACTCCACCCAGTGGAATCAATACCGGGGTCCCAACCGGGACGGTCACATTCCTGATCAGGGCGTTACTGTAAATTGGCAGGCAAAACCTAGTACCCTATGGAGAGTTCCTGCAGGTGCTGGTCACTCATCGGTTTTGATCGCGGAAGAAACTGTGTACACGCTCGAACAAAGTGGTGACAAAGAAACTTTATTTGCACGCAACCTTTCAAACGGTAAGGAAAAGTGGAAATTAGCCCAGCAAACAAAGTGGGATGATATGATGAGCGGAACCGGTCCCCGGTCCACCCCCACTCTACTCGACGGAAAACTCTACACTCTTTTTTCGAATGGAGTGCTTTGCCGCGTGAATGCAAAATCTGGAAAATTGGAATGGAAGACCAAGACTGTCGACCCAGACTACGAATTCCCAGAATGGGGAATTTCCTGCTCACCTTTGATTTGGAACGAATTAATCATTCTTAACCTAGGCGGTGAAAAAGGAGCAGTCCGTGCCTATTCGATCAATGATGGAAAGCTTGCCTGGGAATCTGATTTATCCGGAAAAGGAGTCTACATTTCTTCGAGTATTCTTAATCTATTGGGCGAAAATCATCTGCTTGCCGCGGTGGAAGGGAAAATTGCCGGACTCAATCCGAAAAATGGAAAAACCTTGTGGGAAAAATCCTGGAAAATTTTTCTTAATAATGCCTTGATTGCACAACCTATTGCCTTATCAAAAAATTCTTTCCTTCTTGCCGCAGGCTATGGAAAAGGTGCTGAATGTTGGACTCTTTCACGTGGAGCAAATGAAGAGTATCTTATTGAAACAAGCTGGAAGTCCAAAAACCTGAAAGCCAAATTTTCCAATCCCGTACTTAAGGACGGCTACCTTTACGGGCTAAGTGAAAACCTTTTGGTCTGTCTGGAAGCCAAAACAGGAGAGTTGAAATGGCGCGGCAAGAAATATGGTTACGGACGAATTCTCGTGTCTAAGGACAAATTGCTGATTCTTGGGAGTGCTGGTGTTCTTTCAGTCGTGGAAGCCAGTCCAAATGAGTTTATGGAATTGTTCTCCGAACAAATCCTGAGTGATTCGCGTTGCTGGAATGGCCCGGCTCTAGCAGATGGATATTTTGTGGCGATGAATGGCGAAGAACTTGCCTGCTTTGACTGGGTACAAAAACCCTAATTCAAGAAACTTCTAAAAGGTCGTCCCAACTAGTTGTGTAACGCGGAGTCCGCATTTCCCTACGCATGCTCCATTTTTTGCTTACCCCCTGAGCAGCCAAAAAAGCACAGGATTGTCCGTAACGGGCGGAAACCTCCTCAAAGGCATCGATAAATTCACGGCGACGGGGGTTGTCGTGTTGCTCGAAAAGTAGTGTTTGCTGAGAACGCTTAGGGATTAAATCAAGCAAAAGAACTCCCGCTTTTTTATAGGCATACCCCTTACGGTAAATCGAACGGAGTAGATCCTTAGTATTTTTAACCACGCGAATTATGTCGTCAGTGGGTTCATCAAAAGAAAGGGTTTTGCAATTGGAATACTGAGGCATATCTTCCCGAAAACGATTTGTATTAACAAAAACCTGCAGAGCAGAAGCGACGGATCCTTCGGAACGAATTTTTCGGGTCGCTTTCACCGCATAGTTTGCAACCGCCTCTTCCAATTCGATCAAAGTCTCTACAGGTCGACCAAAGGATCGGGACGAACATGTATTCTTACGCGGTTGGGGAACCTGCTCCATTTCCAAGCAGGGAATACCCGTAAGTTCTCGCTGAGTACGCTCCAAAGTAACACCGCCAATCGAACGGATCATCGAAGCAGGAGCCCTCACAAAATCCAAGACTGTATTCAACCCTACACGGTGTAAACGAATGCTCAGTCGACGCCCCACGCCCCAGATATCTTCAATTATAACCCGCTTAAGGGTATCAACATCGGCCGGATTAATTTCAAAGCAACCAGTCTTTTTTTTCTTGGCTATACGATTGGCCAATTTTGCAAGGGTCTTCGTTTTCCCCAAGCCAATTGAAATAGGTATCCCTGTCCATCGAGCCACAGTTTTTCGAATGCGATTACTTAAGAGCAAAGGAGCAGGAACTCCGGTTAAATTAAGGAACGATTCATCAATCGAATAAATCTCGAGTTCAGGAGCAAACCGGGCAAGCACAGAAGTCACCCGGCGGGACATATCTCCATATAATTCATAATTCGAAGAAAACACCGTCACTCCGTTTCGCTCGCAAAGTTTCTTGATCTGATAATAGGGTGCTCCCATTGGAATACCCATTGCCTTGGCCTCGTTCGAACGGGCCACAGCGCATCCGTCATTGTTGGAAAGAACAATTACTGGTCGGTTACACAGGGCAGGATTAAAGACCCGTTCGCAGGAGACATAAAAATTATTACAATCTGCAAGTGCGATCACAAAGAATGAATCACACTGGTCACCACACCCCATAAATGAGTGTCATCATCTTCACTCAACAGAATGGGTTTAAACTTTTTATTTTCCGGAATGAGCCAGGATTTTCCTTTTTCCTTTCGGAAACGCTTAACGGTTAATTCTCCATTCAGGGCGACAATTACAACTTTCCCGTCCGCCACCCGGGCACTCCGGTCCACGACCAAAAGATCTCCGTCATGAATTCCCGCTCCAATCATGGATTCTCCGTTCGCCCGGACAAAAAAAGTCGCATTAGGCTCACGGATCAGATGAGCGTTTAAATCAAGGGAGCCTTCCAGGTAATCATCAGCTGGAGAGGGAAAACCAGCCGATACCCCACAGGCATACAATGGTAATTGATTTTCCCCTTCCCGTACGAATCGTAAAACCCGGTCAACTTGGCTTACAGGTATACGCACGGGTCGGGTTTTTTCTCCATAAAGATTACTACCTTTAGGACGCCCTGCTCCTTCTCGTTTTCCACCTCTTGTCATCCAATTGAAATATGTTACAATTTTCAAAAAAGCAAGAAAGGAGATCAAATGTGATCTGAAAAACTCAAATTAACGATATATAAATGTGGATTCATTAAACAAACAAAACTCTCTCACTCATTTTATTGTCGGGGCATCCCGAGGAATTGGCCGGTCATTAGTTGATCAATCCATACAAAACGGGCACAGTGTGACCGCACTGTCAAGAACGTCTCCGACTGAACCTATTACAGGGTGTAATTGGATAACAGGAAATGCAACGGAACCGGAGGCATTTCTAGATCAACTGCCTGAAACAATAAATGCCCTCACATTCTGTCCAGGAAAAGTAATACTCGGCCCGGTCAAACGATTAAAACCCGAACAAATGCTCGAGGCTTACCAAACCAGTGTACTGGATGCTTTTACTTTGATTCAGGCACTGCTCCCGCGACTCGAAGGTTCAGTGGTATTTATTTCTTCAGTAGCCGCAACCACTGGCCTGCCCAGCCATTGTGCGATATCAGCCGCGAAATCAGGGTTGGAGGGATTCGCCATTGCCCTCGCCGCTGACTTGGCTCCCAAAGTACGGGTCAATGTGGTGGCACCAACCTTGACACCCACCGAAATGGGTTTAGGTATGGTCGGTGGAGATAAAATGATTCCCTTAATTGAAAATAAACATCCGTTGAAAGCAATTCCTGCAGTGGAAGAGATTGCCGGAACGATTTCTTTCCTTCATTCATCTGCTGCCAAATCAATTACCGGGCAAATTCTCAAGGTGGACTCCGGACTGTCCAACATTCGCCTTAATGATCGCTGATCCATCCTCTGCTCCAACTGGTGGAAGGGCTCTGGTTTGGTTTCGCAAAGATCTGAGATTAGCCGATAATCCATGCTTGGAAGCCGCATTAAAATCGGGAAAAGAAATCATCCCGGTTTACATCTGGAATAAGGAGGAAGGGGGTGCATGGAGCCCGGGTGCAGCCGCTCGTTGGTGGCTACACAAGGCACTTGCCAGCTTAGGTAAGGATATAGAAGATCTCGGCGGCTCCCTCATTTTAAAAAAAGGAAAAGCAGAAGAAATCCTACCCCGACTGGCTGAAGATTTGGAAGCAGATACCCTTTACTTTGGTAGAACCTACGACCCGGCAGGACGAGACACCGAGCAGGCAGTGGAAACGGCTTTTACAGATAGGCCCGTCTCCCTGGAATCATTCAACACCAGTTTATTACAGGAACCCTGGGAAGTAAAAAATGGATCCGGACGACCCTTTCAAGTATTCACTCCATATTGGCGAAAATCACGGGCGGGTATCTATCGTGAACCAGCCAAGTATTCCTTAAAGACCTTATCTTTTTCCAACCTTAAATCAGATGGAATGGGTCTTGATGAGTTGGAACTTTTACCCGATCACGACTGGCATTTAAAACTTTCCGAACACTGGGATGTTTCAGAAAAAGCGGCCCACAAACTTATTCAACGAACTGCCGAAGTGATTACCCGGTCCTACGCCACGGCAAGAAACATCCCTTCCAAAGACGGAACTTCCCGATTATCTCCCTACCTCGCGTGGGGATTGGTAAGTCCGAGGCAAATTTGCCAAGCTGTTCTCACCGCGGACAATGAAGGTGGGCATCGTGGTGAAAACAAATACCTCGTCGAAATTGGCTGGCGCGAATTTTCTTACCAACTGCTCTATCACTTTCCCCATATTGCGGATCAACCCCTTCGGGAAAAATATTCCACTTTCCCTTGGCTTGATGATAAAAAATCCCTCCATGCATGGCAGTTTGGAAACACCGGATATCCGATGGTGGATGCCGGGATGAGGCAACTCTATGAAACTGGATGGATGCACAACCGGGTGCGCATGGTGGTTGCCTCATTCCTGGTGAAACACCTGCTTATTTCCTGGCAGGATGGAGCCCGATGGTTTTGGGATACATTAGTGGATGCTGACCTCGCCAGTAACACGCAGGGTTGGCAATGGGCAGCGGGTTGCGGAGCTGATGCGGCACCCTACTTTCGGATTTTCAATCCAATCACGCAGGGAGAAAAATTTGATGGCAAAGGAGAATATGCCCGAAAATGGATTCCCAGCCTAAAAGAATTGCCTGGGAAATGGATATTTAAACCCTGGGAAGCACCACCCGATCTTTTGCTGGTGAGTGATGTTTTTTTGGGTAATAATTATCCCCATCCCTGTGTTGATCATAAGGAAGGCCGTGCCCGTGCACTCGAAGCTCTTGCTTCAATTAAGGAATCCTAATTAGGGAAAATTTCTAAATGCTATTTCCCTGTTGTTCTGACCTCTTACTTCTTACCCACCGTCCATGAAAACCTCAGTTGTATGGTTCCGAAAATCGCTTCGCTTGCATGATAATCCCGCACTTACTGCTGCCTGTGAAGACAAAAATATCGATTCGATTTTACCGCTTTATATACTCGATCCCGATACGCTCGGAGAAAATTATCAAAAATGGAGCCCTAATCGACTACGCTTTTTAATCGAAAGTTTATCCGACCTCGACCACCAGCTTTCCTCCCAGTACGGGAGTAGGTTATTTATTCTACAGGGTAGCCCGGATATAATTTTTGAAAATATGGCCGATCAACTCGGACAAACTTTTCATTCCATCAACTGCGAATACTGCTCCGAACCTTGGGATCGGAAAAATTTATCCTCCCTGCAAAAAGCACTTGAGGAAAAAAATGCATCGATACGGATTCAATCATTCAGTGCCTTTCAGACTATTCTTGATGTGGAAAATACAGTCTCTTCAACCGATTATCGAAATCCAAAATCGATGAAAGATATCGATCGAATATTTTCTTCGCATTTTGATAAAGATGAACATGGGTTTTACAAAATTGAGGACCCCATTCCTGCACCGGGTAAAATCAAACCTTTACCTCAAATCGCCAATGTCCAATCGTTATCAATGGAAGAGTTGTCCACGCAGATCTCCCGGGAAGTGAAGACTGATATCATGTCTGTAAAATCTTATTTCCCCGGGGGGGAAAGCGAAGCACTGGACAGATTGAAAAAGAAAGTTTCCGGGCAAACGGATTATGTAAACACCTTCAGGAAACCAAAAACTATGTCGACCAACCAGACGGGTGAGCCCATGGAGCCCAGCACCACCGGTTTGTCACCGTATTTAAGTGTGGGTTGCATATCGGTCCGAAAATTATGGAAGGAATGTGAAAAATGCCAACGTCAGGGTGCCCATTCACAACCGCCTGAATCCTTGCACGGCCAATTGATGTTCAGGGAAATGTTCTACCTATTGTCAAGAAGCGTGGAGCATTGGGATGAGGATCAATCCAATGAAATGTGCAAAACAATTGAATGGGGGGACTTCGATCAAAAAAAAATGGAGGCATGGGAAAATGGACAGACTGGATTTCCCTTAATTGATGCCATGATGAGACAACTCCATACCACTGGTTGGATGCACCACTTGGCCAGACATGCAGTCTCCTGTTTTCTGACCCGTGGACAACTCTGGCAAAACTGGAAATTTGGAAGGGATGTATTTGACCGGAAACTCCTCGACAGTGACTGGGCATTAAACAATGGAAATTGGTTATGGCTGGCCGGAGTAGCTCCTTTCTCCATGCCCTACTTCAGACTCTACAATCCATGCCCGGATGGAAAATCCAGCCTTAATGTAGAGGCAGAAACTGCTGATTTTATAAAATACTGGGTCCCTGAGTTAAAAGATTTCCCACCCAAGTACATCTACGAACCCCACTTGGCACCTGAGAAAATTCAGGTAGATTCCAACTGTATGATCGGTAAAGATTATCCAAATCCAATTGTGGATAGAAAACAAAGTGCCAAAGATAACCTTGCCCGGTTTAAAAATAGTCTCTCACGCCTGAAATCCGCCTAAGACTGAATTTACAAAATTTACGGTTTGGGTTCTTTTAGAAGAGTAGCAGGTTACCTTCCTGATCCACCTTGGTACCATCCGCCATTTTTGTTTCTTCGTTTATCCCGGTAAACCCACGAATTATTTCAAGCGTATCCGCATCCTCAATCTTTTTATCCGTTCGCCAACGATTAATCCGGGGGAATCTTAAAGCCACCCCCGATTTATGTCGCCCTGAAGAACGGACTCCTTCAAAAGCGATTTCAAATACCAGATTCGGTTTAACTGAACGAACCGGTCCGAATTTCCCGGTTATATTCTTACGCACGAACCGGTCGACTTTTTCAATTTCATTATCACTTAATCCGGAATACGCTTTGGCCACGGTTACCAGTTCACCTTGCTCATCCCAGACCGCAAGCGAGTAATCAGAATATAAATTGGATCGTTTACCATGTCCAAGCTGGGCGCTGACCACAACCATATCGGCCAAATAAGGATCAACTTTCCATTTATACCAGCATCCCTTGACCCGTCCAGATTCGAAAGACGAATCTTTTTTCTTAAGCATAAATCCCTCGACTCCCCGATTACGCGATTCTTCGCGAAGCTTCCTTAAACTTGCCCAGGATTCCTCCTCAACAAGGGGAGACAATCCGATTGGGAAATCTGGGGGTAGAGACGAAAGGATCGCTTCCAACTTCTTCCTTCTTTCTTCAAGCGAGACCTTTCTCATATCCATTCCATCCAGTCGCAAAAGATCGTAGGCTTGAAAACGGACGGGTTCCCTCTTCAGGATGGTTGGCCCCGGTTCTTTCCTCCCGAGTCTTGCCTGAAGACGCGAAAAAGAGCGTAGTCCATCCTGGCCCCAGGCAAGAATTTCTCCGTCCATACAAAGGTCACCGGGAAGCCATTTACCCGCATTCATAACTTCAGGAAAGGAATGCCCCACAGATTCATCCCCCCTCGACCAAATCATACAAGTCCCTCCACGATTAATTAATTGTGCCCGAATACCATCCCATTTCCATTCAACTTGCCAATCTTCAAGCCTGCCCAAATTCTCGGCTTCTTCCTGCAGAGGATTCGCCAGACAAAACGGAAAAGGTTGGCATAATCGATCCTCATCATCACCGGAATTCAGGATTCCCTCCAAGCTTAAAGTTTTGGGCGACCAGTTACCCGTTAGGCGTTGGGCAATAATGGCGGGCTGTACTCCTCCTACCCGGGCAAGAGCCTTGCATAGATTTCCTTTGGAAACACCCATTCGAAATCCACCGGTGAGTAATTTATGAAAAGGCAAAAAATCTTGTTCACCCAGAAAGTCCCAAACTCTAAAAATATTTTCTCTCCTTTCCTCGGTATCCATCCCAATCATCGGTTCAATAAATTTAATGATCCATTCAGATAAACTTAATATTTCTCCACTCCCTTCCGTTGCAACGAGTAGGGAAATAGTCTCGGCCAAATCGCCCACCCGATCATGACATTCCTCAAGCAACCATTGCGGAAGACCACTCCGCTCCGAAGCAAAAGTACGCAGTTCCGAGGTTTTAATTGCTCCTTTAATCCGATTACCCGCTAAAAACCAGCAGACCCAAATTGAATCTTCCGGAGCCGCCTCCATCAGGTATTTTACCAATTGATCAATCCGATCATTCGTTTTAGTGGACTCATCCAAGTCATGAAAAAGTTGCGAAAATTCCCTCAATCCAATTCCTCTCCCCGAAAACTTGACTCGTTCAAGACCGATGTATTCACACCTTTCTCTTGAAGAAATCTACTCAGTGCGTCTCCATTTCCATGGGTCACCTTAACCTTTTCAGCTCCGGTTCCTGTAATCACATCGATTAAACCGGTCCAATCCGCATGATCGGAAAGGACAAACCCGCGATCCAAATTCTTTCTTCGACGTGGCCCCCTTATAGCCATCCATCCCGATGCAAAACCACGTTTTACCTGTCTAAATTTCCTTGTCCAACTGCTATCCTCCACTGCAGGAGGGGCGATCACCATGGCTCCCGTAAAATCTTTTTCTTTGTCCACTTTTTTTACATCGGGCAAAACAACGCCCGCATTTTTGTAATGATCAAGGAAAGAATGTACTGCAGAATGAGCGTAAATCGGGCCAATGGAAGAATCAAGCCCAGCTAAAACCCGCTGAGCTTTACCCAGAGAATATGCAAATAACAGTGATCCCTGGCCATCCGCTTTGTTTTTTTCCCACCAATGATTTATTTGATGATGAATCTCGACTTCCGGTTGCCACTTATAAACCGGCAGCCCAAAAGTACATTCGGATATAAACCCATGACAGGAAACCAATTCAAAAGTTTCGCAGGTTTTATCAGACTGGGGCTTATAATCCCCGCTTACCACCCAGACATACCCCCCCACTTCAATTTTGACCTGAGCCGACCCTAAAATATGACCCGCCGGATGGAAAGAGACCCGGGCTTTTCCAATCATCTGCTCTTGGCCGAATGGAATAGATTCAATTGGGCTTTTTTGCCCGATTCTTACTTGAAGTAATGCCTTACATGGATCCGAACAAAGGTAATTTTTGTGCCCTGCACGAGCATGGTCGCTATGAGCGTGAGTTATAATTGCCCGATCCACCCTACCGCGTGGATCGACATAAAAATCTCCCGCTTCGCAGTACAATCCTTCCCTTCGAAAGGTAAGTATATTATCTTCCATTTTTCATTACCTTCAAGCCATCTGATTCTTAAACAAGGCAAAGGACAAACTTTTATCTATCCATCTATGCGGAGTTTGTAATTTTAATAAGGTTATATGGTTTTATTTTAAAGTAATTTAAAAAAATACATTTTCAATGATCCCTTTGCTGATCTCCATCGTTCTATTGACATAATGGTAAAACCAAACACTTCAACATCTCTTAGAAATGATAGTCCTGACCCTGTAGGCAGGTTTATATCTGATCGTTCACGCATGGCACCGCCAACCAAGGAAGAATGTGATAAGCTTTTCGAGAAAATGCTCAGTGGTTCAGATGAGGCCAGAAAAGAATTAATTGAAAGACACATCCGTCTGGTTGCCTCTATTGCACTTAAATTTCGTCAAACAAATGTTCAAATGGATGACATTATGGCGGAGGGAATTCAGGGTTTGGTGGTAGCACTCGATAAGTTTGACCATACACGTGGGATCAAACTTAGTACTTACGCTGCATGGTGGATAAGGCAACGCATTCAACGGCTTATCGGAAAAATGTCCGGTGCAGTTGCTGTTCCACACGATGTCTCGCAGGGTAAACGCAAAGAAGGTCAAATTCGTGCAGAATTGCAGGTCGATCTCGGAAGAAACCCAACTGATCATGAAGTCAGTGATGCTCTCGGACAGGATCGAAATCTGACTAAAAGGGTGAAGTTTGCACCCACCAGTTCACTTTCCCTCGACGAACCACTCAATGAGGATTCCGATAGTACTCTTGCTGATTTAATGACTGCTGAAGAGGAATTAAACCAATCGTATCGAGAAGACGGTTCACTATCTGATGATATAAGCGTCGCCCTTTCTTTTCTCGATCAACGGGAAAGAAAAGTATTAAGTATGCGATTTGGTATGGAAAAAGGCGAATCAATGAAATTAGACGACATTGCAAACTCCATGAATGTGTCAGGCGAACGGGTTCGCCAACTCGAGTCTTTAGGCCTGAGAAAACTTCGTGCCGTTCTTCTCCAAAATGGTAAAATAGACTTTAGAAAATTAGATCAGCTTGTAAGTACAGATTTACGTGGTAAAACTAAGA
>ERZ807291.3832-NODE-3832-length-20682-cov-4.767344_pt1 | contig 20682 bp, 14 predicted proteins | sample MGYA00521257_ERZ807291 | MGnify/ENA primary metagenome ERZ807291 (study PRJEB31413, sample SAMN03169783) | marine metagenome | biome: Marine; feature: Water; material: Subsurface seawater | place: North Sea | collected 2011-04-28 | depth 1 m m ... | reverse complement strand
TCTAAAGCGTATAAATAACAAAAGAAATTATAAAAATTAGGGCGTCCGAAAGCAAAATCGCCTAAAGTATCGCCTTCATCCAACCCGATATCCCCGTCAACATCCTCATAGAAAAATCGAAACTGAATCAAACTATCGTAGTTCATTTCCAAATTCACGATTCTATTTTCGGCAATCAACTCTAAATTGGGCGCAAGAGAAGTTGTACCTTTGTCGTCGTTGCATGAACATAGGAACAAAACTCCTGAAATGATAAATCCAAGCGATATATGGAACCATTTACCTCTCACTAATGCCAAATTTAATGATTTCGCTTTGGAAGTGTACCAATTTCAGTCCGTTCACAATAATGTATACGCTCAATGGTGCGATTTATTGGGTAAATCCGACGAAAATGTAAATAAAGTCGAAAATATACCCTTTTTGCCTATTTCAATATTCAAAACACACAAAGTAAGCGCCTTCAATACGCATGAGTTAATCTTTACATCAAGCGGAACCTCTGGTTCTGAAAGATCTCAACACTACATCTATAAAGAGCGTGATTATATTGATAGTTTCACCTTTGGGTTTCACCATTATTTTAAGGGTCAAAAATTTGATTACCTCGCCGCTTTATTGCCTAGTTATTTAGATCGCACTGGATCTGGACTAATTCATATGGTGCAGCATTTAATGCAAAACGAAATTGGCGATGGGAAATTTTACAACCGCGATTTCAAATCCCTTGTATCTGATTTAGAATATCTCACACAAAACGGAAAACGCATTCTGTTATTCGGAGTAACCTTCGGCTTACTCGAATTGAGTAAAATCTCAAATAATATCGATTGGAACTGCGTTGAAATTGTGGAAACTGGAGGTATGAAAGGCCATGGGAAAGAACAAATTCGAGGGGAACTTTACTCAATCCTTAAAAAAGCTTTTCCAGGAATCCACATTCATTCGGAATACGGCATGACCGAACTGTGTTCTCAGGCCTACGCAAATGAAAGTGGTTGGTTCAAATGTCCAAGTTGGATGCGCGTAATGATTCAAGATCCTTCCGACCCTTATACATTTCTTGAGACAGGTAAAACAGGCAGAATTTGTATCATTGACCTCATGAACTATCACAGTTGCCCGTTTATAGCGACCGATGATTTAGGGAAAATGAATGCCCAAGGGGAATTTGAAGTATTGGGGCGACTTGATTATGCCGACATAAGAGGATGTAACCAACTACTTTAATAAGGATACCACTTAATTCAAGGGTTCTTCCTCTTCAGGGAAATCCAACATAGATTCGCGCAACTCAATTCTTGGATTGATAAACTTCTCAAAGGCAAGAATTAACGCGGGCAATAACAGAAGATTTGCAGCCATACCGCCTAAAATGGTCATCCCGGTAAGCCAACCTAAAGATTGGGTTCCTTGAAATTCCGACAAAATAAAAATTGCGAATCCTGAGCATACCGCTATTGCGGAGTATACCATACTATGACCTACCTCTTGAATGGTGCGTGAAAGTGCTATCCTAACTGGTCGTAAATTCTGAATGATCTCTCTCCGGAATGTACTCACAAAATGAATGGTACTGTCTACAGTAATTCCAAAAGAAATACTGAATATAAGGATCGTACTTGGCTTCAAAGGAACTCCCAAATAACCCATCATTCCAGCCGTAAAAATCAACGGAGTAAAATTCGGAATGATTGCAATCAAAACCATACGCCAACTAGGGAATAAGAAGGTCATCGTCAAACTTATTATAAGCAAAGACCAAAATGTTGCCCGAATTAAACTATCGTATAAAAATGCATTTCCTTTCAGAAATATTGGAGTTGTACCGGTAATACGCACATTATATTCATCCGGGGGGAAAATCTCCTTTGATATTTGTTGTATTTGTTGATTAAGGGAATCCATTGATACCGATCCAACATCTTGCATTTGATAACTAATGCGCATTTGTGTAGCCGTAGAATCTATCAAGCCCTTTAACAATCCTCCATTATTGTTTTTATTATTGGCCGGCATCTTCATGGCAAGCTTACCCAATTCCATCGATGATGGGATGCGATAATATCTGGGATCGTTTTCATGAACCGCTTGATTGGCTGCAGATATAACCTCTACCAGTGACATTGGTTTTGACAATTGCGGAAAATCTGACAATGCCCTTTGCAAGCGTCTGGCTTTTGTCAACATAGCAACTTCCGTAGCAGCACCTTCCTCATAAGAAGTTACCAATATTTCATACGGCATAGCACCATTAAAATGTTTTTGAATGTACTCCAAATCTTGATACATTTTTGATTTATGAGGAATATCATCCACCATAAATGCTAGAGGACGCAATCGTAACAAGAAAATGGTACCTAATATGGTGAATAACGAAAACCAATAAAAAATTCTCCGTTTGCGATGGAATACCATATTCTCTACCCATGTTAAAAAACGTGTGATCCGTTTATTATCTAAATGCTTCGTTTGTTTTAAACTTGGCGGAGGCAAATAGGAGTATAAAATGGGAACTCCAATAATATTGATGAAAAACAGTAAGTTGATTGTTATAAACGCTACGATTCCAAATTGTTCCAAAATAATGGTGTGCGTAAAGTAAAAGGTTCCAAATCCAACCGACGTAGTAAAATTTATGAGAAAATTAGCTACTCCAACATGCGAAATAATGCGTGTTAAGGCTACACCTTTATTCTGAAGCCTGCGATATTGATCGTGATATGCGTTGATCAAATAAATGGTATTTTGTACGCCTACAACAACCAATAAGGGGGGTAAAGTACCCGATAAAATATTCAGTTTAAATCCAAAAATACCTGTGATCCCCAACATCGTTAATACCCCAATCGTGATGAATAATAACGAGACCAAGAGCGTACTTACGCTTCTAAAAAGCAAGAATATCAGTAATGCCGTTACGAGAAATGCACAAATTGTAAAAAGTAGAATTTCATTTTTCACCGTGGTGCTATTCCTGTATCTCACATAAGGCAAACCACTTAGATGCATCTCTCGATTTTGACGCAAACCAAATCCATTCAAATATCCTGAAACATCTTCAATTAATTTAACCTTATCGGGACTGTCTAAAGCCTTACCATCTAGAATAATAATAAGCAAGGCTACTTTACTTTCTGGATTGTAAACCAACCCATCATAAAAACGCAGCTTTTTAAACAAGTCTGCTTTGGTATCAAGTTCATCTTGACTTTTAGGGAGTGATTCCACAATCGGAACCATGCGCAGATATTCCTGAGAATCTAATTTAAAATGAAAGGCGGAAGCCGGACTTAGAACCCCTATTACTCCTTTTACCGTTTTTAGTGAGTCTATCGTTTGATGTAAATCGCTATAAAACGGCAATTGAAAAAGATTTGGAGCATCAAAAGCACACACCAATTTATTTCCGTCTTCTCCAAACTTTTGTTTGAACTTTTGGTACACCTTCATGTCTGGATCACTAGAAGGAACCAGTTTCTGCATGCCATATTCGAGCTGCACGGTACTGGCAAAATATGCCATGACGGCAGTAAATGCTAGTATACCGAAAACAAAATATGTTCGTTTGTTTAATATAAAATTAGCCAGTCGATTCCAAATCATGAGCGCACAAAGGTAGTAACTACAAATAAAAAATGGCTGCTTTTAAGGCAGCCATTTTAACAACAACAATAACCAAACAATTATTCAGCAACTACATCAATACTGATGTTAGCTGTGATGTCTTTGAAAAGGTTCACATTAGCGGCATACGTGCCTAGTTCTTTGATATCATCTGTTACAATTTTGCGACGATCTACTTCAAATCCTTTATCCTTTAAGGCATTTGCAATTTGTAGTGTAGTGATCGAACCAAAAATACGTCCGGTAGAACCGGCTTTTGTAGCGATTGTGATAGTAGAACCCTCTAACTTCTCAGAAAGTGCTTCAGCATCTTTCTTCAACTTGTCCATTTTAAAACCACGTTGACGAATATCTTCAGCAAGCATTTTCAATGCACCTTCAGAAGCCAATTTAGCTTTACCTTGAGGAATCAAGAAGTTACGACCGTAACCATCTTTTACTTCCACAACATCGTCTTTATAACCTACGTTTTTAATGTCTTCTTTTAAGATAACTTTCATGATGATGTCCTCCTTTTTATTTTAGACCGTCGGCTACATATGGCAATAAAGCCAAGTGACGAGCACGTTTAACTGCTACTGAAATTTTACGCTGGAACTTCAAAGAAGTACCGGTGATACGACGTGGTAAAATTTTACCTTGCTCATTGATGAATTTCAACAAGAAATCTTTGTCTTTATAATCAATGTGCTTGATACCATGTTTCTTGAAACGACAATATTTCTTCTTTTGAAGAACTTGAGGCGTTTGATTGAATACGAAATTTGTTTCTCTTGCCATGATTTAGTCTTCTGTTTCGATGGAATCGCCGTCTAACATTGCGTTCAAAACTGCTTTTTTCTCTTTTGCAGTTGAAGACGCTTTAATTTCTCCGCTTCTACGCTTTTGGTTGAATTCTACACCCCATTTGTCTAAAGAAATGGTTAAGTAACGCAAGATGCGCTCATCACGGCGGAAAGTCAACTCCCATTTCGCTACGAAATCTGGATTTGCTTTGAATTCAAATAAGTGATAGAAACCCGTGCCTTTTTTGTCGATGGGATAGGCCAATTTGGTGAGACCCCAGTTTTCTTCGTGGACGATCTCCCCACCGTTTTCTGTGATCAACCCTCTATAGCCGGCAACAGCGTCTTGCATCTGCTGCTCAGAGAGTACGGGTGTTAGAATGATCACAGATTCATAATGTTTCTGATTCATATAAATTAAATTTTCGGGCTGCAAAGATACTGAATTGTATTTACGAAACCAACAATTCTATCCCGCTTTGGTAAATCTCTGCAAAAACTGCCCTAACTAACAGAAATACACAGCCTTCTAAGGCACCGGATCGTAACCACTTCCGCCCCATGGGTGGCATTTTGAAATTCGTTTCAACGTAAGCCAGAATCCTTTGAAAAAGCCGTATTTTTTGAGGGCCTCTACCCCATACTGCGAACATGTTGGTGTATACCTGCAGCTATTTGGCAATAAAGGAGAAAGTGCACCTTGATAAAACTTAATGAGCAATATGCCTAAATATTTCAGCATGCAATATCTTATTATGATGAAGAATGATTGATATCCGAATCATTAGATGCACCTGAATTTGTATCCACTAAATTTATCGATTCAATTTTCAGAGAATCCATCAATCGTTTTTGCAACTTAAGGAAAGAACGCTCCAGTTCATCGTATTCACAAAGATGTGATCCTACATAAACCACACTGAGAGATAGGCAAACAGACCGATTTTCTACAGTGGAGAATAATGGATGTTTGTTATGACGGATCACCTCCCGCAATAGCCTTTTCATCCTATTGCGTTTAACGGCCAAACGCAAGCCTTTTTTGCTTGCGTTTATGCTATATTTCACCGACGAGTCGGTGTAAAATGTAGAATCGTGAATTAGGTATGTGAGTCTAAGCGGATATTTGCTTATTGACTTACCCTCGGTATACAACCGCGAAATCAGAACGTCGCTTTTCAGACGCTCATGCCGACCAAACGCAAAGGAAAGGGATTGAGACATGAGCCATTAGCCTTTAGGCTTATTTGTGCTTCTGCTCGTCTGATACTGTCAACTTCTTACGACCACGTGCGCGGCGATCTGCCAATATGCGACGGCCGTTTCTAGTTGCCATACGCTCACGGAATCCATGTCTGTTCTTGCGCTTTCTGTTCGAAGGTTGGTATGTACGTTTAGTCATGACAATTTCTTTTTAAGGGCTGCAAAGATAACAACAGTAAAAGACATTAACAAAACCTTCCAGCAAAATTATTTAAATATATTTGTAATACATGAATCTCCCCATCCAGCCTGTTAGTCAAGTTCATAAAATGACCTGGGTGTTTTGGATTACACTCCCCATATTAACAGGCTCAATGATAATATCGGTCGTGCTAGGGACCAATAACTCTCAAGAGAGCGGTATTAGGTTTGAATTTTCGGATTTTCTGCGTCCAGACACCCTACCTGCCCTTGTTATAAGCGGCTTGGTACTCGTATTATTGAATCGCATTAAATTAACTTGGGCGTTTACCGAAACAGGCTTTTATTTTACTTATTTCCCCTTCGTCATTCGCAAGAGACATATAAAATTTGACGACATACAGCATGTAAGTATTGAAAGAATAAATCCGATGCGAGATTTTGGAGGATGGGGATTGCGCTTTTCAAAAACTTGGGGGAAAGCTTACACGACAAGTGGCAATCACGTTTTAAGAATTACCCTAAAGTCCGGAAAAATTTTAAATTTTACAGCCGACCCAAAAACGATTCTTCAACCAATCAAACTCGAAGAAATCTAATGTATTGCTCGAATTATTAATAATTATGCGGATTTAAACTGTTGTTTTACAATCCTCTCCTTTCAATCGAATCTCCATAAACATCAGAATTGACCTCTAAATAGAAGTCAGAGCAAATATCTTACCTTTGCACTTATGGCAAAAACCACCATCACTGCAGCTTTACCATACGCTAATGGCCCTGTTCATATTGGCCATTTGGCTGGAGTTTATCTACCCGCAGATACCTATGCCCGTTACATGCGACTTAAAGGAGAGGAAACTTTATTCGTATGTGGCAGTGATGAACACGGTGTACCTATCACATTAAGAGCGAAAAAAGAGGGCATTACTCCGCAAGATGTCGTTGATCGTTACCATGCATTGATTCAAGAATCATTCGAAAAATTGGACATCAACTTTGATATTTACAGCCGTACGAGTAGTGAAACCCATAAACAAACATCACAGGACTTTTTCTTAAACTTACTCAAGAAAGGTGCCTTTAAAGAAATCACTTCTGAACAGTTTTTCGACCCTGAAGCGCAGCAATTTTTAGCCGATCGGTATATCACAGGTGATTGTCCCAAATGCCAAAACCCCGGGGCCTATGGCGACCAATGTGAGAAATGCGGATCAACCCTGTCGCCCAATGAATTGGTAAATCCTAAATCTGCACTGAGCGGTGCCACTCCTATATTAAAAGATACGAAAAATTGGTACCTGCCTTTGGATGAAATACAAGAGAATTTCCTCAATAATTATATCAACGCTCAAAAAGATTGGAGATCAACGGTTTTAGGCCAATGTAAATCTTGGCTCAACGATGGACTCAAAGAAAGGGCAATGACACGCGATCTCAACTGGGGAATTCCTGTTCCTGTTGAAAATGCTGAGGGAAAAGTTCTTTATGTTTGGTTCGAAGCACCTATTGGATATATTTCCGCCACAAAAGATGCACGTCCCAATGATTGGGAATCATGGTGGACTGGCGACACCAATTTGGTTCACTTTATTGGTAAAGACAATATCGTTTTCCATTGCATTATATTCCCTGCAATGCTCCACCTCCGAGGAGATAATTACATCGTGCCAAAACAAGTACCGGCCAATGAATTTCTAAATTTAGAAGGACAAAAAATTAGCACTTCCAGAAACTGGGCCGTTTGGTTGAACGAATATTTAGAAGACCTTCCAAATCGACAAGATGAATTGCGCTTTGTGCTTCACAGTATTGCTCCGGAAACCAAGGATAGCGAGTTTACATGGAAAGATTATCAAACACGCATTAATTCTGAACTAGTAGGGATACTTGGAAACTTTGCAAATCGGGTTTTGGTATTGATGAACAAGTACTATGATGGTCGGGTTCCAAATCGCAATCACACGCACTCACAACAAGAATTATCGGATCGTTTCTTAAAACCCATAACTGAAAAATTAAGTCAATATAAATTTCGAGATGCCCTCCACGCTTTTATGGAATTAGCGCGTTATGGGAATAAGTTTTTGGCCGATACCGAGCCTTGGAAATTGGTAAAAAGCGACACCGCTAAAACGGAGGAAATCATGCAATTTGCCTATGAGATTTTATGTAATATTTGCATTGCCTCTGAAGTATTCTTACCACAAACTCACCAAAAATTACTTTCTCAATTGGGATTGAATTTGGATGCCAGTGAAAAACTAAATTTTTGGAATCAAAACACTTGGTATGTACCTGGAAATAATTCACAAATCGGAGAGGTAAGTTTATTATTTTCAAAAATCGAAGACGAAACCATCGAAAAGCAAGTGCAAAAATTACAAAATAGCATCCCTGTGATTGAACCTAGCCCGCAAATAGAAACTACTACAAACACAGCCCCTATGAAGGACATCATACAATTCGAGGATTTTGCAAAATTAGACTTGCGTATTGCCACAGTCACGCATTGTGAAAAAGTTGAGAAAGCAGACAAATTGTTAAACCTCACCCTGTCTGTTGGCACTGAAACATGTACAGTTTTATCGGGAATAGCCCAACATTTTAGTCCTGAAGAGGTGGTAGGAAAACAAGTGTTATACCTCTATAATCTTGCCCCTCGCAAAATGCGCGGAATTGAAAGTCAGGGAATGATTTTAATGGCGGAAGACTCCACTGGTAAGCTGCGATTCATGCAGCCTTCAGAGGCGGTTGAATCGGGTTCGCAAGTATCTTAAATACCTTTTCGGAGATACAACTCTGACTTTTTACGATAATACGGCTGCCATTGCGGAGCGCCCTTTTGCAATTGCTCTCGCTCCTCAACACGCTGTCTTTGCTTTTCTATCCATTCGGGTGGAACAATAAGTTCCGGCTTCTTTGCCGCATTAGACTCTCTATTTTCCTCTTGATCTTGTTTCATTTGAGCTTTCTCATGTTCAAGTAAACGCGTTTCAATTTGCTTTTGCCTCCACATCATTTGTGCATCAAATTTCTTTTCGACCCAATTTTTTTCTTGCTCTTCCATTAATTTTTCTGCCTCAAAAAGATTGGCAGCTTGACCGGTTTTTCCTTCTTTTAGCATTTCCTTTCTAAGCGCTTCGATTTTTCTTCTTAATTCTTCCTGCATCAAAACCATTTCAACCCATTCTTTATCACTGATCCGCTCCCCACTTGCCTCTTTTGAATCTCCTTCACCGGAACTACCTTTTGAATTCGGTTTGCCATTCTCTCCACTCTTAGGATCACCCTTACCGCCTTTGGAATCTTTTCCTCCATCCTTCTTCGAGCCGCTTTTCCCTTGTTTACCTTCTTTTTGCATTTGTTGCAATTTCTCACCCAATTCTTTCTGTTTTTCGGATAATTTGCTGCCCTTTCCCTTTTGCGATTTTCCGGAATTTCCTGGTTTGGGGTTTTCACACATTTTCCCATTTTTAGGGGAACTGCTGCTCTGCTGATTCATTTTTTGCTGCACATTCTTCAAACTCTCCATCAACATAACGGCAAGATTGTTATAACCTGTCATTACAAATTGTTCATAAGACGCCGCTTGTCTCACGTTTCTGACTTTCAACCCTTCAAATGCGCGTTCCATATTGTCATTGATATCGGTTATTTCACGCGTCACCATATCTGAAACCATCGGCTGTCGTTTCGCGAGTGCCCTAAGGCTGTCTTCAATTCCTTCACTCATTCGTTTAATATCCATCTGAGATTTATTCAAGGCAAGTACCTTGGGATTATCAGAGTTCAGTGAAGCCAATTCGGTGAAAACAGTCTCCTGTTTATGCGAAACTTCTATAAGGTTTTCCAAAAGAGCTCTTAATGTTTTTAAATCTTCAGAATTGCGCTCCTTTTGCGCTTTCTCTAAACTATTCTGCATCTTTTGCTGAGCCTCTTTCATTTTCTCAGCGGCTTGTTTCTGAGCCTCCTTCGACTTATTCTCTCGTTTTTGTTCCAGCTCTTGAGTCGCTTTTTCTTGTTTGGATTGGGCCTCTTTTATTTCTTCTTTACCCAAATCCAAATTCATTGGATTTTGCAATTTCTTATTTTGTTCTTGAATTTGAGCTGCTCTTTTTTCGATATTTTCCGCTTGAATCTCTTGGGATTTTAATTCTTCTTTCAGTTGAGATTCGGCTTCAGATTTCTCTTTAGAATCCTCATTCATCTTTTCCAGTGCGGTGGTTTTCGATTGCAATTCCGCTTGTTTTTCAATCCATTCCTCCATTTCCTGAGCCTGCAAATCAATTTGCTCTTCCATTCGCAACTCTTTGAGCTGCTCCAATAATTGATCCATATCGTCCTTTTGATTTTGCATACGACGGTCAATTTGATCCATTTTCTGCTGAATTTCTTGAGGTGACTTTTTTCGACTCAACAGCTCCTGCAATTCCTTCATCAATTCTTGAAGTTTTGGATCATTCAATCGATCCATACGCTCATTCAGTTCTTTTCTTCTTTCTTTTAATTCATCATTTTTGGGAGAAACTTCCTTCTGCTGTCGGTCAATTTTCTCTTGTTCTTTTTTTATCTCTTCCAGGCGTTTTAGTTGCTCCTGTTGTTTATCGAGCCAATTTTCAACCTTTTCCTGCATGTCAAATGACACATTCGGAGATACCGACATACTTTCCTTTAATTTATCGGATTGCTTCTGCAATTTTTGAGCCTGAGATTGGGCTTCTGATAGTTGCTTTTCAATTTTGTCTTGGCTTTGATTAATCTGTTTTTCATATTCTTCATCGGACCATCTCCGGATAAAAAACCAATCCGAATAGGCAATTTTACCTCCAAAAATTGCGTCGTTATCCTTAACTGCTATACGATAACGAAGCCCTTTATTGGGAAGAATTCCTATTGTTTTCAAATTCCAAACATGAGAGAATACAACCGACTTCCCTGTTTCAATTTTCAAATCGAGCATTCCTTTTTGTGAATCTTCCAGACCTTCTACTTCATATTCAATAAAGGCGGATGTAATCCCATAATCGTCTACCGCATTACCCAAAACAAAATAGGAACTCTCATCTGAATTGGCTTCATTCTGTTCTACTTGGATTTCAGGATAGGAATCCGCAATTACATAAACAGCTTTCCAAAATGTGTCAGAACTTATACCATTTCCTGAAGACCAAAATTTAACCATGCCATCTGTTAGATGGTTTGTATGGAATCGAAATACTTTCTGATCTTTGGACTCAACAGGAACAACAGAAGACTGATTTATGCTTTCATTATTTTTTTTTGTTTCGCCCAAAGATATTCGATCTGCCCCGTTGCTGTTTACATACCAATTCAACGTACTTCCTGCAGGAATTCGCAAAGGGCCCGTTGTATTTAAAGATTCTTTAGGCTTCCCCATGTATGCAGGGTAAACCAATTCGACGCGCAAATTCTCTAATTCAAATTTCGGAATGACTTCTATAGATCTCTCTAAACTTTGAAACCCAGCTGCCTCAAATTTTAGTTTAAACGATTCTTTAACATCCTTAATTTGATAAGAAAAATGATGACTTGTTTCGGACTTCATCAAATAGGATTTATCATTCACTCGAACCATAACTTCTTCGGGCATGGCCTCTCCTTCTAACTTCAAATTGATAGCATAATTTGAATGTTCACTTATTTGGGTGTCCGAAAAGTTCGCAATAAACTCAAATGGCGCTGGCCGTGAATACTGCGTATTATAATTCAAAATCCTTTGAGAAGCTGCGGAAATATTCGGCGAATCATAGATTCCCCAAGAAATCAAAAGTAAAATCAAAGCGGAAAATCGAAACAAACTTTTTCTTACAGCGGGCCAATCCAAAGCCTCTAAAAAAGAAAAAGGACTTAACTGCTCGGTTTTCTGTTCAATACTTTTTAAAAGTAATGCTGATTGTTCACGTTCACCCGAACTCATTTGTTCCAACTGAAGCAAGTTGAGTAGTTTATCCGAAATATCCGGAAAATGATTCCCGATTATTTTTGCGGCAAGTTCTTGACCCATTCGGTTGGATAATACATGGGTGAATTTTGCGAGAGGAATGATAACTTGAACAATAAATACAAGGATTATTATTGCCCAAAATCCATAAAACATAAGACCCCGAATACCCGACTCAAGCCATAATAAATACTCGGTGTAATTTATAAGATAAAATAACAGTATGCCTTGTAATGCCGTACTAAGCAACCCTTGTAAAAGTTGCTGCAAATGATACGACTTTATGAATGCCTCTAGTTTTGAATGTATATTTTGGGCCGACATAGTGTTAATTTCAAAGATACTAAAGTATGCCTAACCCCTCGTTTCCTTTATCGAAATATCATGCTTTGTGAATCAAACGATCGATAATTATTCCGGTTGAAACCGAAACATTTAGAGATTCTGCGCTTCCAATTTTGGGAATGGTCAAACGTTGAGTCAATTTCTGTGCATAATTAGATCTAATTCCATGAGACTCTGAACCCATAATTAATACCCACTCTCCTGAAGGCTGTTGAACTTCATAAAGGGAATTGCCGTTTAAATCTGCACCCCATATATGTTTTGATTTTTGCCAAATTTCTTCGTTCTTCCGAATACAATCCACACGAATGAAAGACCCCATGCTTGCGGCTATCACTTTAGGATTCGTTTCATCCACACAATCATCACTCAACCAAATTTGGGTCAATCCGTACCAATCTGCAATTCTCAATATGGCTCCTAAATTACCCGGGTCTGAAATTCCATCCAACACCAAATTAAGTCCTTTTTGCAACTTGGGATTTTCATTAACTTTTTTTCTCACTACCGCAATTACACCTGGGGGCGAAACAAATTGCGAAATGCGTTTCATATCCTTTGCGCTAATAATTTCACAAGGGTAACCGGGATTAAATTGTTCAAAAAAATCGGTCGTAACTAAAATAGTGTCTATTTGGAGCTTACTGTGGAATACTTCTTCCACCCCTTTTCGCCCTTCCACTAAGAATTGGGCATATTTTTGCCTATATTTAGTTTGTCCTAAAGACGCAATTTGCTTTAAATCCGCTTGTGAAATCATTTCTCTACAACAAATATGCAGCAATTTTCCGGAATGCCTTCGGAGGAGCCTTATTGCTGCTGTTGCTTTTGGAAAGTTGTGGAGTGCGAAAAGTAATCCCAAAAGAGGAACACTTACTGGTCAGCAACCGGGTTGTAATTGAAGGAAATCAATCTGCCGGTCGAAATACAAAGGCCCAAATTTTACATAGAACAAATAAACGCGTTTTGTTCAATCGACTTCCTATTTTTTTATGGATTTATGCCGCCGGTACCAATACACGACATCCTGAATTGTCCGATTCATCCTCTTGGCGTAGAAAATTCCGACAAGATTTAGGGGAAGAACCGGTTTTGTTCAATCCGCGCTTGGCACAGGTTTCCGCAGATAACATAAAATTCTTCCTTTTTAATAAGGGATATTTCGATGCAGAATGCAACTACACGGTTAAGAAAAGTAAACGAAAAGCAAGGGTTAAATACCATGCAAATACAAAAACACCTTATTTGATTCGTGAAGTAAACGTTGTAAGTCAAGATAGTGCGACACGCGCCATTATGCAAACAATTGTCGATGAATCTCCGGCTTTCCGCATGTGGTGGCCTTGTAATTTGAACGCGTTATCCGATGCCGAAGAATTATTTACACAACGCCTGAGAGACTCAGGATATTTCAGTGTCAATGCATCTAATATTCGTTACGAACTGGACACTAACCAAACCGCTAAAAGCGCGGCTGTGAAGGTTTATTTAGATCCTCCTGAAAAAGGTAAAATCCATAAAAAGTTTCGCATTGGACAAGTTGCTGTTTCGATTGAAACCGCCCCAAATTATAAATTGAATGATTATCCAGATTCTATTTCTCTTTCTGGATTGAAACTCAATATGAACCATTACCCTCTTAATTCGAGGGTACTCACTCAAGTAATCACATTGGACTCGGGAGATATTTTCAGCCAAACCAACTGGACTGAAACCTATCGCAAGCTTCTTGATTTGAACCTTTTCAAGGTAGTTGATATCGGTCAAACTATTGACTTTGAGAACGGGGTGATCTCTCCCAAAATAGAACTCCAAACCGAATCGAGAATGAACTTTTCAGCGGAACCACAGATTCTGTATTCTCCACAGGGAAGTTCAGGAACAAATTTCCAAACGGCATCGCAAAGAAGTTTTGGACTTGCTGGGATTCTTTCGTTTAACAATCGCAATACCTTTGGTAATGCTGAATATTTCAAATTATCATCGATAACCTCGTTTGAAGCTATTTTCAAAAAGGATGACATCGGCGATTTCTTCACAGGCTTGCAACAAGGATTGGTAGCAAGTTTAAAACTACCCAAATTCAGCTTTTTGAAACGTTTCGAATCGCTTAAATCATTTGAACAACAGAGTACTTTGGTTTCTACCAGTTTCCAATACGAACAGAACCCCAATTTTATCCGTTCGGCAATTCCTGCTAATATTACATTGCAGTTTGCCAAAAAGAATTTCAGTTGGTACCTAACCCCTTTTGAAATCAGTTATAACAGGAATATTATCAGTCCCACTTTCCTACCGCAATTACCGGCTCTCGACCAAGATTTTGTGTTGCGTGTTTTCACAGACCAAATTGTCACTCCGGTAAAATTGGGTATGATTTATGCCGATAACCAAAGCAAACCAGGTAGCACAAGCCATTTTTTAAGATTGGGAATAGAAACGAGCGGAAATTGGCACCATGGGTATCGCAAAATAACCGAGGAGAACTACAAAGACGATAGCGTGTATCAGTTATTTGGAGTAAATTATTTCCAATACACCAAATTGGAGGCGGAATATCGTATAAAACAGAATATTGACGAACTAAATAGTATTGCTTTTCGTTTCAACTCAGGTATTGCTATTCCTTATGGTAACAGCCAATTGGTACCTTATGACAAACGTTATTTCATTGGTGGTAGCAACAGTTTGCGAGGTTGGAGACCTAGGGGTCTTGGACCGGGAAACACGCCGGCGAGTGCTACTTCTTTGATTGATAGATCAGGAGAGCTGCTGTTAGAAGCAAATCTCGAATATCGATTTACAATCATACGCAAGCTATTAGAAAGTGCTTTATTTTTTGATGCAGGAAACATTTGGAATCTCAGTCCTACCTCCAGTTCCAACCCCAACTACGGAGTAATAAACGCAGAGAACTTTATAAGCGAAATTGCCTTGAATACTGGCATCGGATTTCGATTTGATTTGAGTATTTTCCTATTCCGTTTGGACTGGGGAATGCCCCTAAGAGACCCATCTTTACCAAAAGACCAAAGATGGATACTTTCAAATCGAGTAAAAGATGTGGGTTTGGGTAATTATTTATTGAACGAATCGTCCTTAGCAATCGGTATAGGGTATCCGTTCTAGAAACCCTATACCATTAATCTATTATTTCTTAACGTCTTCGATTGGTGCATCACCAGCAGAATTGTTTTCAGATTTAGCCGACTTTACCGCCTTCGGTTTGGTTGCTTTAATCTCTAAACCTTCTGCACCATCTTTGTAGTCCACTTTAAGTTTATCACCCTCCTTAAGTGTGCCTTGTAGCACTTTCTCAGCGAGGGGTTCTTCTAAGAATTTTTGTAGCGAACGCTGTAATGGACGAGCACCAAAATCGGCATCAAATCCTTTTTCTGCTAAAAACTCTTTTGCTTTATCCGTAATTTGAATTTCATAACCCAAATCTTCAATACGTTTAAGCATACGCTTCATTCTTATATCGAGGATATGTACGATATTCTCTTTGGAAAGTGAATCGAAAATAATGATGTCGTCGATTCTATTCAGGAATTCCGGAGAAAAGAATTTCTTCAATTGGGTTTCAACAACCATTTTAGATTCCTTCTCGCGATTTACCGATTTCGTCTGAGTTCCAAATCCAACCCCGGTTCCAAAATCTTTCAATTGACGTGAACCTATGTTAGATGTCATTATTATCACGGTATTCCTAAAGTCTATTTTACGTCCACCAGAATCTGTCATGTAACCTTCATCCAATGCCTGTAATAACAAATTAAATACATCGGGGTGGGCTTTCTCAACTTCATCAAACAAAATTACACTGTAGGGTTTACGGCGTACTTTTTCTGTTAACAAACCACCCTCTTCATAACCCACATAACCTGGAGGCGCTCCCACCAAACGGCTAACGGCAAACTTCTCCATGTATTCACTCATATCCACACGTATAAGTGCATCATCGGTATCGAATAAAAATTCAGAGAGGGTTTTGGCCAATTCGGTTTTTCCAACTCCAGTTGGACCTAAGAATATGAATGAACCTATCGGACGGTTGGGCTCTTTGAAGCCAGCGCGAGTACGTTGTATTGTTTTGGTTAATTTTTCTATTGCTTTATCCTGACCAACAACTCTCTTCCTGAGTGTATCCGCCATATGCAACAATCTTTTACTCTCATCTTCGCCCATTCTCTTTACTGGGATACCCGTAATCATGGATATTACCGACGCAATATCATCTTCGGTTACACTGTAACGCTCATCTTTTGCTTTGGTTTCCCAAGCAAGTTTTGCATTTTCTAATTCTTCTAATAAGCGTTTTTCCTTGTCGCGAAGTTTCGCAGCTTCTTCGAAGTTTTGACTTTTAACTACTCTGTTTTTCTCGGTTTTAATTTCCTCAATTTGGCCTTCTAACTCCAAAATCTCTGTTGGAACATGGATATTGGAAATATGCACCCGAGCCCCGGCTTCATCTAATATGTCAATAGCTTTATCCGGCAAATGGCGATCGCTCATGTAACGCTCACTTAGTTCAACACATGCTTTGATAGCCTCATCGCTATATCGAACGCTATGGTGATCTTCGTATTTACCCTTGATATTTGTTAATATTTCGATTGTTTCCTCTGGATTTGCTGGCTGTATCAAAACCATTTGGAAACGTCTTTCTAGAGCGCCATCTTTTTCAATATACTGTTTGTATTCGTCTAAAGTAGTAGCACCGATACATTGAATTTCTCCCCTAGCAAGAGCCGGTTTGAACATATTAGAGGCGTCTAAAGAACCTGAAGCCCCTCCAGCGCCCACTATGGTATGAATTTCGTCTATGAAAAGAATTACGTCTTCTGCTTTTTCCAATTCCATCATTAAGGCCTTCATCCTCTCTTCGAACTGACCACGGTACTTGGTACCTGCAACCATACTCGCTAGATCAAGACTTACAACTCGTTTATTGAATAATACACGCGATACCTTTCTTTGTGTAATACGCAAAGCCAATCCTTCAGCAATAGCCGTTTTACCAACTCCAGGCTCTCCTATCAGAACTGGGTTATTTTTCTTCCTTCTGGATAGAATTTGACTTACCCTTTCTATTTCCTTTTCTCTGCCAACAATCGGATCTAATTTACCCTCTTCGGCAGCTTTCGTTAAATCTCTTCCAAAATTATCTAAAACAGGCGTTTTTGATTTACTCTTTGTTTTAGATGCCATTTGAGCTTTTTGTTCTTCGCGGTAATAGTCTTCCGGGGTTTCACCATCTTCACCGGTTGACTCACCACGAATGGTATCAATACCTTCTTCTAATGCACTTTTGAAAACATCATAAGTCAAACCATATTGAGCCAAAACCTTTGAGGCTACGTTATCTTCATCCCGTAAAATGGAAAGAAGTAAATGCTCCGTTCCAATCAAATCCGTTTTAAAAATCTTAGCTTCTAAATAGGTTATTTTAAGTGCTTTTTCCGCCTGTTTGGTAAGCGGAATATTGCCCAGATTACTTGTTTTTGTGGCCGTTCCTTTGATAGCATCTTCAATGCTTTTTTTCAATCGAAGAGCATCAATATCCAACAAGCGCAAAGTTTGAAACGCCTTTCCCTCACCTTCACGGATGATACCTAACAACAAATGTTCACAACCAATATAATCATGTCCCAATCGAATGGCTTCTTCCCGACTGTATTGTATAACTTCCTTAACGCGTGGTGAAAACTTGGCTTCCATATTCTTTTCAAATATAATTATTAGTTAAGCGAATTGCTATTGAGCTCTGACAAGTGACGAATTTATAAGACAAAAATGCATTAAAATGCATTGGCGAGACTGAACACGTATTTACTGTAAGATGGCAAACATAAATTTTTGTTCAATTCATTCTGAAATTCATGGGCTTTTTTAAAATCTTTTATTCTTTTATTATAGGCAGTTTGAGACGCTAAATACATAGCATTATCAACACTTGCAACCAATGGATTATTGACAACAGCAACATGAATTGCATAACCGATATAATTCAATATTTCTTCAATTTGCTCAGTATCCTCTCCAAAGCGCACCAAAATAGGCAAAGGCTCCATGGAATTGGGCATAACACACGATAAGGGTTCGTTTTTTAGGTATCTCCACCAATCCGAAATCAAATCATTTCTTATTGCACCGGTTTTTAACAATTGATCCATAAATCTGGCCGCCCAAACTCTTCCATTAATTATTGGGAAGTAGTTTTTATCTAAAGGATATCGCGACAATGCTTCACTCCATTTTTTCATCATACCCACATTTCCTTCGAGATAATATTGGGTAAGTATTAATGATTTTTTAAATGTTTCTTCTTCAATATTCTCAGGGTTTATCTCATAAACCAATTTCCCATAATATCCGGTTGGTTTTAAACTCCCGTAATCCACAAAAGAATGTAAAATCCAATCTTTGAGTACAGGGTGATTCGCCAATATGTACAATTCGGATTTTTTGAATTTTCTGTTTCGCAAGATTTCACCCAAATGATTAGCGATATATCCCTTTAAATAAAATTCTTGAAGCACAGAGTCTTTGAGATCTAACCTCTGAAAAAACGGAACCCAAGCTAATACTTCGCGTTGACCAATATTTTTCTGCGCCCAAAGTATCAATTGAACCGTAGCTTCTGGATCAAAATTTAGCGCTCGAGATCGGCACGACTCAAAGTCACCATCTCTGACTCTGTAAAAATCCAATCTATATGAATTGAACATTTCGGGATCATTGCTTAATTGAGTAAGTGTATTAAAGATTTTTAAGTGCTGGTGCATCAGGGTTCAATTTAGTGTGAAAATGATAAAACGCAAGAGCGTTTCTTCAAAAAAGTTCAATTCTTTATCAATGTGCAATTGTGAAAAACTATTTCCATGCTAAGGGTTTTTTTCGAAATGAATTTTATCGAACTTTGGAAGATTATGGAAAATCCAACACCTCAAAAATCGAAGGGTAAGAAAATAATACCAAAAGAATTTTTTGACGACCGATTGGGGCGAATGCCACCTAATACAAGGGAGTTGGAGGAAGCCGTATTGGGTGCCATGATGTTGGAACGCGATAAAATTTTCCAAGTTATCGACATATTAACGAAAGAACATTTTTACGATCCCAAAAATCAAGAAATTTTCAACGCCATTGAAGTACTGTATCAACAAGGCGATATGGCCATTGACTTGTTAACGGTTTCCAATTATCTAAAAAACCAAGGTAGACTTGATCTTGCGGGTGGTTACATGTATTTAGCGCAGTTGACTAACAAAGTAACTTCTGCCGCTAATATCGAATTCCATGCGAGAATTTTAACGCAGAAATTCATACAAAGGTCTCTAATTCGTGTCGCAGGAGAGATCCAATTTAATGCTTATGACGACACCATGGATTCATTTGAATTGCTCGATCATTCGGAATCTAATTTATACGAGATTAAGAACGCTGGATTAAAACGAAATTACCAAGAAATCAGCACCCTAATTTCCACATCATTAAAGGATATGGAAGCCCGCATGAACAGCGAAAACAACGGGATCACAGGAGTTGCTTCCGGGTTTAGCGATATAGATCGAATAAATGGTGGATGGCAACCATCTGATTTGGTAATTTTAGCAGCACGTCCCGCTATGGGTAAAACGGCATTCGCCCTTAGTCTTGTTCGAAACGCTGCAATTGATCACAAAAAAAGTGTAATGATCTTCTCACTGGAAATGGCTGATATTCAGTTGGTCAACCGTCTTATTTCAGCTGAAGCTCAAGTACCTGGTGAAAAAATCAAGAAAAGCAACCTCTCAGAAGAGGAATGGATACGTTTGCAAAATCAAACAACAGTCTTAGGAGAATCAAAAATTTATATTGACGATACTCCGCAGTTGAATATTTTCGACTTAAACGCAAAATGCAGACGCATACATTCTCAACAAGGTTTGGATTTGGTAGTTGTGGATTACCTGCAATTACTGCGTGGTGATGCAAAGTCGCAAGGAAATCGTGAACAAGAAATTGCATTTATTTCTCGTTCTCTAAAAGCATTGGCTAAGGACTTGAATATTCCTGTTATCGCGTTGGCGCAGTTGAGTCGTGAAGTAGAAAAACGTGCCAATAAAAGACCTCAACTTTCCGACTTACGCGAATCTGGTTCAATTGAACAGGATGCGGACATGGTAATGTTCCTTTATCGAAATGAATATTATGAAAAAATGGGTATGGATAGCGAAGGTCCAGATGAAGGAGATAGCTTAGATGCAGACATAAAAGGTTTAACCGAAGTAATTATCGCGAAGAACCGTCATGGTACGGTAGGATCTGCTTTCTGTAAGTTTATTGGTGAATTCTCAAAATTCCAAGATCTTGACCATTACGAAAGGGATATTTTCCGTCAGAAAAATCCAGAATATGGCTATACTCCTGACGCACCTCAAACAAAGGTCATGCCGTCTCGCATGAATACCGATGACAATATTTTCGGGGGACATGGGTCTGTATCTCCATTTCACGATACCCCATCAAGTAAACCCGACCCAGGATCCTGGAGTGGTGGCATACAACCAC
>ERZ807291.3831-NODE-3831-length-20693-cov-13.856188_pt1 | contig 20693 bp, 13 predicted proteins | sample MGYA00521257_ERZ807291 | MGnify/ENA primary metagenome ERZ807291 (study PRJEB31413, sample SAMN03169783) | marine metagenome | biome: Marine; feature: Water; material: Subsurface seawater | place: North Sea | collected 2011-04-28 | depth 1 m m ... | reverse complement strand
CGATGACCTTTGCAGCCTCGGCCACTTCGAGTTTGCCGACATAGCGGACGTCTTCAGTGGTCAATTTAGAATACAATTGAACGAGCGTCTCGCCAATTTCTGGGTTTGAACAGCCGATGACGCGGGCAACTTGACGGACGCCGTGCGCAGCATCGCCTGGATTGAAGCGTTCAGGGCAATATGCAATTTCAAGATCCTCTCCAATGACAAGACCCAGTTCTTCAACGATTGGCAACCATGTTTGTGCGGTGACACCGGGATAAACTGTTGATTCGAGCACAACAATAGTGTTCGAGCCTTTGGGAATTGCTTCGAAGACTGCCCTTCCGGCTGCTTCAACATAGGACAAATCGGGTTTGAGATCATGAGTGATGGGGGTTGGAACGGTCACCAGAACGACATCGCAATGGGGTACGGCTTCAGCAGTTGACGTAGTAATGTTCCAACGTTCTGTGCCTGGTGCGGGCACAATATCGTCCACGTCGGGGTCACCGGTTGGATTTTCTCCAGCACGAACCATGTCGACTGTGCGTTGTGAAACATCCACGCCCCATACTTCGAAACCTGCGTCATGGAAGCCAATAGCGGTTGGAAGTCCGACATAACCGAGGCCGATGATGCAAACTGAGAGCGTACCATCGGAAGTTTTTGTCGCCAATGTGGCTGTAATGGCCATGGAGACTCCTACCGCACTCTAGCATTGAAGATAGCGGTTCGGCGGGTTCTGATTGCAGCGTTCACAAAGGAAGGTGAAACGAGAGGTTGCCTCTCTCAAATGTCGTCGCCTTTATGTGTGAACGGACAAACCCCGGAGCATGGATGCAAGCGAGAAGGGGCCTACGCTCGTTCCTTTATGGGGAAAGCGAAGCCTCCATCGCCTTCCGTTCATTGTTTTGACCGATCTATTTCGTTCCAGGCATCTTCTGAGTTTGCTCGTCAAACGAGACCTCAACGCACGCTATCGCCGGGCCTATCTCGGTTATGCGTGGGCAGTGCTTGAACCACTCCTTCTAGCCGTCGTATACACTTTCATTTTCACCATTCTAGTTGGTTCATCTGACCCGCTTTATCCAGTCAAAATTATTCTCGGCATCATCGGGTGGACGATGTTTGCGAGGTCACTTACCACTTCTACAAAGTCGCTGAGCAGTTCCATCAATCTCTTTCAATTTGCACGCGTTCCGAAAACAGTCTTTGCAACAAGTGGGACGCTGACAAACGCCGTTCTTGCTGTCATTTCTCTCACCTGTCTGATTCCATTTTATTTCATTCACGACCTCCCGATAACCGCAAACCTTCTGATGCTCCCCGTTTGGTTATTATTGCTTTCCTTCACCGGATGGGGGATTGGATTGTTGTTAGCTCCGATTGCATGCAAAGTTCCTGATGTCCTCAACCTGATCAATTTCCTTGTTCGAGCAGGATTTTTCCTCTCCCCGGTCATGTGGACCTACGATATGTTCAACACTCGGTTTGGAGAAGGATGGCATGCGATTGTGGCCCACATGAACCCAACAGTCGTTCCCATCACTGGGATGCGAGATGCTGTTCTTGGAGAATCTTCGGCCATTCCGGGATATGGATATGCCATGTGTTTCACCATCGCGCTTCTGGGGTACATCTTCGGCGCCATGGTCTTTGAGCGTAAAGCACACAGGGCGGTGGTGAATGTATGACGGTCGTCATGCGACTGGATGACATCACACTGGAATATCCAGTGCCTCGCCAATACCGGAAGGAAGATGTCCAACCTTCGGGTGTTCGCAACATTTCCTTGGAGGTTAACCAAGGGGAAGTTTTGGGCATCATCGGGCGCAACGGCTCAGGCAAAAGCACGCTTCTGAAGATGATGGCTGGCGTTTTCCCCCCTGATTCTGGGACCATCGCCACCCGAGGCAGCGTTTCCCTCCTTGCAGGCGTTGGCGTAGGGTTTCACAAAGAACTGACTGGACGTGAGAACGCCTACCTCTACGGCGCCTTGATGGGACGGACGACGGAACAAATTGACGAACTGATTGAGGAAATCCAATCCTTTGCCGAGCTTGACCACCACTTCGACCGCCCAATTCGAACGTATTCCTCGGGCATGAAATCCAGGCTTGGCATCTCTGTCGCCACCGCATTCAAACCCGACTTGCTCTTGATTGACGAAGTGCTGGGCGTTGGAGATGCTTCATTTCGAAAGAAGAGCGAAAAAAGAGTGAAAGATATGATTTCTGAATCTGGGACGGTGGTGATTGTTTCACACTCACTTGGAATGTTAAAGACCATTTGTGATCGAATCATTGTTCTTGATTCCGGCTCTGTCTTGCATGAAGGAGATGTCGAATTAGGCTTAGAACTCTATGTGAACGGCCAAAAAGACACAGATGATTGAACCTTCCATTATCCTTGCAGTTTCAAATGTATACAAACTATACCATACTATGTTTGAACTGACAATAACTCTATTCCCAATCTACGACACGAGGGATTTGCGAGAATGTTGCTAAATTCTGAAAACAAGCATTTGCGATTACTAACGATAGGTTCTGTATCGCCAATGAATGGAGGAAATACGCAGGGCGGAGTAGCAACACAGCACTCAATGATCAATCAGGAATTCGTCCAAAAATCTGATTTGAATATCGAATTAGTCGGTACAATTGCGACCAATTCAAAATCTGACAAAGACATGGTAACAGGATTACCGTACTACAATCGGAATGAGGGGGAATCTATACTCGATTGTTTGCTTAGAGTTATTGATTTGACTTTCCCTGATGTTATTCTAATGCGGCATATTACCAATTCATGGGCTGCATCATTAGAGAAAATCGAGAATCGCCCACTCTGTGTAGGCTACGTGCATTCTGTAAACGCAATAGACCCGGAAATTAATCCAAATCACCTTTCCAAGAAAAAATTGATGGATCGGGCTTCAAAAGCGATGAATTTACTTGTTTTCAATAGCCATCATTCATATGAAAGAGCGATGGTTCTAGGGCTGAATACAGATTGTAAAGTACACATTATTCCCCCTTCAGCGAAATGGGATTTTCACAACCCCGTGATTGTAAAAAACGAAGTAAAACGGAAAATTTTGTTCGTAGGTAAATTGGACCAAAATAAGCGAATAATTGAGGTAATGGATGCCATGCTTGAACATCTTAAGTATGAATTGATTATATCAGGAGATGGACCATTAAAACAAGATGTACTCCAAATCATTTCTCAGCGCCCCGACTGTTCGTTCACGTATTACGAAAACCTTGACTCGATAGAATTGGCTAAAGTGTTGGCGAATTGTGGTTTACTTTGCGTTCCTAGCGATTACGAGTCATTTGGTTTGGTTTACATCGAATCATTGTGCATGGGAGTGCCAATAATTGGATTTGGGGAATCTGTAAAATTCATCAATTCATGCTTGGAATTACAATCTGGAGTTCAAGTAAATGGTACGATAAAAGAATCAATTGGTATAGCGATTGATAAATTAGAGAGTAATTTCTGGGATGCCTCTGAACTTTCAATGAAAGCTAGGAATTTTTTCAATCCATACAGACATGCAAAAGAATTGGCAACCTTGTTTTATAAATTAAAACATGACTGATTTTGTTCTGTTCATATGGGTTTACAGTTATGTCATTGCACATTTGATTTTTTCATAAAATTGATGAATGAAGGATGAGAAGGATCAGCATCACATCCAAGGGTCTCATTGAGAATGATATTTCGAAAGAATTTGAAGCACTTCCTCATCGCTCATTTTTTTGAATTGAGTAAAGTTGTTCTTGTATTTCTTCATATTATCTTTCGTGATTGTTGCAAGTACTTTCGCTGGAGCCCCTGCTACAACACTGCATGGAGGTACGTGATCTATAACAACAGAATTTGCCCCAATAATGGAGCATGCACCTACATCTACTCCTCCAAGAACCTTGGCACCAGTTGCAATGTATGCATAATCCCCAATTCTCGGAACACCCATCCGAGTTCCGTCTTGCAAAGTATAAATCGTTTTTGAGCCACCTCGACCCCCAAGAGTGACATTACTCCCAATTGTGGCAAAATCTCCGATTATGGATTTCGCATGAATAATCAAACCAATTCCACCGTATGCAAAATTTACACCTTTCCCAACATTAACCGTGGCTGGAATTGAAGAGTTGTGAAGGACTAAATTCATTCTTTCGTACAGTTTTGATCTACTAAGTTCCCCCATCATCAGATATGAATTCGCCCTTTTCCAAATCGAATATGCCGAAGGAAGGGTTTGGTCCAAACCCGTTTCTTTCATCCAATTCTCTAACTTGTCGTATATATCGCTCATATTAAATCCTCAATTTAATCTCGATTGGTTTCAAAACAGTATTGCTCAAATAATTTTTTGACTTCTAGCAGTCTTCTGTTTTTATTGTGTCCGCTGGTGGGAATTATCTCTAAATGATAATTAGTTTTATTTTGATTGAAATGTTCAATCAAACTCATACATTGTTCCCGAAGATAGTTTACTTGACCAAATCGATTTTCACAAATAAAATAAAGTGGATGTTCAGAGAAACTTGACAGATATTTCACTAGGTCATTATGTATATCGCCTTCGTCCGTTTCAAAAATAGGCCTGAAATATTTGTATTGCCCTTTTTTAGAATAGGTAGAACCTAACAATTTGATTTGTGGAACATTAGCATAGATCCCCTTTGCCCCAATACGCACTCCATGTAAGAGCGCTCCATAACCACCCATACTGGAACCATAGATGAATAATTTTGACGTGGAAAGTGTCTGACCTACTGAATTCAGTGCCTTTTCAAGTGCTAAATCAAATAATTCAATCGTGAATTTGATGCCATTTTCTCCAAGCCACCAAGAGCCTAATCCATTAAAACCAAAATTATCCAAAGGATTGAAAACGTTCCAATCTGGATAGGCTGCTCTCGCTGGAGGATAATTTCCATGTCCGTGTAAAATGATGAATGTGGGAGCCGATTTAGGGTTTTGTTTAGCTGGAACAAACCGATATTCCATCTCTCTTCCATCATGAATGACTGACGAAATATTATCATATTCTCTCCAGCTATATCCCATCTAAATGCCTCCAAAATCGACAATAACTTCTGTGTCTTCAAAAATAGGGGAAAGAGATATTCGCGTGGCATCTCTTTTCGTATTCCTTAAAGGCGAGGTGAATGTAGGTTCAATGTTGACCTCTTGAGAAAATCCTTTGAGGCTCATAGACCATGAAGTGTTTTTTATCGATGAAAAGAGAATAGTTTCACCATTCACATCAACATCCCATATTTCATCAACAATAAAATTCAGAATGATCCCAGATGAAAGACAACCCTTCGAAAACTGATCTTTGATAGATAGAATCTGTTCACAGACATTGACAGATCTTGATGCATTGAGATTCCCATACATGCCAAGCACTGCTTTTGAAGTAGTATCATCTATTTTGAAAACTTTAGAGCGGCGTGCTGTTTTTAGGAAAGAGTTGCGATTCGGCTTTTTACCTGGAATTTCGAAACCTGAGTGACCTTTTGCAGATCGGACGTGGATACGGTCAGGATCTTTTTCCTGGTAATAGAGGAGGCCAGAATCCATTAGTAGGTTTTCGCCCCTCACCCATAATGCGAGACTGCAATCGTCGTCGTGTCGATGAAATCTACCGTGGTGACATGATTTGAGGGTCAAATGGTATTGTTTTGAGGTTGATTTCCATATTGCATAGCCTTCTCCAAAAACTCTCATTCCTTCATGTGAGGAGAACACCTCATCCCCGGATATTTTTCTTCCAAGGTTTGTTGAAACAGTTTTTTCCTCACTGTCACCTAAAGGAGGCACTTTGCCATCGGACCTGATAATCCATGCAAGATATGGGATTGATTTTGCTAATTCGGAACGATGATTTTGGATGGCTTGGTGGGGACTTATTTTGAGAACTTTACTCAATGAACGATGAATGTTCGTAATCATGCCATGGTGATAAGATGGGGAATTCTCTACATGAACCCCATCATTCGTAAATGAGTAATCGAGTTCACGTTCAATTCTTGCTAATGATGTCTCTTGCCACGCCTTCGAAAAAGGGCTGGTTCTAAGGAAATCACTAATCAAAAATAAGGCGATTGCTTGATCGAAAGCGTGATTTGAAAGCGCATTATCTTCTAACGGAGATACAAGTAGAGTGCCAATCTCAGTCAAATGATGGGCAAGTGTAATTCTCATTTCATCGGAAAAAAAATCCATGCATTCTATCAAATTTATTGCCCTATAAGCTAGTGAGTGATCATGATAAAAGAACTCAGGATCGGTTTTTTTATCTTGCATAAACGCAATCCATCTTGACATTACATAGTCCGCTTGTTTTTGAGCAATATCCTCTGCCAAAATATCAAGATGCGTGGGGAGCCAGGATAAATTTTGGAACCAAAACCTCCACGATCTATCTGTGAAAGGATCTAGTGTGAAAGAGAAATCTGTTCGAAATATCACCTCTTGACGTGAATTCAATTTCAGACTTATATCCGCAACTTGAATGGCCTCCAAGGATTGAGGCGGATGATATTGTTCGATTGAGAATGGCTGTTTTATCGACAATTGGTCTGAAAAATATTTGAATATTTCCCCAAAATCGTATTTTGTCTTGAATTGAACCTCATCAACATGATTCTCCATAGGAGCAATGTGTTCTCGGAAAAAGGTCTGATCCGGATCTAAATTGTGTGTAATTGAAATATTTGTACTGATTTCAGCCAACCTAGACTGCAGATTGCAATAATCGTGTGAGGTTGTGCTTGAGAAAATTTGCTCAAAGAGAGATTTGTGCTTTCGCTTTACATATGCTGAATCCGAAAGGTTTGTTGTTGGATTGTGTGCTATGCACCCTTTGGCATTGAATTCTGTCGCCATGTACATAGCGGCATGACCTCCCATGCCTTTGCCAGAAAAAAATAATTCGTGCCTATTTATCAATCCACATAACATCATTTCAGTGAGAAATTGTTTGGTCGATTGAAGAATATAGTCTTCACCGTTTGTGCCAAAATACCAGGCCCCCTTACCCTCTGGGCCGTTAGAATCTGAGATTCGTAGGATATTCCATGTTGACTGTTGATTCACGGTGTTCGGTATTTTCCCTTCATAACCCACGAAGTATACGAGCGTTGGTGTGTTTGCATGAAATTGTTTGGCAGGCTGCCACATGTAGTCAAGGAAGGTTTGGTTTTTTGAAAAATAGCGAGAGCGTTTGGTTTGTTTTGAGAAACGGTTGAAGAGGTATTCATGCATTTGAACCACCTCCAGAAATTGCCTCGATAATTGAAAGGGCTATTCGTTCAGTTTGCATTTGTGAATATAGGTGCACCAATTGTTGATGAGCGTGATATGATGTTTGGTTGCAAAGGTTTAGTTCATGAATTCTTTTTGCCATTAACTCGACATCGTTATTCAACCACAAATCATTGTAGATGGTTTCAGAACCATCCCACTTTAGGGTGTGCGCTGCACAACCCAAAGAGGGCCCATCGGCTAGTGTTAAATGGAACGATTCAAAATCACTCGTAGAAATTACATGCCCTACTGATGAGTAAAACTCAGAGATATCATCAACGAATCCTAGGAATTCAATCTTTGAGGCTAATATCGGATTTTGGCTTAAGCGAGATTTGATTGAATCATAATACCGTTTTTCATCTTTCCTGTTTTGGAGCCAAGCGTACTCATCTGGATGTTTTCCAACAATTTTTAGTTGATATCCTGGATCCTTCTTGTGCAGAATTTCTAGCAAATCCAAGGCCAAATCTAACCGTTTCCTCTTCGGAACCATGCCAACAAAACCAATTGAAAAATTATCATTCTTTTTCTTGCTAATATCCTTTCTTTCCAATAAATTAGGAATCACTGATGAAGGAACATTCTGAGAGAGTTGCCCGATATTATAGGAGTGTTTACGATAATAATCGCATACAAAGGACACATGGGTTATGTTTTCTTGATTTGCGCAATTTAGATATTCTAACTCGCGTTCTTGAAGATGATAACGAACAAACAAAGGAGTTCCTACATCAATAACTTCCGAGTACCACTCTACATTCCCTAGGGCCCACTCACACCAAACCGCATTGGCCTGCGCTAAAAGTTCTCGTGATTTCTCTGCGTCGAATTTGTTGTGATTGTCCCATTTATCGATGAGGACACGTATACCCATTTCTTTCATAACTTCAACAATCGGCATTGCGAATTTGAGATCGTGACCCGCAATAAGAATGGTTGACGGAACGTCAGTGAAGGTATAATCAGATATGGTTGAAATGGACATCTTCGACACTTGTAGGGAAACAAAATATTCCAAATCAACTTCGTTAGTGGATGCTGATTGCAGACATGTGGCCAACAATTCTCCATTTTGTGAGCGGAAATGTACGGTATGTGGTGTTGAGTTCATTTCAGCAATGAGAGTTTCGAGGCCGAGATGGTCAAAAGCTAAAATATTGTAAATTACGATGAAAGTTGCGTCAATAACTCCTTGTTTGTCAAAAGAAATTGATAATCCCCGATTCTGGAGCAGATTGACCAGGAGTTCTTCAGCCTTGGTTGAAGGGGTAGAAGGCAATACGAGATGTGTGAATTCAAGTTCTTGCCGAGCAAACCAGAGACAAATATCGCGAATCGATGTTGACGTGTCGCTTATGATGACCGTGTCTGCGACTGAGGAAGGCCGTTGAAGGGTCAGGCTTGATGCGTTGAGCATTTTCTGCAATCGATGATTATTGAGATGTCGCTTGAGCACGATATGTCGTGATGCTTGGATCGTGTAGCGTAAGAATGCCTCATCCGCCATCAAGGCAGCGAGAGTTGCATTCGCTTGTTCGCTGGAGTGAACCATGGGAACGGTGTTTCCAAACACTTCACGAACGGCCAAACCTGGCCCGCTTACGAGGCATGCGCCTGATGCTGGAATCTCAAAGATTCGGCGAGCGGCCATCGTCAACGAATCCTCAACTGAGTTGACGTTAAGGAAAATCCGATGCTCTCTGTGCTTTTCCAGCATCTCTCGATATTCGAGTTTATTTCGTACATGAGATGTAAAACGACCTGGGAACACGTATTGCGGATTTCCGCCGTCGGACTGGCGATCATAAATGACAAGGCCGTGATTCGCTGCCGCATCGAAGAGCATGTCCATCTTCTCACATCGCTCAGGATATTTGCCAGCATAATAGGTACCTGCAAAGGCAATATCACTTCGGTCCGATAGCCTCACATCATAGGGATGATGCACGTCAGGTTGAGCAGCAAATTGAATCCAATCTACGGATTGAATTGAAGAATTCTCAAGTGCTTCGTATCTCATGATGCATCCCTCGTCCGTGGTGAACACATGGTCAAACAACGCACTGGTTTTGGAAAAACGGTTGAAGTGGACTGGGTCTTCTTTGTTGTAAAACACCGTGGAGATGTTTCGGTTTCTGCAGGCCTCAACGAGCTGTTTCAAATCAGCAATTTCCTCCTCGCTGTACCATCCAACCTTGTGATGCCAAGCGCCGTCGTTTCCTTCCCATGCGGATTCCACAACCAACATGTCAATCCGATGTTCATCAAGAAGCCCCTGCCAATTTTCAGGTGTTGGACGGACGAGATTCGCATCTGCAGAAAGAGCCGTGGTTGAGAACTCGTCCATAATCACCATGAGGTTGGGTTTTCCTTGAATGACGGTTGAAACTTTCCCGTTGAGAATCGTCAATGCTTGCCCGGTGCCCAGAAGTTCAGGTGGCTCGCCGCCGGTAAAAATGGCGTTGTGGACCTCATTGAGATAGGATGCGAGTTTGGTCCAATCGCGATGCTCTTTCACCCATTCAAGCCCTGAGTCCTTCAATCGACTCATCTCTTCAGGATTCGAAACCAGGGTTGACAACACCTCGAAAAGGTCGTGACTGTCGCCTTTCTTGAACAAACGACCGTGTTCTCCATCCGTGATGATTTCTCGCAAAGCCGCCACATCGGACCCCACCACGACTTGACCCATGGCCATCGATTCAAAGGGCTTCAAGGGGCTGATGAACTCACACACGATATCCGGTGTTCTCGGGAAAGGTGCAATGTCGATGATGCTGTGGTATCGATTGACATCGTCATGAGGTACACGTCCTGTAAAGCGAACGCCGTCCCGAATATCTAATTGGTCAACCAATGCTTCAAGTTGATTTCTGGTGTCGCCGTCTCCAACCAATAACAAATAGATATTTTGATGGTGTCCTCGTAATTTTGCAAAGGCCTCCACCAATAAATCAAGGCCCTCGTACTTGACAAAAGAACCGACGTAGCCAATGACAATACCCTCCCCAATCTCAAGTTCCGAGCGAAGGTCTTCGTCGGATTTCATCGGCGTAAATCGATGAGTGTCAACGCCGTTCGGCAGCACCAAAATACGGTCTTTGGGAACCCCTTTGTCTATCAAGTAATGACGCACGGCGTGCGTGATGGCGAGAACAAAATCCGCCTCTTTGCAGATCGCCACTTCGGCTGCGTCCATCGCCTCATAGTCCGCGTGATGTAAGAAATGAGGTTGGCGGGCTACCCTCGACATGTGCCAAAGCCCACGCACCTCATACACAAACGGAAGCCCCAATGCTCGAGCTGCGGTGAGTCCAATCGCTCCGTTCACGTGATTGGATGCTGCCTGAATAAGGGCAGGACGTGTTGAGCGCGCTCGCTCAATCAAGGCAAGAGCTGCGCGCTCAATATAGGTGACTTCGTCTGAATCACCAATCCCGGGATCGACACCTTGCTCGTAAGTATAGGTTAAGCCATCAATCACATATTGTGCTTTGACATCTTCTTCCGTCAAATGTCGTAATTTTCCTTTATCCAAGGGATAACCAAGGCGGGTTTGCACAGAAATCTTTGGGTTAAAGTTCAACAGATTCGTCAACAAACCGTGCGTTCTCGTGCAATAGCCTGCGCTTTCAAACGGCAAAGACATGTGGGCTAAATACAACACAGAACCAGGCTTCGATTTGAAAGTAGATTTGGCAGAGATGGGGCCGATGGACGGCAACCACTTCTTGTTTATTTTTGTGAAGATGTTCGATGTTTTTTTGAGTTCTGATTCTAATTTTTCAATCGGCCCAAGTTCAAGAGACCGCATCGCAGAAGTCGCATCGCCGTACAACAAGAAGAAAGTATTCAATCGTCTTGCCAAATGAATGGAATCATGTTCAAACAGGCCAAATTCCAAGACCAAATCATGTAACAGAGGATTATGGATTTCAACGGAGGCTTTCAAGATGTTTTGGAGGACTTTCATTTTCCGTTTGATGCCGCCTTTTGCCCAACTCAGTTCTATCTTGAGCCGGTGGAAGGCGCCTTCTTCCAACTCAGCCCTGACGATGGCTTCCACTTCAAATGGTTCCATGGATTCAAAATCCTTTGATTCACCTCCCTGAAGGCCATATTGTGCCAACATGCGAGTCGTCACCGTCTGGATTTCTCGTTTCTTCCATTCTTCGTCCTTGACGTATTTCAGATAGCCTGTTGCTTCCTCAACCCGCTCGGCGTTACGAAGAAATTGAATCACTGATTTCGCCGCCCGCTCGTCTTGATAGCGGTGCAGTCGCCATTCAGCGAGTTCAAGCATGTGCTCAAAATTTGTTCCTCCAAGGGAACGTATCGCTGCAACGAATAAGTCTCGCGTGTATTTTTTGTCCTGCGTCTCGTCTTGTAGTTCAAAATTGATGAGCGTGTGCATAAGCAGCGCATGGGTCTTCTCGATTCCATGCTCAAGGTTGATCTCATTGATTATGGCCGAGATTTTGTTGGTATCCCGTCCCGCATTCTTTGAAGTTTCAATGAGGCGATAGGAAGCTTCATTGTTGAACTCTGTTGCGTTTTCTTTTGGTGTTTCAATGGATCCAAGCACCCTTGAGAGCCAAGACGCCATCCCTATTTTGTCAACGCGATGCACGGTAACTGCATCAGGGATATTATCTCGGTCAAGCCGAGAGCGAAGTACACCCGTGAGATGGGTGTAAATTTGGGTTGGGTACTTTTTCTTCGAGTCAACCCGAGGCCGCTGGTCGTGTATGAGACGAACGGCAGGATTTGCACGTACTAAATTTTTCAAGGGTCTGTGAGGGTATGGTCCAATGATCAACACCATCGATGGCTGAAAAAAGGATGAGACACCTCCAATTTGTTCTTCGAGCAAAATGCCCCAATCGTCAATCCTTTTGCCCAATAATTCGCTTTTATCAGGAAGGGTGAAGACCGGGAAATCTGCGTCTGAAAATATGTTTTGATAGCAGGACGTGCAAACAACCGCGACTTCAAGGTCTTTTCGGAGAGAAACCAAATCTTCGATATCCTGTTTCACGCTTGAAACATGCGTGTTGGTATATCCATCAATAAACACCAACAGGCCTTTTCCTTGGACCTCACGTTGCCACTCAACCCTTGATTCAGGAGATGAAATCAAACCTGTTTTTTCAAGGCCGATCCGAAGACAAAGGGCTGAAAACGTCAGCGGCAAGATTGGAAGGCGCCATGGCTGAACGATGCTTCTTGTCAAATGCTCCCCGATACGTAGGGATACAGATTGCTCCATTTTCCTCAGACGTTTCAGGGCCTGACGATCTCGAAGAGCAGAATTCATAGCAAAAATCACCTATTGAAAAATTGTTCAAGGGATTGTACGCACCGTTGTGCTGTCCCGCCATCCCAGAATTCTATTTCGGTACGGTCGGAACCAGATTGTTTTTCGATTTTTTCTAATTCGGATTGCAGTGTGGTTGGGGTTGCGAGTACGTTAGTTCCCTGAGTGATGGTAATCGGTCGTTCTGTGTTTGGACGGAGCGTGATGCACGGCACCCCTAGCCAAGTTGTTTCTTCTTGAATGCCTCCACTATCTGTAATCACACATCGAGAATGCATAATCCCATTCATGAAATCAATGTATCCAAGAGGGCCCATGAGGTGAATGGAAGAATTTTCAGTCAATTCATGCATTCGTCCAAGCGATTCAATTCTTGATTTTGTACGAGGGTGGAGAGGCCATATTAGGTCCATGGTTTTTGATACAATGAGCAATTCATCCAGCAATTTTCCGAGTGTATCTTCCACATCAACATTACTTGGCCGGTGTAAAGTAACCATGGCATATGTGTTGTGATGAAGAGGGACTTCTGTAACGAACAGTGATTTTTCTACTTCTGGTTTCATGGCCATCAAAGTATCAATCATTATGTTGCCAACACGAACAATCTTAGATTTCTCAATTCCTGTATTAAGTAGGTTTTCGTCACCATCGGGCGAAGGAGTCCATAATAAATCAGCAAGGTTATCCGTAACGATACGATTTAATTCCTCTGGCATTGACCTGTCGTTGCTTCGCAATCCAGCTTCAAGATGGATAACTGGAACCCCAATTTTTGAGGCAGCGAGAGCGCATGCAACCGTGCTGTTAATGTCCCCAATAACGATCGTGGCTGAAGGCGGCTTTTCTAGCAACAGGTTTTCATACCTTTCCAGAATTTTTGCTGTTTGTGCACCGTGAGTTCCACTTCCAACTTCTAAAGCAAAATCAGGCTTCCCCATGCCAAATTGCTGCATAAAAATTCCCGCCATTTCATGGTCGTAATGTTGTCCTGTGTCGATAAGAACAGGCTCGAAACCGGAATGCTCCCTAAGTGCCCTAAGTAACGGTGCTGCCTTCATTTGGTTAGGACGGGCGCCAACGACAATATGAATAGAATGAGACATGAATTCCCCTATATGCCATAGCATATCATGTTTACATTAAAATTAAGGCTTAACCACTATATCTTAGCATGATATGCGAACACCATGAGGGTTGATGTCATTGGTGTACGCAACACCCTCCATTGGACCTTTACACTTGATGATGAAGACGGAACATATACCGAAAAAATATCAATGGTTGAAACTAAATTCACAAATAAATTACCAAAAGGACACAGTATTGAGCAAATCCACCCCGACCACTTGGCATTGATCGCTTTGTTAGTTTGCCATCCATTTGTTCATCAAACCATTACGATCCCATGGGCAGTAAGCCAACGGTTTGCTCAATCCTGTTATAAGATTTCAAAATATGATGTTGTTTTTGACAATACCAACTATTTACCTTATTCTCCAGGTTCTAACGCCCGTCCTGCTTTGGCTTTTTCGGGGGGGGCAGATTCAACAGCCAGCCTCTTAGTCATGCCAACGAATACATTGTCCGTATTTATGGATCGTCCTCTAAAAAGAAAGGTTTCGATGTATAACAAATCTGCCGCATATGCAACAATTAAGCATGCAAAATCATGCGGATTTGATGTACTTAGCCTCGAGTGTGATGTTGAGTATATCCGGCAGCCACTCGGATTTCCAACTGATTTGGTTCCTTCTATTCCGATAATTGCACTTGCTTCCAGCCATAATGTTGATTCTATCGCCTTTGGAACAGTCATGGAATCCGCATATCGAATTGGACATCAGAACGCAAGAGATTATGAAACATCTCACCATTTTCGCCTCTGGGGTCGAATGTTTAGAGATGCGGGATTGCCACTTTATCTTCCTGTTTCAGGGGTAAGTGAAGTAGGCACGAGCATCATTGTGTACAATTCATCATTCTATCCATATACTCGATCTTGCATTCGTGGCGAATACCCAAATGCGTGTGAAAAATGTTGGAAATGCTTTCGGAAAAATATGCTTGAAGCAAAAATCAAAGGAACAGGTGTTGGTGAAACGTATTTGTTAAAAGGTTTAGGAATTCCTGAAGTTCAGAAGAAAATGCAAGCATTTCCCATCAGTCATGAGAATGTATTAGCTTGGGCGCTTGAAAAGAGTTCTGGAGAAACATCTGATATTGTGTTACAGCGATTAGAAGGATCTCGGCGCAACCTAGAATTTCTCGAAACATATTTCCCAGGTGCATTGGATTTAATGCCAGAACAGTACCGTTTGATAACAAAATCAAAATTGGCCGGTTTTATGAGACCAATGGATGAGAAGTTTTGGTTGGAAGTCACATCTCACTCGATGACTGCATGGTTAGAATCAGATGCCGCTGTCCAAGCAAAAAACAATTTTGACGACTTTATGTTGAGTCAATACCCAACAAATCCATAATTGAATTCACACCATTGACACTGGGAATTGGATCCGCTTTCATCTCAAGGAGTCTGCTAATTTTATGATTGATATCGTTTTCGTTTGGCAAAAATACTAGCCCCCATCCGTCACTTTCAGCCTCTTTACAACGAGCAACTTGGTCATCCATTCCTGTTTCTGTATTTGGAATAAAAAGGGTAGGGATGCCGAATCTTCTCATCTCGTGATATGAATTGTAACCTCCTGCTTGTACAGAGGCATCAAAACCATGAGCATACAGAGCGTTTGGATAGTCTCGGATGACTCTTAATCTATCATGGATAAATGGTAGACGCTCCCCGAGCATGGATTCTCCTAGAACAACGAAAACGTTTGGGTGAGAGTAAAGTTCTTCGAGAACAATCTCTAAAGTGTGTTGAATTTTATTTATCCGCCCTGCCCCGAGTTGAACGTATACTACTTTCCCGTTTTCCGGTACTGAAAGACGAGAGCGTGCAAAAGTTCGGTCCCAAGCCTCACTAGGTTCAACAGCCATTATAGGTTGGACGATATTGACATCAGGTTGTACATGAATCTCTTTTCCTTCGCTGGGAACAATCACTCCATCAAAAAAAGATAAACTGTCAACGGGAATGGTTTTGTTTAACTTTAGGGAACCGCGACGCATCCACCATTTTTCCATTTGAGGTCGTGATGCAATAGCATTTAGCATGCCTCTGTAAGGAAAAGCGCCATCAAACATGAACCACCGGGGTCTGTGTGTTTCAAAAATCATATGCAGCATGTCTTCCACCAAACCGTTCCATTGTGTTGAAGTCATGTCTGCGTGCTTGTAACGACCAGCAAGATGGTATGTTGGAAACTGCTCATTGTACAGAATATGAAGCGTCGGCATTGGAGTGAAAAATATAATCTCAAGAGTTGGGTCCGCCTTACGCAAGGCCCTCGCAACAGCGTACATTCGGGTAAAATGGCCAAATCCAACTCCATTTGTTGGAAATAGTACTATGCTATTATTAGATTCATCATCTTCAATTAGGTCAATTTTAGCCGATGATTTATTTGGCTTTTTACCAAGCTTTTGAAACCCTAAGTTTAGTGCAAAAAGAGGGAAAGAAATCGGAAGAAGGAGTAATCGCCACGGGTGTCGAACTGCGGTAGTCAAGTGAAGGCCTAATTGAAACGATGCAGTATTCCTCAACCTGCGAATCTCTCTTTTGTAACGGTTATCTCTTTTCAAGATCGAATCTTGTGATGGATTATCGGGGAATGACTCTTTTCCACCATCACTCATATGTGCTCGTAATTTTATTACTTCTTGATGTTTCGTCTTAATTGAAAAACTAAACTCTCATTCCCATTCAAAAGTTACACATCCAAGGAGACATTTTGCAAGGAATACGGAGGGTCCATCCAATCAAGATATTGATTCGTTTTTTCTGAGACTCCAGTTCTCCACGGTATCTGGATTATTTCAATTCCAGGACCATATGCTTTCGACCACCAAGACAAATCTGAATCAAAATGCGACTTGAACTGCGGGGCAAGATACTGTAAGTTTTGTTTTTGAAGAGCCCAGAGAGCATGTTGGGCGGTACGAAGAGGTTTGGTAGAAAGGAATGTCGTAATTTCTTTGGAATGTGGGTCTATTTTCCTCCCTAATGGTCCATTTTTATGAAAACATTTCCAGCATTTCCCGCACCATTTCCCATCAACGCCCCTGAGGCATGAGTTTACTGATTCAGACAAAACACTCTGTTTACAGATTTTGATAGCTCCAGCCTCTGATATATGATTGATTGGAAGGACATAAGAAAGTCCCGCTTTGGAAAATTGACCCTTCCAGTATTTCCAGTAATGAGATTGAGAGAAATCACGAAATGTCCTCCCAGATTTTAGCCATGTATTGTCGATAGGAGTTCCGAAGGCGATGCCTCTTATATCCAAATAGTCTGCAAGCAGAATGAGATGAACACCCGCAGCGTTGGCAGATGAAAACCCAACATTTAGGCCATGGGCCAGACGAATTCGTTCATGATTTGAGGGTATGCACAAAACCTTTCGTTCCATTTTTTCTTGAATCGCTTGGAAGGTTCGTTTTGGAATTGAATGATCCAACATTGATACAAAGTCCCTCAAATGGTAGGCTAGGATAGTTTCATCTGGTAGAAGTAGGAGGGCTGCAGTGGAATCAATCCCTCCTGAATACGACAATGCTAGGCCTGCACCTGCTTTCCTCTCAGTGGGCTTCCACTGCTTTGCTTTAGGAATCCAAGGAGATAAGAGAACTTCCAAAGCGAGATGCAGAAGATTAGGGGAAGTGTCCTCAAGAGCAAAACCCTCCGGCATATCCCAGTAAACCCACCCCCACGGATGACGCAACCAAAGGCGCTCACCTTCTTGGTACCAGTTCTTCAAGAGATTATCTTCATCCCAAATTTTATTTTTATGAATCACAGGCTCTGGCTCGACATAACTTATGGATGAACTGAGCTTTATTCTCGCTCTGTTTGCGTAATTTCCCTGATCTGAACCTGGATTGAGTTTAACAAATGTAAGAAGTTCACCCCATTTTCCTTGGTTGTAAAAACTACGAATGACAATATCTTGAGCCATAGATTTATTTGGAGTATCTTGCGACAGTTCTTCCATTGCTTCTTTCCTGGATTCTGTCATTTTGCCTGCGTTGTAGAGCCGGCGAATTTTCTGTCGTCTGAATCTATTACGTATCGAATCAAACAACCTCATGAACGCAGCACGTGGGGCATTGAATAATTCTTTTTCGGCAATATAAATCTACATTCTAGTGTTGCGAAGAATATGTGTAGTCGCTGCTCATCCCCAAACCATGTCGAAAGTCCTGCTTACCGGCGGTACAGGGTTTATCGGAGTGAAATGCTGCCAAGTGCTTCTTGACGCAGGATGGTCGGTACATGTCTTAGACAGCCGCCCCCCAAAATCAGATTCAACTTTCTATGGAGACGATAAATTCTCATTCCAACGAGGCAATATCTGCTCTGCTATGGATGTTGAAAAAGCGATTAAGGGGTGTGATGCTGTAGTTCATTTAGCTGCTCAAATTTCAGTCCCGGAGTCCTTTGAACATCCAGAAGAGAATTATCATACCAATGTAGTGGGAACCCAAATCATATTGGATGCTGCCCTCAGCCATGGCATTACTTCACTAATTTCAGCTTCAAGTGCAGCCGTTTACGGCGATGCTGACCAGCTGCCACTCAGTGAGGTACATGCTGGTTCATGCCTCTCCCCCTATGCTGAGAGTAAATGGGAGAACGAACATCAAATTCAACAATCTCGAAAAGATGGGCTCAATGCCATTGCGTTGCGTTTCTTCAACGTTTACGGGCCTGGCCAAAGTGCCACAGGAGGATACGCTTCGGTCATTCCAAAATTCATTGACATGATGTCAATAGGGGAGGCTCCAACAGTACATGGGGACGGTTCACAAACCCGAGATTTTGTTCATGTTCGTGATGTAAGTGTGGCGATTTTGAAGTTGCTTGAACTTCAAGAGCCTTTTAGGCATAAGGTCGCAAATGTATGTTCTCAAAACGAACATTCAATTCTCAAATTAGTAGAAGTCATCAATCAAGGTCTAATTCTCAATAATTCACTGGAGAATCCGTTGAAATCTATTTTCAAAGACATTCGACGGGGGGACATTCATCGTTCATTGGGAAGCAATGCGCGGCTACAAAGCATGATTGACTGGACTGCTGAAGTCAACTTTGAAGAAGGTATTTTTGAACTCATTAATGAGGTTACCCAGAGGTGAAGTATTGAACATTATATGGGTGACAGTGCGGAAGCTTAACGATTTTTGTTCAACAACAACGTCGGCTCTTTCCAACGGATTGATTGACGCAGGACACGAACTTATACTGATAAATGGAGATTCTGCGGGAGTGCATAGCGGTCAGAAGTGGGCCCACGTCGGGCTAAAGCAGTCCTCTCGGCGGGGCATGAAAGCATCAAGTCTAGCATCATCCGCAGCAAAATGGTTCACCACCAATAAGCCAACTCACATTGATGTTGTGGTGATAGATTGGCCTCTGGTACCTCGGTTAGCTCCGGTATTGAACAAACTTGGTTATCAGATAACCCTCATGGATCGTTCACCGCCAGCGGATGCATCGTTACTTGGAAAATTGCAATGGCGTGTGTGGAAACGTGCATGGAACATGGTGAAAGTAGGTGTCATAAACCGAGGCTGCGTTGTTTCCGAGCAACATCTCAAATTTATTCAACAACGGTGCTTTGTCGCCCCAGAAAGAATGTATATTATTTCTGCAGGAGTTGATTTGGAACTTTTTTCACCGTCTAAGAATCGAAATTTATCCGACGGATTACGCCTGGTCTATCATGGACAACTTGACAAGCACAGAGGGGTTCTTTCTCTTCCAATGCTCGTTCAGAAACTTGTTTCTCGGGGTATCAAAGCTCAATTGACACTTGTTGGGGACGGGAATGCTGTGCCTTCCCTAAAGAATATTCAACATCATTCACCGTGGCTTAACCTCCATGGCCGCATGAGCCAAAGTGATGTTTCTGCTCTAATTTCGAAACAACATATTGGATTGCTACCTATGCCTGAAACCCCGGTTTGGTCGCTTGCAAGCCCTCTCAAAAGAAGTGAATATTTGGCCTCAGGGTTACTTGTTCTCGGCCTTGACCATTCGGGGCATATTCTTGACGATACAAGACCAGAATGGTATCACCTCTTACCTCAACACGATTTTCATTCACTAGGAGTGGAATGGATGGCAGGTTTGAATCAAAATTTGATAGAAAGCGGATCTGAACAAGCAAGAGTGTATGCTAGTGAAAGGTATTCGTGGAATCAATCAGTGAATGTCTTCATTGATGCTCTTTATGCTTGTAAACAAGATGAGTAAGTCGCTGCCCAGCGTTGTTGAACTTCCGTAATATCGTGTTTCCCAGCGAAAAATACGATCTCTTGAGGAGATTCTATCATTTCGGAGAGTTGAACGCGCCATGCTTCAAGGTTTGGATCTGCCGTTGTTACTTCGTCTGGAAGTGAGTGGAGATGTTGATGTGCAAGTACAGGAAGACCGCTTCCTAAGGCTTCGATGACGATCATAGGTTGACCTTCATGCGAAGATGGAAGGAGCAACACGCTCGCTGTTTCAAGAAGGTGACGCTTTTCAGAATCACTTACCCAGCCTTTTGCAGTAACCCAGTCCTGCGATACATGACTTACGCCTGTCATGGTCAATTTTAAATCGGGATAGATCGCTTTCATGGACTCCGCCACTTTAACCGCGAAGGCGTGGCCCTTGACTGGATCGTTCCTCCCCATCAAAAGAAGATGGTGCCTATCACGTTGCTGTTTGGTATTGATAATACTCGGGTCTAACGGGTTTGAGACGCACAACAGCCCTCTGAAATGCTCCTCAAGACGATTTTTCCATTCATCGGTTAACACAACCATTCTGGTTTTATTATCATTCAATTGGCGGCGTACGGTTCTGCTTCGTTTGCTTGTTGAGGCCCCCAACCAAGAGTCAAATTTTCCAGAGTGGACATGAACAACACACGCCATGTTC
>ERZ807291.3830-NODE-3830-length-20698-cov-11.743642_pt1 | contig 20698 bp, 9 predicted proteins | sample MGYA00521257_ERZ807291 | MGnify/ENA primary metagenome ERZ807291 (study PRJEB31413, sample SAMN03169783) | marine metagenome | biome: Marine; feature: Water; material: Subsurface seawater | place: North Sea | collected 2011-04-28 | depth 1 m m ... | reverse complement strand
TAATAAAGCAAATGATATTGTCTATATATTAGACAATAATAATACTAACTTGTCAACACTACTGACAATTAATTTTTAAGAAAAATCAGAAAGATTTTATAAGACCCTTAAGGTCAACGATTTGCAAATGCAAAAAAAACTTGAAACTTTACATTACGAATCAAGTCTAAGTCCATGTAAAATAGCGTCTCGCAATGTTTACCTGCCTTTTCTTATGACAGGGGCAGACAAGGGTGGACGAAATTGTCAGGAAATTGTCAGTCCAAAGCAGGAGAGTTTTTATTTTCCTCTATGTCCTCTTCATCCTCAAACATCTGATAGGCCTGGGCAAAGATTTCTTCTTTGCTCAGACCATCTTTAGTTTTTGGATCTTCCAGGGATCTTCTCATCACCCTGGTGTAGGTCCTTAAATCATCTTGATCCACTTCCTTGAAGGAATCTTTTAACTGGTGCAGTTTGTCTTTCATTTCTCGTATCTATCCATTGGGACTTTAATTCTAGCACTTTCTCAGGAGACTTGTCAAATGCCCTGGGGTTGACTTCCATAGCCTCATACTCCTTCACTTTTCTGTCAGCCCTGAAGTAGTCAATGATCCCCACAGACTCATCATAATCTCTTTGCTTTCCTGATCCAAAAAAGATTTCAAAAGGCTCATCAAAAGATGATTTAAATGCTCCTGTTGAGTCAGTCCATCCCCCATCATCCCAAACACCTTTTTCGCCAAACCAGGCAATGGCCTGAAGGTCATCAGGATTGATCCCCAATTTATTTGCTGTCTGTTTAAACACTACCTGACCAATTGCAAAATCCAGGTTTGAAACTCCTTCTTCAGATCCAGGCTGAATCCTCCACACATCCTGCCCATCATACATCATTCTGCGAAGATACCTTATAGCCCAAACATCAATGGTTGCCTCCAGGGTTCTCCCTGTGAGGTTACCTGCAAAGTTTGTGGTCTTTGGACTATTACTGAGCCTGTACCAGGAACCTGCTAAAACTCTCATCACATGATTAGAGTTCATGTTAAATCTTTCACCATTTGACTTCCTGGGGACCAGGTCAAACTTCTTAATCCACTGAGAAAGTACCTTGGCAGGCAGGGTTTTATTTTGCTTAAAGGATCCATCCTTGTTCCTTACCAGGTCACTCTCAATCACCCCCTCCTTGATTGCTGTCTGATAAAGCTTCTGAGGTGAGTCAATAAGATCCCAGGCCTGTCTGTATCTTTTAATCAGATTATCAAACTTCCCTGCCTTGAGTTGCCTCATGGCATCTACTGACTGGATAAAATTATCCTCAACATCTGTCCTGGCTGATGTGGCTCCAAGAAGCTGACTGAAAAGATCAGCGTCTTGGCCCAGGGCCTTCTTAAGCTTTCCTCTCATCCTGGAGTACCATCCTGACCCTGCCATGACCTCAGGGTCCTTCATCCACTCCTGGTAATCAGTTAGCATTCTGTCACTGGCAACATCAAAGAACCTGGTATTATACAGATCCTGAAGCTTTGTCCTTTCAGGCCCAGTAAGCATTGGGACATTAATGCTAGAGAAATCAAACTCATCTTCATTTATTTTCCCTGATGTTTCCTTGATCAAGGGAGATCCTAAAAGATCATAAGGAATCTTTTCCATCTCAGGTTTTTTCTTCCCCTTCTTATCAATCTTAAATTTTAGATTACCCTTTTTATCTTTTGCCTGGACCACAGGAAAAGCTTCAGGGTGCTGATTTACCCTGGGCATATGTCTAAAATCATATGCCCCATTTTCATCCTTAGTAAGAAGTCCAAGGTCATGGGCATTCTCTATAGAGTTCCTGGTCATTGCTACAGGCATGGATGTCATGCCCATTCCTCTGAGTACCTGGTATCTATGCCTACCATCTTCGAATCCTGCACTACCATGCTTGTTCACAAAACCTTCAGGTGCATAAATGCTTCCCTGGCCTAGTTCCATGCCCCCACCCTTTGCCAGGAATAGCTTAGCTTCATCATAACGATTACCAATACCCCCCTCTCCTCCAGGTCCAACATAACTATTATCCTGGGAGTAAATTTTATCAAAGGCCTCCACATCAACCCTTACTAGGTAGAGATCATCTTTTCTGTGAGGAACGACTTTCATGTTTGAGGCAATCTGCTCCAGGTTATCAAAACCTGGCATTCCTTTCTTGGGGAGAATGGTTACCTTATCATAAACATAATGCTTTTTCCCTCCCTTGAATTGCATGACTCCCATGGGCTTTCCCAAGACCACATTTCCATATGCTGTTGGTCTACCCCTGGGATTAGATCCTTTAGGGTAGGTTGCCATAGTGGTTGGCACCATGTTCTCAACCTCAAGGGCAAAAGCATGATCAGTGGGTGAATCAGGATAATTCCTGTTGTGCTTTTTCTTTATCCCTGTCTGCTCAATCGAAATCAGCCAGGGATATTTTTCCTTTAAGGATTCTGCTGTAAGTCCTTCCCTGGCCTGATAGGGATATGGGATCCAGTCAAACTTGTTGCCATATCGTCCAGGCCTTCCATCAATCATATTGACCTTAACGATATTACCAATGTCTTTAGGCCTACCTTCCTGTTGAGCTATTGAGTCCCCATACTCAGTTGCAGGTCTTCCTGTTTTTGTGCTGATAGACATTGATGAGAAGGTTTTTCCATTTAGGTTTTCACCTGTTTCCACATCAAAGAAATATCCCCCTTGATCAAATTCCCCTATATTAAACCTTTTATCAAATGGACTAGGCTCCTGGGAAGGATTGGATCCAGTCTTCTCAGCTTTCACATACATGAATGGGAGCATTCTGATGTCAGCACTATCAGGATCAAAGTTTCCTTTATTACCAATTGCTGACTTGATGTTTTTGTTATCCCAGGAGACAGCAACATCAGGAAGGCCATCCATGCCTTTTATTAATAAACCATCAGCATCCATTATTTCCTTAGCATTATCCAGGAATACTTCTGTCTGCCCTGGATAGAAGTCATTTTCCATGACCATAAAGGAGGAACCATCATATGATTCTGCAATTTCTCTTAACTGGGCATCAGTGGGTGGTTTCCCATCTGTATCTAACCAATTAGATATAGGACCATTGGGGTCCAGGATATCAGGAGCCCTTTTCAAAAACTTATAAGCCTGTTGCTTGGTTATGCTTGTTTGCTTCATCCCATCCACTCCCTCAAGCACAATGGGTTTTTCCATCTTGATGAAAGCAGGGTAAACCCCTGGAGTTTCCCTAGGCGAAATAGTGTCTGAGTAATCATCAGCCAGGGTAATATCATCTGTAAAGTAATACCCTGGTCCATGTATATCTCCATTACTGCCTGACTTACTTGGGTTAAAACTTGAGAATCCACTAGTAGGGGATCCATGAAACCATAGTTGAGGAATGCCCTCATCATCTACTAACTTAGACTCCTGGAACCAGTTCTTAAAGTTTTCAGTCTTAGTCTGTTCCCATATCTGAGTCTTATTGGATGTCTCTTGTATTATATCAGGGTTTTGTTTCCCTGATATTGTTGGCATATACCTAATGTCAATATTTGGCAGTGGGGGCAGACCAAAAGAATCTTTTTTTGTTCCACCAAAATTCTTAATTAAGTTTCTGATTTTATTAGCTTCACCTCTATTACCTTTGTTTACATGGTCCCCCTCGCTGAAGGTGTCTAAAACAAATTGTGCTTCTGAAAGTAAATCATCCAATGGCAAATCTTTGGGATCAACATTTCTGTCTATGGCAAGACTATCAATCATTTGCTCTAGGGCAGAACTTTTCTTGCTTGCTCTTTTAATAAACTCTTCAGATGTTCTTTTGCTTTGTGGCACTGGAGGCATATACCTGATGTCAGAGTTGCTAGAATCAAACCTTTGATCCATGGGCACATCAGATTCTATTCTTTTTATGTTACTAGGCTCAGATGTTGCCCTGGCGATTGTTTTACCATCTCCATCAATAAACCTGAATGTGTCATATCCCTCACCCATAAGTTCTGATAAAACATCATTCTCAGGATTATCAAATAACTCCCAACCTAGATCATTGTTCTCATCCCAGTTGTATGGATTTTTCTGATCAGATCTTGTTTTCAACCAGTCAACAAGCTCCCTCTCAGATTCAGGTAAGGTATCTATTAAAGGATGGGCTTCATCATTGGGATTTTGTCCTCCTATTGCATCATTAGGATCATAACCACTGGTCTCCCATAAACTTCTCCAACCCCCACCATCATTAAACATTTTGATGGCCTTCTTCCTGTGCTCAGGATTGCCTTCAAAATCAAACATTTTACCCTTGAGGAAGTAAGGTTCTATATTGTTTCCAAATCCCTCTGAAAAGGATCTTTCCTCTGCAAAATAAGTCAGCCCTGCTCGCCCTGGCTCAAATGTATTTTCCTCGATTCTCCTGGAATTTGTTCCATGATAAACTGGCACTGGATCATACCCTTGTTCAATGGCCTTATCAATTGTGGCCTGAGGTATTTCCTTTAAGGTTCCTGCTTTATTTATGTAGGCCTCCTGCTTGTCTGCCATTGCAAGTTTTACCTGCTTTATCTCATGGGCAATTCTGTTCCTGCTCCTGGAAAATGTGGATTCATCATTAATGACTCCCAGGGTTTCCTCCTGGGATCCATATTGCCTCCATTTAGCTTCCAGGTCTGTCAGTTTCTGATTGAGTTCATCTAAGCTAAGATCCTGCATGACAGAATCAGGCTCATTTAGCTTGGGCATCTGTTTGCCATAAATCTTTTGATTATAGGCCTTATGCATTGCCTCAATAAGGTCCCTCATCTCCACCCCAAAGATCTTGTGGTTCGCCTCTGCAGTTCCCTCTATGTACTCAGGGTAATCATAATCAACCAGGGCTTTGGCAACTTGGTTTATTGATGGTTTGTCAGGAAGACCCAGGGCCCTGTTTATTGATTTCCTGGAAGGAACAAAGTCAGCCTTTCTATTAATATTTGGATTTTGTGCTACCAGGTTATCAATGTCATTCATGTCCATAACCATCTGTCCAGGAGCATCCTTCGTCCTGGGCATAAGGTTTTCTCTGATTTTGACATAATCGACATGGCCTCCTCGTCCTGTTTGCTCGATAGACCCAAGTCTATCGATTCTCCTGGATCTGATTGTGGACTCAAGCTTAGGGAGGTTTGCAAGCATTGAGTTTGTCTCTCTTTGCCTGGGAGTATTTTCCCCCATGATTGCGTTGATAAAGTCTCTTTTGATCTCAGAAATACCTGATCCTGGTTTTCCATTTTCAATGCCCAGTTTGTGGTTTTGCAGATAAAGCTTTAAGTCTTTGTAAAAACTTTCCTTTACCTGGGAAATAGTATTCCCACCAAATTCACTTTTAAATAAATCCAGTCTTTTTTTCGACTTAAGGGCCTTGTTTATATTATTCTCAATCCCTGTGACTGAAAGTGTTTCAAGGGTGACATTACCTGCCTTGGTCAATCTAATTCCATAAACCAGGGCTGTTCTGTATCCACCCCTTAAAGACTTATACTTTTTGTTCCCTCGCATTGTGGGATAATAAAACATCAGGACCTCATTACCTGAAAAGTCTTTATTATTTATTGCCCTGCCTACAGCACTTGCCTGGCGTAAAAAGTTGATCTGTGATGGAGAATATTTAGGATTACTTGCTAGTTGATCCAGGATTGAATCGTCAATAAAAAGGCCTTCTCCTATAGTCTTTCCTTCCTCAGCAGATTCTCTCATCCTGACATGACCTTGGGGTAAATTGTCTCCCCTGGATTCAATGATATCACTAAGATCTTTGCTCAATTCAGCACTCAGTTTATTCTGCTGTGCGTCAGTCATTTGCTTGGGTATTCCATCCAATCCATATTGGATGGTACCATCTTCATTTCTGACCAGTTTGTTATTAAACAATTGCTGAAGGCCATCGCTGTCCTTGATATCCTTTGGGCTGACAACCACATCATTAAACGCATCAGGCTCAATCATGTCCTGCATCTCCTGGGAGGACCTTCTTTTACTGGTCCTCTCGAAATCTTTTATTAACTTTTTAAGGTCAGGGCTTTCATTAATATCAAAGAAACCATTCCCAAACTGATCCACCCCTCCACCTGTTCCCAGGATGACATCTTTTTGAAATCCATTCCCTGACATTGCTGAGAATAATGACTTAGCCAACTGGCCCATATTCATGTCCATGAACCCACCAGGCTTATCAGGGTTCAGCATCATATGTGCAACCTGTTCAGCCATGACCTCTTCCATGATCATGTAATTATCCTCATAGGCCCTACGAATATGCTCAGGAGATCCTTGTAGCCTACTGGTGTAAGCTTTCTTAAGGTCCTGGAACTTATCGTTCAGCTTGTAACTTTGAACCCCATTTTCTGTTTCGATAATGGGGTTCCCATCCTTGTCCTTTGCTGTAAATATTCCAGGTTTATTCTTAGCTACTGAGCCAAAAAATATATCAGTGACCATGGGAGTTAATCCATGCCTCATCATGTGGTGCCCAATCTCATGAGAAACTATTCCCTGAATTGGTGCATCACCCAAAGTATTAACATGGACCACTGACTGGCCTTCCACCATCTCATGAAAACCATTGCCCCCATCCTTGTCTGCATAAAGAACAAACCTAGCATTGGGAAACTTCATTTGTGATGTAGCCATTGCTGACTGGGCAGGGAAATTAAGAGAGTCAAAAAGTTGACCCTGCTCCTCAGATAAATTCTTCCTGTGATTAGTTACATCACCTCGTTGTTTAGCCAATGCATTGGCCCTGCTATTAAAGCTTAATAATTCTCCACTAGTTGCCCCCCAGGCAAAGAAGGGTAAAGCAGAAGCTACATTCCCAACGAATCCCTCTTCTCCTCCAATTGCATAGCCCAGGGCCCCAGGTAATGCTGTATTCTCAACCAGGTTGGATGCTGTCCTGGCACCATAACTGACTACCTTGTCAGCACCTGTTTTGGTCATTCCCCTGGCTCCTAACCTTGAAAAGACATCTACACCAGGCTCCTTATTAAATATTTTCTTACCCTGCTCATATGCAGAAACAGGAATGTCCAGGGTCCTGTCAACCACAGCACCACTGATGAGTGGCTGAGTATCCAGTTGCTGATAGACCTCAAAGAAATTTCTAGATCCATTGGCACCTGCCATATGCTTGCCCAATTGCATTGTTTGATTTCCAACTACCTGGGCAAACTTTGGACCTAAGGCTAAAGTCAATGCAGTGATTGCTGTGCCCCATCCTGGATTCCACTCCAAATCAGAAACTGCCACAGCACCTACCCCTGAAACTGCTGTGGTCCCTACCAGGAAGTTTCTTAATTTAGTAGCCTCCTCAGTGCTAAGCCTTCCTGTCTTGGCAAGAAAGTCCACAGCCATTTCTTTTGGGATCTTTTGTAGCCACTCACCAGTTCTCCCAATCCTGTCAAGCATCCAACCTGTTCCCTCAATGCCTTTTCCAATACCTTTCTGAATAAAGGGGGCATCCACATATCCACTTGTTTTATCCAGGTATTTCTTACTGGCATCATCCAAAGCTTTTTTGCTTTGGTCTAAGACATCCAAGATAGGCTTCTCAATAGCATTATAGGATTCCTTACTCAAAACACCATTGGCATTTGAGTTATATAATTCCTGCAGGTCTCTGTATGCCTGATTATATGCAGTAGATGCTTCCTGCATTTGATTAGCCAGGTTGTCTATTTGACCCTTGGCTATAGTTCTCATGCCCATTGATGTGGCCTTGGCACCCATTGCTGTAAAGTAATTTGCAGGATCAGCAAAAATCTCCATTGCCAAAGCTTGGGCCTGGTCAGCCTCTATCAGGCCATCCCTTAATGATTTTCTAAGCTTATACTCACTGGCCTTGTCTTGCAGGATCTTTGCCCCAGTTACTGGCCCCTTGGGTCCCATGAGTGCGTTGCTTGTATCCCTCATGACCTTCATGTGACGAAGTTCTTCCAGGATATCTGCATCAGATCCTGATGGTTCCATCTGCACAAACCTCTCTAGGTTATTAACTGCTTTTCTCCCCATGGATCCAAGCATTCTATAACCTCCAACAATATTAGCCACTGCCTGGTAATTGGTGGCCTTATTTTGCAAGTTGTTAAGTGCGATTGCCCTATTGGCAACAGCACTCCTTAGTTCTTTGTCTTCTATATTTAACCCTTGCTTTGACATAGCAAACTGAAGTTCCCTATCAGGTCCTTCAGTGTCACCAACCTTTGTGGTCCACAATTGAGTTGGTGCTGTCTTCATAAAACTAGAAGAAGCTCTATCAACTTTCTTTTGAGTTTCTTCATCAAACACAGGAGCCTTGTAGGGGGCAGGAGCCTTGGGGGCACCAGGATAATATTGCCAGGGGGATTCCTGGCCCTCCACCATCTCTTTCCCTCCACTGAGATTCTTTGCAAAATCTGTCAGCCTGGCAGATGTAAGGGGATCTTTTATTAGGGCATTGCCTGTCCCCTCCCAAATGTCACCTATGATCTTTCCCCCAACTTTAAGCCAATCTACATCCTTTTCAGGCTCATCAAAAATTCCATTTTTGTATGCGTCCAGGGCAAACTGCCTTTCCTGTTCACTCCCCTCAGCCAGGTCCAGGACTTTATTAGAATCCAGGTGCCCATCCTGCACTAAAAGATCATATATATCTCGTTTAGTTGGTTCATTTTCAAATGCTAGGCCTGTATTGATTCCCAGGGAATCGTTCTGAAAGTGAATTTTATAATTCATTAAGGAATGAGTTTTACATTTGATCCAGGTATAGAGGGTGGAGTAAATGAAGACCCTCTGTTTCCACTCTGTAATTGCGTTTCTTGGGAGTCATTATCAAAGAGGTTTTTATTGGGATCGAATTTAAAACTTCTCACACCTTCAGCACCATTAGTTTGCAGTGCACCAAAATACTGAGCCTTATAGTTCTGTAAAGTGGTCATCTGCGACAAGGCATAATTAATCTTCTCTATGTTTGTCTTATTAGGCAAAGCAGGATCATAAGCCCTTGCCAGGAACATCTTAGCTTCATTCTCAGTGAACTGGGCTCCAATTGTTTCACGAAGGTTTTCCTGGAATATTGTTTCAAGTGCTTGTTTTGCACCCACAGCCTCAGGATCCAAAAACTTTTCAAAAATCCCACCAATAGCATTAATAAGCCTTCCTGTCTTAATCTGACCTGAGCTTAGTTTTTGCTTAATGGAATTGATTCTTTTCATCTTCTCCCTGGCACCTTCAATACCACCATTAACCTGCCAGTCATTGTAATCCTTTATAGCCACTTCACCCAATGTTTTCATCATGGCCTCATCAGCAGTTTGCCTTGTATTCACAGAAGGCTCAGGAGGATTAATCAAGTCAGGCAGAACCTTTTCTGCAATGCTATTCATTGTTTTAGGATTCATCCCTGACTGAGACATTAAAAGCATCTTTTGTTGTGGAGACATTTGCTGAGGACCAGGAGGTTGTCCTTGCTGAGGACCAGGAGGTTGTCCTTGTGGAGGTCCTGGTGGCACACTCTGATTAGGTGGAGGAGGGGGAGGCATTGCAGGACCACTCCCAGTTCCCTGGGAAAATTTATTGATAGTACCTGGATTTATTGGGGCACCTGGAGTTGGAGATCCTCCAGGGGGTGTAGCCTGAGGACCTTGTGGGGTAGGGGGAGGCTGACCTCCTATTGTCCTTAAAAAGTTTTGTAGACCCTCACCATAACTTTGCTGAGCATTAATCTCTTCTGTCCTTGCAGTAATATTACTATTAACATTTAGCTGATTGGTGTTGGCATTCATTAGCTGAGCCTGGCCTATCATCTCATTGGTACTGGCCTTCTGTTGATCTAGTTTAAACTTAGCTAAAGACATATTGTGAGCCTGTAAATTTTGCTCCTGCTGTTTTTTCTGTAATGTCGCATCAATAAAGCCCTGAAGTTCACCTCTAGACATAGAGTCCACTTCCCCCTTCTGTAGTCCCAGGCCTTGGGCAATTAAACTAAGTCTCTTCTGATCTTCAGCTAAAACCTTAGCCCTGTCCTTCCTTTGCTGTTCCTGGTTTTTTATATTCTCCAGGAATTGCTTCGTCTGCCTGGCATCTGTCATGGGGACACTGGCCCCCTGGAATCTTGTATTAAAGTAGGTCATACAATAAGTGAGTTGAGGTCTTTGTTTCTATTTTGGTAATCGCTTACACTGCCTGCGAAATTAGATGCATTATTTAAAGTTGAACTTACACTTTCCAGGGTTGATGGGTTTAGGGAGTTTGCCTGATTTATGTTTGCATTGGCTCCAATTATAGAGGAAGCAAAAGCATTCATGGGGTTATAATCCTGACCAACTACTGGACTACTTGCGTAAATATTATTAGCCAACTCATTCTGACTTCCAGGCATTCCAAAAGCCTTTACTGGGTCAATAGTGTTGGACATTACAACATTATTGGCTGTAGGAAGAAAGCTTTGTTGCGATTGAACCACACCAAGCATAGAGGCCTCATCCTCCCTTAGTCTTTTCCTTTGGGCTGTGCTATTATTAAGCACAGCCCTTGCTAGTCCACCATCTCTCAAATATGCCTGGTTTGCTAAACTGGAATCAACTGAAGTCAATGATGATGCTGTAATATCCCTAGCCTCATCAGCACCCAGTTTCCCACCTGTTCCTATCCTGGCACTAATGTTTTGTTTTACTCTATCAACCTCAGGATCATTTAATAACCCCATAGTTTTTCTTACCAGGGCATTTTGATCGTTCGTCCTAAAATCACTGGGATTGAAACCCATGCCACCCATTTCAGTAGGCTTATAGAAATCTCTTGCCCTGTTCATTCCATCCTGGATTAAACCTGCGTCCATTTCTGCTAGGATCTTCCCACTTCTTTCCATTTGTCCCAACCTGGACATTTGGGTTCTGATTGAAGCACTTAGAGGGTTTGTGGGATTTTGCTCAGCCCAATCCACCAGGAACTGGTCCCTGTTTCCATATGGATTATTTCCCAACCACTCCTGGTATTTAGTTTCTAACTCAGGACCATATTCAGTATTGAAATAATCTCCTGACATAGACCCAAATGTAGTCCTGTAATTGGTAAGGTTTTCTAGGTCTGTTAATCTTGGCTGATCCCTATAACTGGCATTTATGATCTTGTCCATCAGCACTGGATCAGTAGTGGCCTCTGCTGACTTGATTAACTCATCCTTTATGTCTAATTGCTCAGTTTCCTCATCATCAAATAATGAAAAAATACTATCTGCAAAAACTGCCCCTGAAGCTAAAAGGCCTGTTAGTAATGCCAGGTCTTTTAGGTCCCACTTATCCTCCTCAACAGGGTTGCCATTAACATCCTTAATGACATCTCCATTGGCATCCTTTTGAAATTTTTTAGTGTCTATGTCTCCATCTAATTGTTGAGCGATTAATAGCTCTCTTCTCTTCGACTTCAAAGAGGAGTCTATTCTAAGCATTTTGTCATAATCATCAGGATTATTTACAATATCCAAAGATGATTTCATTGACTCCAGGGTAGAAATATCACCTTTAAGGATACCCATGCTTTCCTGGTTTGCCTTTTTAATATCCTGTCTCCTTAGGTCATCATCACTTGGTTGCTCAGTTTGTTGTGAGTCCCAATCAGGCAGGGCATTTACAGCAACACCTGATTCATAATAAGAAAAACTTCCATCAGTTTGAGCCTGTGCCCACCCTGGGGTTTCAGTTTCATTAAAATACCTAAGACTTGGATTTTCTATGTTCTCCCAAAACCAACCATATTTATTACTATAAAACTGCCTGTTTATTTGATTATCTGCTGACGCAAATTCTGAACTTGTGTAAAGGGTTTCATCCCCCTCTTTAAACCATCCCTCACCCTTCCCTGACTCAATAAACTTTTCTCTACTCTCGAATGGTGTGAGTGGAGCCTGTAATTCCTGCTCGCTTGCCTTTTGACCATCATAATCACTGCTCGCATTGGTTGGGGCAGTGGTGGATGCCACTTGCTGTTTTACTTGTTCTGTAAGTTGCTCCTGTTCCTGTGCTTCTTTTACTGCATCCCTAGCAATGGAAGTTGATGAACTTCCACCAGTGCTAGGTTTAATTACTGAGGGTCTGTTTATATATGCCATGCCTTGATTCCTTTTTTTTTAAAATTTATGCAAACCTATTTCCAGGGGTCCTGGTTGCATGATTGTAATGGTTTGTATTTGCCAAGTCCCTGGCGATTTGCCTGTTTAAATTATCGTTCATCATTCGTTGGGCTTCTGCTGCGCGAATACTTGCGTTCTCTCTTTGGATTTGTCTCAATCTCTCAGCGTCTTTTTGTTCTTGGATTACTCTTTGTTGTTCAGCTATTCGATCTATTTCTATTTGGTGAGCAACTTTGTTTTTCTGAATAGTAAAATATTTATCATCATATTGTTTAGCCAGGGCAGGGTTTGATGAATCAAATGACCTGGCTAAATCGTTTAATTGGCTTAACTGACCATCAGTGATTTTTTTATAATCAATGGATGCCAGTCTATCTGCCTCCCTTACATTAACTACTTGCTGAGCTCTTTGGGTTAAACCTGTGATGTCACTTGCCAAGTCGCCATCAAACTGACTTGCCTTGCTTTTCATCTGATTTAACTCATCTACAGTTGATTGAGTGTAAGATGAATCAGACAAGTCATATAAATCATTGAATCTATCCCTAAATTCTTCTCTTCCTGTTTCCTCCTGGAAATCTAAGGCCCTCTTCACTTCATCGACATCAAAACCCTCAGTTGCTGACAATTTTTTTAATTCTCCATCAGTGTAGAAGAGTTCAGAATTTAAATACTTGTAGTCATTAGAATCATAATACAATGGCCTAATTTGCTTATCAAAGTCATAAGCCTGGTCAAAAGTAGTTTCCTCATCAAACCATCTTAGCACATCAAGATCCATGAAGTCTTTGCCCATAATATGCTTCGTTTCCTCTTCCCCAATTGTATCAACCAATGTCTTTTGAAAACTAGGTGCCAAATCATCATGGATCTTAAAATTTTTAGGATCAATATTAAGTTCAGAAGTTTTTAGTGGCCCTGGATCTCTTTCCTCAAAATATCCAGTTGGATCAATTGCCCAGGCCTCAGGATCCTCAATCACTGAGCTTAAATAATCAGAGTTGTTTAATATAGCTACTGCCTTTTCCCTGTCTATATCATTAGAGAAATATGATTCAATAACTGCCAATCGATCACTATCAAATCCCTCTACAATATCGACATAATCATTCCCCCTATTTACAATTCCATCAATGAATCCTTGAGAAACTAAATCAAATGATTCATAGGCACTATCAGCATTAATTTCTCTTTTTGTGCGATAGGATCCAGGTATTCCCTCCAGGGCCTTGGTAAAGTTTTCAAATGGATTATTCCATTCCTGGGTAGATGGGTCATCATCATTTGCAAGCCCAGGCAGGTATCCACCAAACAAGCTTCTATCTATAAATTCTCCAGTCTCTCTGAATAGGTTCCCACCTGATTCAACAAATTCCATAGGTAAAGTAGCAGTTTCATACAATGGCCTACCTAACCTTGTGTCTAAAACATGATCATAAATTGGATCTGATATTGTCCTAACAGCACTCCTAACACCCTTTCCAAAAGCAGTGTTGTTAATGGCATCTGTGGTGTAATCAATGCCATCCTGGATGTGTGACAAAACTGGAATCCTTCCTCCAGGATTTTCTTCATTTTGTGTAAGGGTATTAGCAAACCTGGATAATCCAAACCAGGGATTAATTGCTGAAATCCCAAGGTCTAAGGCTGTTCCTGTAATTGTTCCAGGGGAAAGTGTGTAAGCTAATTTTTCCTGACCTCCACTTGGATCTAACAACTGGGCAGTATTTGAGTAATCAACATAAGAATTTAAATTTTTATATCCCTGATCAATAGAATCCAGGGTATCCAGGTAGGGGTCAGCAGTTTTCTCAAGATTATTTAGGACAACAGGTAAAGATCCCAAGGCCACCAAATCAGCATATCCCAATGCCTTTTGGGCTCCTGCAGTGGCATCCCAACCAGGAGGCCTTGCTGATTCATTCAGTGCATTATAGTACGCAACCCCTCGATAGGGAGTTGCGTCCAATACTGACTGTGTTGGAAACTGATAGGCCATTAATTTGGTGTACTTAAATCTGATTCCTCTAACCTAGGCACACAAGTTTCATACTTATCTTCTGTAAGGGTTTTTCTGTATTCAGTATCATTTCTTTCTGCTACAACCATCCAATCAATATTGGCATTACTTTCAGTGTTCTGACTTTTAATGGTTAGAATATTACCTTCTACACTTCCTCGCACCTGGTCCCAGGTTTCATTGTTTTGTACAAAAACTTGTACATCTCTAACTAAATTCACGAATGTGTCATGGCACATATTAGTAGCAGTATTTATGTTTATTGCTACCAGGCCATGGGAAAGTTGAGCCTTCCCTCTATATATTAAATCAGCTTTGGGCCCCTCTATGGCACAATGCCTCAAATCCATCCCTGTTTCTACTGGATGTTCTATCTTAAAGTTTTTGGTTCCAGTACAGGTAAAGTTTCCTCTACAAATCATATGAAATGGAGTTGCAGAACTTCCAAAATTATACAGAACATCTGCACCTAAAAAGTCAGAATCCTTCCATGCATAATCAAAATGCTGAATCACTTTCCCAGTGGTATACTCTGCACCAGTTGTGGTGACAATATCTTGAGTTTCTGTCTTCCTCCAAATATTAGATTGATCAGGTGCATCAGTATCAGGACTGATTCGCCAATAGTCTGATGTTTTCCCCTGCCTTTGTACATAAAGCGTACCATTAACAACAAGCTGAAAATCATTTTCACGAGTTCCCTCTGCATTAATATACCATTTGGGGTCATCATTAGGACCTCCCAGGATGTATGACTCGATTATTTTATGACTCCCAGGATCATTATCTGTATTTATACCTCTGTTTTCAAAGATATTTCTGTAAACATTTACACTATCATTTAAAAAGGTCCATTTAAACTCAGGATGGCGTAAAACAGCAGATGTAAGGGCATCAGGATCATCAGGGTCTTCACCCAAATAAGTCCAAAAATTGTTTTTTACAGAAGCCCCACCTCTTGCTTCGATCCTTGCACTTACATCCAGGACTGAATCAATTTTGATAGAACCTGAATTTCTGTCATTAAGCTTATTTACCTGGACCTCATCAGTGTAAACCTTAGCACCATCACCTGATCCCTCAGTGGTTTCAGTTTTCATGATAAGGTTTTTGGAGAAATCAATTTGAGATTCACCAAAAACAGAATTACGCAAACTTACATCACCAGTAGCAGTGATATCTTTTGCTGTTATTTCGTTAGATGAAGTTATGTCTAGACCTGTAATGCTACCTGAAGCAGTGAGGTTCTGTGCTGTCACATTTTGGCCAGGGGCTGTAATATTACCTGATGAAATAATGTTACCTGTATTAGTTATATTTCCTTCAATACTAAGGTTTCCAGTCAGGGTTGAGTTTACTCCACTAATGTCTCCAGTAGTAGTAACAGATCCAAATGAACCAATCCCCCCTGCAGATAAATTATTTGTTACAGTTAAGCTTGGTGCACTTAAGGATGTTCCTGATGTAATTGAACCACTAGCAGTTATATTTTGAGCACTTAAATCTGAGGAGGCTGTTATCCCACCAGTGAGCACAATGTTGCCAGTAATTTTACTGGCAAATAGGGTTCCTTTTACATCAAGAATCCCCTCTCCATCTGCTGTTCCATTTATATAAACATTTCCAGTATCCAAACTTAAATTACCACTTTTTAAATCTAAAGATGGTGATGTAATGGATCCCTCTTTAACCTCGATAGACCCACCCAATAAAACTATATTTCCAGTAGCTGAATCAATAATGGTTTCAGTCCCATCATCTCCTGTAATCATGCCACCAGTGTATTGTGTGTTGTTTACTTCAGCTAAGTCTGATTTTTTAACTTTTTTGTAATCACCCTCAGATGAATCATAAACCAGGAAATAGTCATCAGGTGAAAGAGTAACCTGATCCAGGGATGGTTGGTTGTTTATCATTTCTGCCCCTATATGAGTGTTCTTAATGGAACCTTCATTTATAGTCGCATCACTTACTAACCTGTTTAAAATTTCTGCTGTGACCAGTTGACCTGGTGCAAATGTTGTACCTGATGTTAAATCGCTCATTCTATCTATCTATTGTTTGTCTACTTCCTTCACTGGCCTCAAAAAGCAACCTGTGAAAATTATACATGATTCCTTTAGTTTTTAGAGTGAATCTGACCTGGTCAGCCATTGTTTTTAGCTTTAGGTAAGATCTTTTCTGCCCTGTTTCAGAAACATCTACTGGAAAAGACTCTGACTTGGTTGGGAAAGAATAATCAAGGGTCACTGAGGCATCCTCTTGACCTGTTAAAAGTGTTTTATTTAAGGCATATAAAAGCCTTTTCCAATGCTTTAGGCCAAAGGTCTTGCATCTATATGCTCTAGTGGAAAATTCAGTTTCATAATAAACATCCTTATGTTGCATCACATCATAAGGAGCACCATTATTCTCAAGAACCAAAAACTGATTTCTTGAGTCATATGCAATCAACAAAGGTTCCTTATTGTTTATTGTAAAAAGCCTGGTCAGTGAACCTTCGTATTCATCTGTACTTTCCCACTTACCCATAAGCGTTGAGTAAACAAAAACTTTGGTTTTATCAGATGATTGGGTGCCTGATCTTCTTTGTCTGATTTTCTGATTTAAAACTAAATACAATTTACCCTTATGAAAATGAGTTAAAGCAAAATCATGTTCCAAAATAGATGATTCCAGTTGATCCTCTATATCATTAGATACAGCAATATCTGTAAGCCTTACAGCCTGAGGAGGTAAACCAACTGCACCCTCGCCCTTGGGATTTAGCACCAGGGCATATAAGCCCTGGCGATTATAAAACATAATTTCTTCACCTATGATTTGTACAGCCCTGTCACTCATGCACCCTAGTTGATTGGATATCCTAAGTATCGCCAGGTTGCCTCCCTGGTCTGCTGTTCGCATAGCATAAACACCTGTCACCAGGTAAATAGAGTTCTGCTTAAACACCACCATAGAATCATCAACCATGGGCTCCAGGGCTGTGACATTCCCCCCCTCTGTGGACCCAATTGTTAGCCTATTATACTCAGGAAAATCATGTGTTGAAAGTGGACTGGATATTAGAATATCATCCTGACCTGCAGGTACAATTAATCTATTTCCTGCCCAGGTAGCAAAAGGAGCAGAGGGGCATTGGTCCTCAATTGAGTACACATACAAAGACTGCGTAGGAGGGGTTGCAGAAAAGTTACCAGGATTTATAACAGGGCGATTGGGATCGTTGTCAGGAATATCAAAATAAACTTTTTCCTCCTCAACAGATTTTACCCTATAGATTGCCTCCCAACCTGAGCCTGAAAGGTAAATCAATTCCCCCTGTATAAATTCTGATGTGCCATTAGTTTTGATATACAAATCATCATTTTCTCTTCCAAACTCAGTCCATGATATTTGTTTATGAAAAACAAACTTCGAGGTAATACCAGTGAGACTTTGATTGGTGTCATATTCATTAACCCTCCTTAACCTCATGACCTGTTTACCCAGGGAGGTGGAGTCAGTGGTAAAATTAAGAGTAGGGGAGGGGTCTCCAAAAAGCATAGTTGTAACACTGGTTTTTAAAAGAAAACCAGTGTTTAATTCATGACCACCTGGATAACTTACCTCAATGGGGTCCTGGCTGTTCCTATCAAGTATATAAGCCTTATCTGTTCCTGCTGTTATTATTCTATCATTAGCAGAGTCCTGGTCCACATATTCAATGGCATCAAAGCAATCACTATTTATAAGCTTATCCTGAAGAGATGATGAGACATTAAACTGAACAGCACCCTGCCTAGGCCTGATTACTCCATTCTCTAGTCTTGCGTTTTTAGATGTAGATAAGAATCCAGGCTGAAGTTGGTCACTTGCTATTTTTGAATTAACTCCTGCAAATGCCTCATCTCCATCCACTATTGGTGGGTCATCTAATTGCCCATAATTTCTATACCTCATCCTTTTTCTTCCAAAGTCTGTACAACCTCCAAATCATATATGTGCAGGTCAAAATACCTGCCATTGTTCCCACAAAAGAATTGGCGAAGGCCCATGATGTCCCTGTCCCAATTAGCCCAATTACTGGTACGTGATCATTCATTTTTACTTAAATTTTTAATTTTTTTCCCAATGTGCCTGGTGTATACTAAGGGTATTAAGATCCACAAGGCACAGGCCACACCACATATGACCAGGATTGATTTGAGCCCATCCAAAGCTTGCGAGAACCATCCTTTTTGCTCTTCTACCTTTATTTTTATTAGTTCCTCCACATCCCCCCTGGATATTGCTGATAGCTTTTGATTCCTGTCCAGTTCGTGGACCAGTTGGCCCACTCCTGCTCCCAGGGTTGCTCCTGCTATCATCCCTCCTGGTCCTCCTGGGAGTCCTGCTGTTGCCCCCAGGCCTGCTCCCATTGTGGGTGCCATAGATTTCATCGAGCAGGAACTTAATAATAGCAGGATGCATATTAAAAATGTAAAGTGCATGACATAATTAGGGTCTGCCTATTGTTGCAAATGTTGTTAGGCCTGGGTCTGTTACTGGATTCGCTTGGGAAGTAGGTTCCCCACTCCAAAGTGCATTATTCAGTCCACCTGTTCCATCACCCCACATATAAAATTGAGAACTTAGAAATGTTCCATTTTGCCCTGCTTTAATTTTAATCTTTTTGTAGGTAATTGGATTCCCATCCACATCTGTACCACTAAATGGCCCAGTAATTTCATTAATAATTGCATACTGGGGACCTGAAGTTGACATATACCATCCATAATAATTTGAGAGTGACCCAGTTCTAACCACAATATCACCCACCTCCTCAGGTCTGCCTAGTGGGTTGCTTGTATCATGCCTAGTGAATGAGTCCAATTGGTCATTTGTGTATGTATAATCAGAATAATATTTAAAATAATCTTCAGAGTCAGGTACCCCATCACCATCATAATCAGGGAGAATTGTTTGCTGACCATCAGGCACAACTACTTCATAATTAGTTTCTCTAGCGTCTTGATGAACATACCTTGAAGTATTACCAAGCTTATCAATGGCATCCCATAGTTGTGTACCTGATCCTGCTGTTCGAGCGTTGGTAATAAGTAAATACTCACCAACAGTTTGATCTGTTAGTGCCACACTTAAAATTTTAATTACTGAATTTACCCCAATTGGCCCATCAGGGTCTTGAACCCATTCATTTAATTGCTCTTCTGATTCAGGTCTTGTTCCAGTGTGATCCCAATAATTATTTACACTAGTATCATTTGCCCCACCAAAGAAATAATCTTGGTCATCTCTTACTGCATCACCATCTGAGTCAATTGGTACACCCCTGATCTCCCAGTTCCTTTGATCAGTTGTGGGAGATGATGGGCCATTTGCCATTCCAAGAAGTGTCTTGTTTAAGACAACCCCATTCCTGCCCTTCATTTTATAATTAACATTTGGGAAAACCCCATCATAGCTAATAATCTTTTGATCAACTATATAGAACTGATTAGTTTCATACCCCTCCCAGGGTGAGCCAAGGTATTTAAAAACAGCACCTGGTTTAGTCATAGAGACATCTCCACTAATGACAGGATACGCATTTAGTTCCTCATAGGTATGCGTGAGGGTAGAATCCAAATAGAAATAATCATTGCCATCCAAGATTGTGTCTTGGTCTGTATCTACTGCCTGGCCTATAGGACTCTCATTTTTATATGAGTGAGTTTCAGGTAAAGATGCATTTAGTCCCCATTTATGGGCAAGATATCCCTCAACTTTTTCAATTTCACTTTCACTTGTGAACATTAATATTTCAGCAATATGACCATCAAGAAATTGTGAGTCACTCTCGTTGTGGCCTAAAACAATATTCTCAATAGCATAACTTCCTAAATCTCGTTGAAACTTTTGTTCCCCACCAACTCTTGTATAGGAGTTTGCCCCATTGATTTTAGCAGAAAACAATTGAAACCCTTGATCATCAACATTGCTAAAGTAGCAAGCAACAGGACTACCATCTCTTTTACCAAAATACTCCATTAGACCTGTTGATCTTTTTCTAATGGTCAGTCTGCCTGAAGAGTTTTTAGAAAATGCCATTGGGAATGACTGGGTTCCATTTTGCTCAGGATCACTCTTCAAAATGAATGCCATATAAATTGGAGTGGTTTCCTGGTCCCAACTAAATACAGTTTCTAAGTTGTTATTGTTAAATCCAAATGTAGTTAGACCATTTAATGTCTCTTGATGAGATGGGCCTGTTTGCCCACTATTAACAGACAGGTGATAACCATTACCACTTTTATCCTGAACTGAAGTTATCTCTGTGCCTGACAAAGTTAAAGTCGTAGAGTCACTGGGGTCATACCATAATTGGGTGCCTGATACACTGGCATCCCAGTTTGATGGTGGTGATGATAATAATGCATCATTAGGATATGCATCAGCATTATCTCCAACCCCATCATTGTCAGTGTCCACTGATTCATTGGAATCATTGGGGAATGCGTCTGAGTTATCTCCTACCCCATCATTGTCAGAGTCAGCAGTCTCATTGGAGTCATTAGGGAATGCATCTG